>ERZ827117.12-NODE-12-length-313490-cov-19.821478_pt1 | contig 313490 bp, 226 predicted proteins | sample MGYA00519920_ERZ827117 | MGnify/ENA primary metagenome ERZ827117 (study PRJEB31778, sample SAMEA3449260) | human gut metagenome | biome: human gut; feature: human-associated habitat; material: faeces | place: United Kingdom | collected 2010/2012 ...
TTGGATAAGTGCTGAAAGCATCTAAGTACGAAGCCAGCCACAAGATTAGATTTCTTAGGGTCGTCAAAGACGATGACGTTGATAGGATGCAGGTGTACAGGTGGTAACATCATAGCCGAGCATTACTAATTGCCCGTTCACTTTTGGTCCTTGCCTTGTATGGCGGATATATACGTTCAGTTTTCTGACTTTACTTTTTACATCGTGTCTGACTTATTCAGGTGACTATAGCATCAGGGTTCCACCTCTTCCCATTCCGAACAGAGAAGTTAAGCCTGATCACGCCGATGGTACTGCGTCAAGTGGGAGAGTAGGTAGTTGCCGTTTTTCAGGAAAGCCTCCATATCGAAAGATGTGGGGGCTTTTTGTATTTATACCCCCTACTGTTCTATTCAATTCTCCTCCTCCTGGAGGAAGAGTACCTGCAGGAAGAGGTGGTAGGTAAACAATATACTGCCTATTAATAATAAGAATAAGGAACCTTCTTCTCACCTACTCCCCTATCTTTTGTGTACTGATGGAAAGAATATTTAGTGCTGTTTTTACATTTTAATTGCATACTTATAATAGAATATGCATTGTTGTATTATCTTGTAATAGCACCTGATTATAGTTCGGAATCAATGATTAAAACTACTTAAAATCAAGAAATTATATCTTATCTTTGCTTTCGTATTTGGTGTTTTATTCGTATCTTTACTTTGTCTTAAAAGGTACTATAAATCCTTTATTTACTGAACATTATTTTTTTATTAAAAGAAAATTCGATTTTAGTAAAACAAAAAACAGTCATTAGCTGTTGTTACTAATAGAATTGAAAGCGACATGAGAACAACTGTAAAGACATTCTTGGTATTTGTGCTACTTATGGTGACCTATAGTCTCAGTAGCAGAGCCGTCAACTTTACGGGGATGGTTGATAAAGCAGCATCTACATGTGAGGTGAGTGCTTCTTCATCATCATTAAAGAATGCTTCTTCAGATAATGTCGCTAATAATACACGAAGCTTATTTACTAATTCCAAGTTTATGTGGACTACGGATGCAGAACTTGGAAACAAACCTATCTCTGAAAGATATTCTTTTAATCCCTATCGTTTTCGCAGAGCTGTTGAAACTGCATCTTTTATGAAGGGGATTCTGTTAATTTCATCTCACCATAACTTATTGGTACACGATCAATCTAAATTATACTATTCAGATAAAGATCCGCATTACACTTCTTTTAGTAGTGAATACTACATCTATACTTTGCGGCGGATTGTGATTTAAACTTCCTTTTATTAGTTTTTCCTTTTTCCCTTTACTCCTTTCCCTAAATATGGCTGAAAGTAGGTGACCTTTTACAACCCTATGTCTTGGGGTGGGTTATACGGGTGTTAGCGGCGTGTTCATGCTGTGAAGGGGAGAACTATATCCATGCGCATAATTTTTAAAAATCAATTTTAATACAAACCCATTTAAATTTTTCATCATGGAAACTATTCAAAAGAAATCTGCCTCTTTTAAAGGCATCAAATCAGCCGGTTGGGTAATCGTAATTTGCTTTATCGTTGCCGTGCTTATTTTTCACTTTGTGTTGGGAAATCCCTCTAACTTTATGAACAATGACCCGAACAATCATCCGCTGCCAGGGAACTTCCTCGGTACTATCTATAAAGGTGGATTCATCGTTCCGGTTATTCAAACTCTCTTGCTGACTGTTATCGCACTGAGTATTGAACGCTACATTGCAATTGGTGCTGCTTTCGGTAAAGGTTCATTGGCTAAATTCGTTGCTAACATTAAAGCTGCTCTGGCTGCTGGCGATATGAAGAAGGCTCAGGGACTTTGTGACAATCAACGTGGTTCTGTTGCTAATGTAGTAAATGCTACTCTGAAGAAGTATGCTGAAATGGAAAATGATACGACTCTTGCCAAAGACCAGAAGTTGCTTGCTATCCAGAAAGAGCTGGAAGAAGCTACTGCACTGGAATTGCCAATGATGGAGCAGAATTTACCTATTATCGGTACTATCACTACTCTGGGTACATTGATGGGATTGCTTGGTACAGTTATCGGTATGATCCGTTCGTTTGCCGCTTTGGCTGCCGGAGGTTCTGCTGACTCAATGGCATTGTCACAAGGTATTTCCGAGGCTTTGATTAATACTGCTTTCGGTATCTTAACCGGTGCATTGGCCGTTATCTCCTATAACTATTATACCAATAAGATTGATAAGTTAACTTACAGCCTTGACGAGGTTGGTTTCTCTATTGTGCAGACATTTGCAGCTACGCATAAATAGATCGGTCGAACCCTTTTAAAATACTACAATTATGGGTAGAGCGAAAATAAAAAAGAAAAGTACGTTCATCGACATGACGGCGATGAGTGACGTAACTGTATTGCTGCTGACATTCTTCATGCTGACGTCTACGTTCGTGAAGAAAGAGCCGGTACAAGTTACCACTCCGGCTTCCGTATCCGAGATTAAGATCCCGGAAACGAATATCCTGCAGATATTGGTCGATCCGGACGGAAAAGTGTTTATGAGTCTGGACAAACAGTCTGACTTGCGCGAGGTGCTGGAAGCAATGGGGCAAGAATATGGGGTGACTTTCACTCCGGAGGAAACTAAGAAATTCTCACTGGCATCTACTTTCGGAGTGCCGATGAAGAGTATGAAGAAGTATCTCGATTTGCCGCAGGATCAGCAAGACGCTGTGTTAAAGAATGAGGGGATACCTACCGACAGTATCGATAATCAGTTTAAAGCTTGGGTACGTAATGCCCGTGCTACGAACAAAGATTTACGTATCGCCATCAAGGCGGATGCCAATACTCCTTATTCCGTAATCAAGAATGTGATGAACTCACTTCAGGACCTCAGAGAGAACCGGTATAACCTGATTACTTCTCTGAAGACTACTTCTGAAGACTAACAGAAAGGAAATATTATGGCTGAAATACAAGAAAGCGGCAATAAGAAAAAAGGCGGAAAAAATAAGCAAAAGAAAATGACCGTCAGGGTGGACTTTACACCGATGGTGGACATGAATATGTTGCTGATTACCTTCTTTATGCTTTGTACTTCACTGAGTAAACCTCAGACTATGGAGATAAGCATGCCGAGCAATGATAAGAACGTCACAGAAGAACAGCAGTCGAAAGTGAAGGCTTCACAGGCTATCACATTACTGTTGGGAGGTGACAATAAATTGTATTATTACGATGGAGAGCCCAACTATAAGGACTACAGTTCGCTGAAGGAAACAACCTATCAAGCGGACGGTCTGAGAGCAATGCTTTTGCAACGTAATAGAGCTGCTGTAAATGAAGTGAATAACTTGAAACAGCAGAAACTGGATCTTAAGATATCAGAGGAAGAATTTACGAAGAAACTGGGTGAAATTAAGAGCGGAAAGGATACTCCGACCGTAATTATCAAAGCCACAGATGATGCTTCGTACAAGAATCTGATTGATGCACTCGATGAAATGCAGATATGTAATATAGGTAAGTATGTGATTACGGATATCGCCGAAGCCGATGAGTTCCTGATAAAGAACTATGATAGCAAGGGAGAATTGTCGCAGAACATTGCCGAATAATGTGTAACACCTAAAAAAGTAAGAATATGGCTAAAGTAGATTTAAGTTCTTCGGAATGGTGTGACCTGATATTCAGTGGCAAGAATAAAGCCTATGGTGCTTATCAGTTAAGAGAGAAATCTCCGAAGCGTCATAACATTGCTGTGATACTGGTGATCGTCATCGCATTGGTAGGATTCAGTATCCCTACCTTGATTAAGATGGCTACGCCGAAACAGAAAGAAGTGATGACTGAGGTGACTACCTTATCTCAATTGGAAGAACCGGAAATTAAGCAGGAAGAAATGAAAAGAGTGGAGCCGGTTGCTCCCCCGCCTCCTGCACTGAAGAGTTCTATCAAATTTACGGCTCCCGTCATCAAGAAAGACGAGGAAGTGAGAGATGAGGATGAAATTAAGAGCCAGCATGAATTGGCGGAAACGAAGGTGACTATTTCTATCGCTGACGTGAAAGGTAATGACGAAGAGCATGGTAAGGATATTGCCGACCTGAAGCAAGTGGTAACACAGGCTGAACCGGAACCTGAAAAGGTTTTCGATATGGTAGAGCAAATGCCTCAGTTCCCCGGTGGTCAGACAGAGATGATGCAGTTCATCAGCAAGAACATGAAGTATCCGACTATCGCTCAGGAAAACGGAACACAAGGCCGTGTAACTTGCCAGTTTGTGGTGGGTGCCGACGGACGTGTACGTGATGTGAATGTACTGAGAGGTGTAGACCCTTATCTGGACAAAGAAGCTGTCCGCGTGATCATGTCTATGCCGAAGTGGATTCCCGGTAAGCAGAATGGTAAAGCAGTGTCGGTGAAGTATACAATACCAGTTGTGTTTAAGTTGCAATAATAATGTGTGTGTCATGAAAACGGTGAAACAACTTCAACTTTTAGGTTTGGCGGTGATACTGATTCTAGTGTCTGCCTGCCAAAGTAAGTCCAAGGACGGACTGACGGATACGTACACTTCCGGCGTGATAGCAATTGCTGCGGACGAAAGTTTCCAGCCTATCGTGCAGGAAGAGGTGGATGTATTTGAAGGTGTATTTCCTTTGGCAGGAATTGTGCCCCGTTATGTGACGGAAGTAGAAGCCGTCAATCTATTGCTCAAGGACAGTCTGCGGTTGGCAATCACCAGCCGCAGACTGACACCGGAGGAGATGAACTCTTTCAACAGCCGGAAGTTCTTCCCGCAGGAGATAAAGATTGCTACGGATGGGTTAGCGTTGATTACCAATAAAGATAATCCTGATACGCTAATTACCGTGAATGATATTCGCGACATCCTGACGGGAAAGACCACACAATGGAGAGAAATTTATCCGGCATCTCAGCTGAAAGATATTCGTCTGGTATTTGATAACAAGAATTCCAGTACCGTTCGTTTTGCTGTAGATTCTATTTGTAAGGGTGCTCCACTGTCAGACCAGATAAAGGCGTTGAAGACTAATAGAGAGGTCATTGACTTTGTGTCAAAGACTCCTGATGCTATCGGTATTATCGGCGTGAATTGGCTGAGCGACCGCAATGACAGTACTGGACTCTCCTTCAGCAAAGAAGTACGGGTGATGTCCGTCAGTGCTGCCGACAAGGCAACGCCGGAAAACAGTTTCAAACCCTATCAGGCATATTTGTTTTACGGTGATTATCCGTTGACACGCAGCATCTATGCCCTGTTGAACGATCCGCGAAGTGCACTTCCGTGGGGATTTGCTTCTTTCCTCGCATCCGACCGGGGACAGCGGATTATTTTAAAGTCGGGATTAGTACCCGCTACCCAACCGGTACGGGTGGTGAATATAAAAGATAAATAACTAAAATGAATGCTATTATGAAAACGATGTTAGTTCTTAGTATGGGAGCGTTGCTGTTGGCCGGCACACTTTCCGCACAAACGCCTGTACCTGAATGGCAGGCTGGGGTAGATAAAATGAAAAGCCTGATTCAGACAAATCCTGCGCAAGCTTCTGAAGAAGTAGGGGAATTGCTGAAAGGGAAAAACAAAAAGAATGTGGATCTTGTAACTTCCGTAGCCCATGTTTATCTGGATGCCGGGAAGCTTACCGAAGCTCAGGAATACCTGGCAATGGCGAAGAAAGCCGATAATAAAGATCCCAAGGTATCTGTGTTGGAGGGTGATATTGCTCTTGCACAAAAAAATATAGGGCAAGCTTGCCAGCTTTATGAGCAAGCCATCTATTTTGACCCGAATTGTAAGGAGGCTTATCTGAAGTATGCACAGGCTTATAAGTCTGCCAGTCCTGCACTGGCTATTGAGAAGTTGGAACAACTCAAAGCTGTAGATCCGAATTGTCTGGAAGCCGATAGGGAACTGGCGGAGGTATACTATTCCAGCAATCGTTTCGGCAAGGCTGCTGAAATGTATGCTAAGTTCATCGATACGCCTCTTGCTACGGAAGATGATATGCTGAAATATGCTTTTGCACTGTTCCTTAATCATGATTTTGAGAAGTCATTACAGGTTGCTCAGAAAGGCTTGCAGAAGAATGCCCGTCACGCTGCTTTCAACCGTCTTGTCATGTATAACAATACGGATCTGAAACGCTATGAAGATGCGGAGAAGGCAGCTCATGCTTTCTTTAATGCTTCGGACCGTGCTGATTATTCTTACTTGGATTACCGTTATTATGGTGCTCTGCTGAGTGCATTGAAGAAATACGATGAAGCTATTATAGAATATGGTAAAGCATTAGAGAAAGATGGTACGCAAGTAGACTTGTGGCGTGAAATCTCCGATGCCCATGAAATGAATAATAATTATGCAGAGGCTATTGCTGCGTACCGTAAATATTACGATGCATTAGCCAAAGACAAGAAGACTCCTGAAACATTATTCCAGTTAGGACGTCTTTATTACGGACAGGGCACGTCTTCGGACTCGCTCGCCGTGCAGCCTGCCGACCGTAAACTGGCATTGCAGTCTGCTGACTCTGTGTTCGCACTTGTTTCCGAACAAGCTCCTGACAGTTATCTGGGAGAAATGTGGCGTGCCCGGACCAATTCTGCCATGGACCCCGAAACTACTGACGGGCTGGCGAAACCTTATTACGAAAAGGTAATGGACATGCTGCTGAGTAAAAATGAACCGAAGTATAACTCTGCGTTGATAGAGTGCTACAGTTATCTGGGCTACTACTATCTGTTAAAGAGCGACTATCCTACTTCGAAAGAGTTCTGGAATAAAATTCTGGCTATAGACCCCACCAATGCTACTGCCAAAAAGGCGTTGGAAGGCATCAAATAGCAACAATTTTAGTTGTTTGTCGTGTCGGGAGGAGTGGAGAGTGATTCTTAGCTCCTCCTTTTTTTATGTTTTTTTCTGTAAACGCTTGGATTATTAAAAAGATTATCTACCTTTGCGGTGTACTAATAAACTAATACACTAATATTGAAATTAACAAGGTGTCAGATACCAGTTGACAAGGCCTTCTTCTTGTATCTTATTTCCTTGCCACCTATAAAAACATATAAGTATGCTACAGGTAGAAAACATTTCGTTCAGTTATCGTCGGGGGAAAAAAGAAGTCCTGCACGATTTTTCGCTCTCATTAGAGAGAGGTAGGGTATACGGGTTACTGGGAAAGAACGGTGCCGGCAAATCTACACTGCTTTATCTGATGAGCGGTTTGCTTACTCCTAAGAGTGGGAAAATAATGTACCATGATACCGATGTACGTCGTCGGTTGCCTATCACACTACAGGATATGTTCCTGGTTCCCGAAGAATTTGAATTACCTCCTATATCTTTAGTTAGCTACGTGGAGCTGAATAGTCAGTTCTATCCCCGTTTCAGTAAGGAGGATATGGTGAAATATTTGCATTACTTTGAAATGGAGCAGGATATTGATCTGGGAGCCTTGTCTATGGGGCAGAAGAAGAAAGTCTTTATGAGCTTTGCATTGGCTACCCACACCTCACTGTTGATTATGGATGAACCGACCAATGGTCTTGATATTCCGGGTAAGAGCCAGTTCCGTAAGTTTATTGCTTCGGGCATGTCGGACGATAGAACTATTATTATCTCTACCCATCAGGTGCGGGATATTGATAAGATACTGGATCATGTGGTGATCATGGATAATAGTCATGTGTTGCTTGACGCATCCACTGCCAACATCTGTAGTAAGTTTCTTTTCGTTGAAAGTGATGACCGCGAATTGACAGAAGCAGCAATTTACACGCTTCCTTCCATACAGGGTAATTTCCTGATGTTGCCGAATACGGATGATGAAGAGTCGGAGATCAATCTTGAATTGTTGTTCGGTGCTGCGCTTACGGACCCTGAGAAAATAAAAGGAATGTTTCACCCTAAACAGAATGAACAATGATACGCGATACCTTTTTTAGTGCACCCCGTTTTGTGAACTTATGTCGCAAAGAAATGGTGGAGAGTTGGAAGGCAAATTTGCTCCGCTTCGTAATGATGTACGGTATAATGGCGATTGCTTTCGTATGGAACGGATATTTCCAGTATAATCATCTACAGGCAAATGGGAGAGTGAGCCAAGATCCTATCTGGAATTTCGAGTTAGGAGCTTTCGTCTGGGCACTTGTTATTATGGGGCTTTTGAGTGCTTCGTTTATAATGGAGCGTATGAAGACTAAAACGAATCGGATAGCTATGTTGATGATTCCTGCCACAATGTTCGAAAAGTTTTTCTCACGTTGGCTGGTATTCACTTTCGGTTTCCTTATCGTATTTCTAATAGCTTTCAAACTGGCGGACTGGACACGTGTAACAGTTTATATGATTAGCTATCCCGAGTTGAAAGGTATAATTGCTTCTACTCCACTTTCTCATCTGGTGGGAAAAGGACAATTCTGGACGGTTTTCGATGATTGCAATTATTTCATGTTGGGAGTAAGTGCTTATTTCTTTGCACAGTCCCTGTTTGTTTTGGGTAGCTCCATTTGGCCAAAGAATTCATTTGTGAAGACTTTTTCAGCTATTGTTGTGATTGCTATAGTTTATATAGCGATAGGCTCAGTATTAGCGAAAATGCTATTTGAAGGTCGCAGTGGTGGAGTAAATCAGACCGTATCGGATGAAACGATGACACTCTCAACTACGGTAATCTTTTTCGCAATGGCCGTCTTTAACTGGATAGTTGCCTATTTCCGTTTTAAAGAGTCTGAAATCATTAACCGCTGGTAAGTATGAATTTTAAAGAAAGTAAAGCCATCTATCTTCAAATAGCAGATCGCATTTGTGACGAGGTACTTCTCGGGCAATATCGGGAAGAGGAACGCATACCATCCGTCAGAGAATATGCAGCTGTGGTAGAGGTGAATGCCAATACGGTGATGCGTTCATACGATTATCTGCAATCGCAGGAAGTTATCTATAACAAACGTGGTATCGGTTATTTTGTTGCTTCCGGTGCTCGCGCGTTAATCCTTTCATTGCGCAAAGAGTATTTCCTCAAAGAAGAAGTAGATTATTTCTTTAAGCAGATGTATACCCTCGGTATTTCGGAGGAAGATATGTCCGCTATGTATCGGGAATTTAGTAAGAAACAAAAATAAAGAAGAAGATTATGAAACGAACAACTTATATAATATTTGGAATGTTGCTTACCGGATTGGTTGTGGTGTGCGCTGGCATATTCTACGCCTCTATGCAAGTTACAGGTTGGGATAATAATTTCCTGGATATTAAAGGAGAAAAGAAGACGGTTCAACTGCCGGAATGCAAAGTTATACAGATGGTGGCAATTAGAAATATCATCACTACCGGCGAGGGCGAAAAGAAGGGAATAAGAATGCCGGCATTTGGAGAGCTCCCTTTGAAAATTACTCCTGCCGAAGCTGGACAGGGAACTTTCACTTATGCTTCCGGTATGGATGAATTTATGACGATGAACTCAGTTGGAGATACATTACGTATCGTATTTGATTTTCCTAATGATAAGCTTGAAAAGAAATATCATGACCTGTATTGGCTTTATTTACGCTCCGAAGAGATGACTATAGCTCTGCCGGATCATGTTCAGTTCTTACAGACCAGTCTTGAAGCTCAAAAAATGACTGTTGAAGGGTTAACCCGCGATTCATTGTCTTTGATGGTGCAAGATTATGCTACCATAAATGACTGTAATTTTAGAGCTCTAACAGTCCAGAATGGTGCGTGGTTGTTTAATACTGGCAAAGCGGACAATTTGTATCTTCATTTGAACGGGATACGGAGTTGGAATGTGAATGCAAGTTCTTTCCATGTTGATACGGAATATCTATATGCTCATGGTAATCAAAAATGTACTTTGGAGAAAGGCGAATGTCGACAGGTACTTTGGATGCCTCAATCGGAAGGCGCTTCATTGGATATAAAGTTGAAAGAAGCAGCGACAGTAGTTGTGAAATAACAATAGGTATTGCTAGAATACGAAAAAAGACCGTTGAAAAACGGTCTTTTTTATTTAGTTGCGGAGATCCGACTCGAACGAATGACCTTTGGGTTATGAGCCCAACGAGCTACCAACTGCTCCACTCCGCGATGTTTAACGGGTGCAAAGGTACGGCTTTTTGTGGAATAAACAAATAAAATCCATCTTATTTTTCCTAAAAAGTGTAACATATAGCCTAACATGTTGATAAGTAGCTTTATAGTAAATATGCTTTTTTATCCTCTTCCTGTGACCGAATGTTAATAAAATCTGCGTTTTCTTGTGTGGTATACAGAAATGTTTTACTTTTGCTCAAATTATTAAGCAATGTGCAATTATTAATATATGGCCGTATCGAAGACAAAAGCTAAATTAGTGGATGTAGCCCGTCAGCTATTTGCAAAGATGGGTGTTGAGAATACCACGATGAACGATATCGCCCTTGCTTCTAAGAAAGGTAGAAGAACGCTCTATACCTATTTTAAAAGTAAGGAAGAGATCTATATGGCTGTTGTCGAATCGGAGCTGGACATCCTTTCGGATATAATGAAGAGGGTAGTAGAGAAAGACATCTCTCCCGATCAGAAGATAATTGAAATGATTTATACCCGCCTGGATGCCGTGAAAGAGGTGGTGTACCGGAATGGAACACTCCGTGCTACCTTTTTCCGTGATATATGGAGGGTAGAGAAGGTGCGAAAACGTTTTGATGCCAAAGAAATACAGCTTTTCAAGGATGTTCTCCGTGAGGGCGTGGAGAAAGGGGTGTTTCAGGTTGACGATATCGACATGACTGCCGAATTGGTGCATTACAGTGTGAAAGGTATTGAAGTGCCTTACATACGTGGGCATATAGGTGCTAAACTGACCGATGAAACACGTGGACAATACGTTGAGAACATCGTGTTCGGGGCACTGCGTAGAAAAGAATAACTTTAATCAATAATTTAAAAAGTATGGGATTATTAGAAGGAAAAACAGCCATTGTAACCGGTGCTGCACGCGGTATCGGTAAGGCTATCGCATTAAAGTTCGCTTCTGAAGGAGCAAATATCGCATTCACTGACCTGGTGATTGATGAAAATGCAGAGAATACGGCAAAGGAAATTGAAGCAATGGGCGTGAAAGCTAAAGGTTATGCTTCAAACGCTGCTAATTTTGAAGATACTGCCAAGGTGGTAGAAGCTATTCATGCAGACTTTGGGCGCATCGATATTTTGGTAAACAATGCAGGTATCACCCGTGACGGTCTGATGATGCGTATGAGCGAGCAACAATGGGATATGGTTATCAACGTTAACTTGAAATCCGCTTTCAACTTCATTCATGCTTGTACTCCGATTATGATGCGCCAGAAAGCTGGTAGCATTATCAATATGGCTTCTGTAGTAGGTGTTCACGGCAATGCCGGACAAGCCAACTATGCAGCTTCCAAAGCAGGTATGATTGCCTTGGCTAAATCTATCGCACAGGAATTAGGTTCTCGCGGTATCCGTGCCAACGCTATCGCTCCGGGCTTTATACTGACTGATATGACTGCTGCATTGTCTGACGAGGTAAGAGCTGAATGGGCAAAGAAGATTCCTTTGCGTCGTGGCGGTACTCCCGAAGACGTGGCAAACATTGCTACCTTCCTGGCTTCTGATATGTCTTCTTATGTATCAGGACAGGTGATTCAGGTAGATGGTGGTATGAATATGTAAGAAAGCGTATGACTGTCGTATACGAGGACAATCATATCATTATAGTCAACAAGACCGCTTCCGAGATCGTTCAGGGAGACAAGACGGGGGATACGCCGCTTTCGGAAATCGTAAAGCAGTATCTGAAGGAGAAATACCAGAAACCCGGTAATGTCTTCATCGGTGTTACCCACCGGCTGGACCGCCCCGTGAGCGGTCTTGTTGTATTTGCCAAGACCAGCAAGGCGTTGTCCCGCCTCAATGAAATGTTCAAGAACAGTGAGGTGAAGAAGACTTACTGGGCTATCGTAAAGAATGCCCCGAAGGAGCCGGAAGGAGAATTGGTGAATTATCTGGTGCGCAATGAGAAGCAGAACAAAAGTTATGCTTATGATAAGGAAGTGCCGAAGAGTAAAAAGGCTATCCTGCACTATCGGTTGATAGGTAAGTCGGATAATTACTTTCTGTTGGAGGTGGATCTGAAGACCGGGCGGCATCATCAGATACGATGCCAGCTGGCAAAGATGGGATGTCCTATCAAGGGAGACTTGAAGTATGGCTTTGCCCGTTCCAATCCGGATGGAAGTATTTGCCTGCATGCACGTCGTATCAGTTTTGTGCATCCGGTATCTAAAGAAATGATTGAAGTGGAGGCACCTGTGCCGCCGACGAATCTTTGGCAAGGCTTTCAGATGATATAGGAAAGAGCTTACTATAAAATAGAAATGCGTCAAAAGACTATCCTGTTTTTTGACGCATTTCTATTTATGGCTTTACCCTCTTATCAGAAGCGTGGCTTCACATATTTATCCTGAGAGGAAGTAAAACGTAATCCCGGTATGCTGTTACTCTTTCTTGGGAAGCTGATGGACTTGATAAGCGAATAATCATCCGCATCCAGTGCATAATATTCGTCCGCATCGGCTGTTTTCACGCAAACCGTCCAGTCGAACATATTCCCGAAGATAGACAGGGCATCCTCTTCGGGGTTGAAGGAAGGAACTCCGGTCTTGACCACATCATAAGTCTTATTGTTCAGCACATAGAAGTTGTTATCCATATCCGTTAGGAAACCCAGCGTCTTGCGGTCCTTGAACTCCGTGATGAAAAGATACTTCGCATTTAAGCCTTCCGGCAGGGAAATAGCACGTACATACGGGCGTCCTTTCGTTTGTTTCAGATGGAAAAGTCTTCCTTCATTGTCTAAAATCAGATAACCTTCATCGTACTCCTTGCGAGTGGTGGGATTACCAGCCAACCGGCGGGCAGGGAATTTAAACCCTTTCTTCACCATAGCCTCTGTGAACAGTTGGCTTTTGTCAGCATCTACCGTATTGGTTTTCATACCGATAAATTCAATTCCTTTCGAGGTGATACGAAACACATCATCGGGCATAGTCAGATCCACGCGTCCCGACATACTCTCCAGCAAAGGATAAAGTTCTATCTTGGAGGCATTGATATCCGAAGCTGCCGAGCGGAAGCTGAAATTCGTAAGCTGCACTTCGCGCGGAGTGACGGCAACACCATTGATGCTGTCCGGGAACCGCTCATCCGCCATAAGCTGGCGCATGTAGAAGAACGGGAGAATACTGTCCGTCTGCTCCTGTGTATATACATTACCGGACTGGTCGCGCCGTACCACGCCTTTGTCATCTTCATTGCCCATGGAGAGGAAGTCGCCGAGGACACAACTGTACATGGAAAAAGGAACCTTCGATGGCTTTGCCGCAAAGAAAGAATAACACCAAGGCAACTGCCAGATAATGAGCAATGCAATAGTGATGTATAAGAATATTTGACTAAAACGTTTCATTGTCTTTTTCGTTCTTAAGAGTGAATTTATAACCTGTTTAATCTTGTTTGCCCACCTTGAACCGTGCAATGGAGAGCCATGAGAGACTTGCCGTGAGCAGGGTGTAGATTGCCAGCCAGGGCAGGAAAGCGTTGTAGGCTTCCGGTGCCGGAGCTAGGAAAAAGATACGCAACAGCAATACAGAGATTACCAGATTGAGGACGCGGCGTTTCCAGGTCGGTTCCAGGCATATCCATGAAATCAGAAGATAAGCGGCAATACCTGCCAAATACCAGGGAAGAACTGTCAGCAGAATCCGCGAATAAAGTTCCGGAGCCAGGACGCCTTGCATGTAAACCGTCATCAGCAGGTAGTTGGCGGCAAAGCAGATAAGTAACACTACCAGTCCGTAGAGCAGCATCAGGTTAATCATCCGCAGTTGCGGGTAGGGCAGATGCAATGTCAGTTTCAGGCATTTATGGTGCATTTCGGGTACGAATTGTACCAGAGCAAGCAGTATCCCGACCAATAGAGGAATAAATTCCAGTAAGTCCACGAATACGGTATCCCGTGCCAGCATAACTTCCCAAACGTGTTCCACGCCTTTCATGCTGGCAACACGGTTGATGCGCAACATCGAGTATCCGGCAAAACCGAGCGTTACAAGCAGTGCAAGCAACAGATACCAGCGGGTTTTAATCCATTCTTTATAAAATATAGCGTTCATGTTAGTTAATTATGAATTATGAGTTATTAATTATGAATTATGGGTTATGAGTTATGAATCGTGAGGTAGAAACAGACTTCCTGCTCTGCATAGTAATTCATAATTCATAATTTATAATTCATCATTTAATCAGTATTTTCCCGTCAGTCCGATAAAAGCATCTTCCAGGTTTACAGTCTCGCATTTCAAATCGCTGTAAGGCACTTGCAGGGCTTTGAAACGAGTCTCTACTTCTTGTTGAGGCAGGAACGAGAAGGTTTCCAGCGTGTTTCTGATAAGAGACGGATGGTAGAAATCCTTATCTTCCGGCATCTTGTAACCTTCGGGCAACGTGCAGGTATAGCGGCGTATCGTGTCCAGGAGTTCCTTTACGGGTTGCTGGATGAGGATACGTCCGTAATCCATGATGATGCAGTCGTCTACCAGGCGTTCCATATCCTGAATGATGTGCGAGGTCAGGAAAACAGTTTTGTTTTCCGAGCGGGCATAGTCACGCAGATAGTCCACGAAGAGGCGGCGGTAGCCGGGGTCCAGACCGAGAGAGAAATCGTCCAGTACCAGCAATTCCGGGTTTTGCGCCAGGATAAGTCCCAGTGCCACTTGCGAACGTTGTCCGCACGACATACGCGAGATGCGCTGTCCGGGAGCTACTTTCAGTTTGTCCATCAGGTCGTAGTACGCTTCTTTGCGCCACTGTCCCGGATAGAAAGCAGAATAAAACTTCTCAATCTCCCGGATGGTCATGAACTGATATTGCACGTGTCCCTCGATGAGCAGACCGATGTTACGGCGTGTTGAGGGGTGCATCGTCTGAATGTCCTGTCCGAAGATGGAGCATTGGCCGGAGCGGGGTTTCAGGTAACCGCTCAATATATTGATCGTTGTGGTTTTTCCTGTACCATTCTTCCCCAGCAGTCCCAGGATGCGCCCTTTAGGCACGCTGAAGCTGAGGTTTTCGTAAATTAACCGTTTGCCATAATAGTGCGTCAGGTTATTGCATTCAATGATATTCTCCATTGATATCTTTTGTTTTTAGTATTGAACCTATTTTAATTACTCGTTAGCTGCATGGATTGATCTCGGAACTCCTGTAGGTAATTCTGTTTACCCCAAATGGTAACTCCATTTACATGCCGGGGTAAAGACCGTTACATACCGAGGTAAAGAGCGTTACAATACGGGGTAAAGGTCGTTACATCCTGCGGTAAATGCTTTTACCTCTTGTGGTAAATGCTCGGTAAATGCAATGCTTTGATAATTAGATTGCTAACCAATGCTTATACCTCAGGCTATATGCGAAGCTTGAGTCGTTTATAGAAATAGAAAAAGTAGCGGAATCAGTATACCTGTTGCAAGTTCTATACCTCCGCGTCCCCACAAGCCTTTTGGTCCTTTCAGCATCACCATTCCCGTGACGGTAATAATGATGAGTCCTACGGCAAACACATCTGCGAAGTGAGTCCACCATCTTCCGGGATTGTAATGCAGCTTGGTCAGGGCGCTTATCAACGGACGACGTGTCAGCTTCTCGTAAACGGCTTGCTGGGTCTGCAGATTGACCATCAGGTTGGAACCGCCTTTCAGGAATACCTTCATCTGGTTTTCCTTCGGGAAGTAATGTTTGGTATAGTTCTTTTCTTCACCGAGTGGTGCCAGCAGCTCCAGGACATCATCCTTTTTCATTCCGGCCTGCGGGGGCATCACTTCGGTAATGGTATATTCCTGTCGCTCTACCGAGTAATTGGGATTGATCGTATTCCGGTGGTTCATCACAATTCCGGAGATGGCATATATCAATACCATCCCCGAGAAGAAGAATGAGAGGTCCCGGTGGATTATCCGGCTCCATTTCCGAAATGCGGTTCCCGCCTTACTGAATTTCATAGTTGGCGGCTTCCATATAATAGAATGACAGATAGGGCTTTCCTGATTCGGCCTGACGCTTGGCTATTTTAGCGCGGAAGTCAGCGATACGTGCTTCGGGCGTATTGGCTGTTTCGCCGCGTGCTTTCTTCTCGGTGCTGCATCCGGCTTCGCCTTCACCGTGCTTTTCGGCAGCGGCAGCTTTCAAGCGTGATTCCCATTGTTGCAGATAAGCTTCGTCCACACGTTGTTCTTTCAGGGTTCCGGTGACGCGAACGATGCTGTTGACACACTTCGTATCGAAAGAACCCAGTTTGGCTGCTTCTACACGGATGGTCTGTGTGTCGTCGCTACCCATCAGGAAGATTTTGGTGGCGCCGTGCTTGCAGGCATGTGTACATACACCTTCGATGGTGACTTCCTGGTCGGTCAGTGACTCGGCGTTAGCCAGAAGATCGTCTATTTCCATGGCACCGGAGGTCTGTTCGGTGGTTGCGGTTTCTTCAGTGCTCTTCTGCTTGTTGCTGCAAGAAGTTCCGATAAAGAATAATGCCATGATGGCGGCTGCGATTGATAATGTTTTAGTTCTCATTGTTGTTTTTTGTTAATCATTATTGTTGTTAAAAAGTAACTCCCAAAGTCCACGTCAGCTCATGGCGTTGACTCCCTTTCAAATATTCCACGTCGAATGCTTTAGTCATGGCGTAGCGGATAGAAGTATATCCTTTCATACCTTTTGCACCTATTGCATGCGCGTATTTGAAGCCGATTTCCCCTTTCAGCCGTTTGCAGGTAAGGTATTCAAATTCTTGGTGCAGAAACGTATCCATACTTTTGGGGGCGGACTGGCTCTCTGACGGAGTGGCATAGGTTCCGTCTTTTAGGGTGTTTCCATTACCCAAAGCGTATGTTCCGCCTAAATATAGACTATACATATCTTTTGAGTGACATATGTTGCGTTCACCTGACAAATGAAATGTTGTGGAGGTGATATCCTGTTTCCGGTAATACGGATACATAGAAGCTGTAAGTTCTCTGCTGAAATAAGAAAAGCTGCCTTTTGCCACCCATGCAGGACATCCGTCTGTTACCAAAAAGTTGCCTCTATATTCAGCACTCAGATTCAAAGTGGTCTTGTCTGTGGTATCCAGCGTTCCGTAATAATCTACATTATTGATACCTCCACCTTCATTGTTATACCGATAAATATTCTCGAAATTGTTCAATGTTTCTTGTTGGAAATCAATGTGCAGGGAATGCAAATTTTTCCGTTCTTGTAAAGTTAGTGTTCCGTTATACGACAGTATATCAGACTCATGTTCGCTATAAACTACCGTGGCAGGAGATTTCTTACCATAATATCCACTACGTGATTTATAGGCAAATTCATTAAAGAATTGAAGTTTTGGAAGAATGTGCCATTTCAATTGTAAGGCTCCTCCATGATATTCATTGAACAATGGTTTTTCTTCACCCTCTTTTGTATATCCGTTTTCTCCGAACTGTTCCATAACCCCGAAGAAACTACCGTAACTGATCAGTGAATTATATATCTGGTCAGTAGTGCCATACATGTCCAGTAACAGTCCCTCCGTACTTCGGCGATAATAATAGTTTGCCCCCAACTCAATTTGTTTGTTGAGTAGATAACTTACTCCGACAGTCACATTCATATCAAGTAGTTTGTTGACATGACGCAAGTCCTTTTGCTTGGCATAATTGGCAGCAGTGTAATCTACCTTTCCTCCGATCGTTATCTTTTTTGAGAGGTCGGCACTGACGGCTCCTACCAAATGATAGTTTTCCAGCTTTTTATCTCCCCGATTTTCATCGGTATATTCTACGATGTCGAAAGGAGTATTCTTCGGATTGATAAAATATGAACCACTCATGTTTTTGCCCGCAAAGTTACGGTAGTCTACTTTCCCGTAGAATACTACTTTGGAATTGAGACGATAGAATGACTCCACCTGAGCACCGAATTCTAAGCTATTGTCCGACTGGAAATAATCAATAAATCCTCCGTTCTGTTTATCTACGTATACCTCTGCTGTAGTGATACGAGGGATAGACAGTGTATGTAGTCCGGCGGCATTCTCACTATTAAGCCAGGCTTCCGATTGCTTGATATACGGAAGATTCTTCCAGCTAATAGAGTCGGAATATTGCACTGCAAAGACGGAGCAGATAGCTCCGCTAAGCAGTGTGAATAGGAGTATTCTTTTATTTATAAGCATCAATACTGGGCTGTTTTCGTAGTTTAATTGTTTAAGAGAGGCAGTTTTAATCTCTCAAAGAAGCTTGTTTACGCTGGTGGAAATCATTTGTCGAATTATTCGTATCCTGGTAAATGATACGTGCTCCATTCTTCAGAGATGCCTCGGCGTCTATACCACTTGGATCAGTGCTTCCATCTGTTCCATAATTATAGCTGTAAACCAGTTTACCACTATTTTCTTCCACTGCTTCGGTAGCTTGTTTGTCTACGTTACGGTATGAAGTGTAGCCCTGTGCATTGGTCAGGACTGTGTATCCAGCATCAATAGCAGGCGTCAGGCGCTTTTGACTCTTGGCCAGTTGTGCCTGGCTGAAAACTTCTACTGCATCCAGTATCCAGTCTGTAGGAACTTTTGTGCAACGGTAAACAGCATTACCTTCTTTATCGGCTGTGTAATGATAATCTGTGTTGCTGGCGAAGACCTCAGGAGTGACATCGTGAGTCGAGAAAATGAAGAATGCGGGAGACTGGTTGCTCAATACCCATGCTGTTCCTTGCCCATATTTATAAGCTGTAAAATAGTTTGCAGTAGGAATACTCTCTGAAGGAGTGGGGTAATAGTTTGTCTGACTAAAGTCTTCAATATCATATGTACAATAATCTGCAGTGCTTAAATTCACAGAGTTAGAGTAAGTCAATGTGTGGTTGATGGCTCCGTTCAGAGCTATAACTACTTGTTTCCCGGCTTCGATGGTTAAGTTTCTGGGCAAATACCAGATTCCACATCCGGCAGGAATATAGTTGTCGTTGGCATAGGATAGTACTCCGTCTTTATAATCGTTGATTGTAGAGTTTGCGTTGTATGGGTTGACCATTCCTAAGCAGAAGTTTCCCAACGTGGCAGCCTGTTCTGAATTGTTATATAGTATAACATACTTGTCATATTGATAATTTCCGGAACCGTCATCTTTCTGACATCCGCCTACATACAACTCTTTGATAATAACTTGTCCTGATTTGGATTCTGTTAAGGCCACTTCTACGACACTGTCACCAGTCCACGTTTCCGTTACCGTGATGCCGCTTTTAACTCCGTTCAGTATAAAGGAGTAACCGTTTGAAGCGCGTTTTTCAGAGGCAGAAGCTTCATAGATACCTGCCGGTACAGTGAAAGCAGCCTTACCATTGGCATCGGTGGTAGCATCATAAGTAGTACCTGTACTTCCGGTTAACTTTACCGGAACTCCTTCTACTGCACTTAATTCACTTCCTGACGGATAAGCCAGTTGTACAGTCACCAGATAGGTTTTGTACACATCATTCTCATCGTCGCTGCACGCTGCGCAAAAGAGTAATACACTAAGAATTAGAAAAGCATACTTTTTCATTTTCATTTCTATTTTAATTAAACACTTATAATTTTAGTCTGATTGACAAACCGTAGTAGAACTGCGGAATGTATGAACTGTTGTAGAGTGATGATTCCTGATTGTTTTGTGATGATTTCACCCGTCCCATGTGGTTGAAGAAGTTATTTGCGTAGAATGAAATGGAGGCAAAATCTCCGATCTCTTTTGTCAGGTTAATGTTGGCGGAGAAATACGAGGAAATCTTGTTGGGGTTAAAATAGTAAGATGTACTCGATTTAGTTACGAGTTTTGCCAGCTCATTATATAACGCTGTGTCATTCTCCTTTGCCCATGCAAATTTCTCTGCAAAAGGTATCCGGGTATCCGGATCTTCCCACGTAGAGTAATAGAGCGGGTAAACAGCTACATATTTGTTTTTTCCGTAGATATCATAATCAGTACTAAAGTAATCTCCGGCATTCTCCAGGGCAAAGCCTCTACTTTCTCCGTTGCTGTATTCCGACAAATTCTTCTTATAATTATAGAAGGAACCTTCTATTCTCATAGAGAGGATCATTCGTATTTTGGGAATATGCGTTGTGATAGTCAGATTCATATTAAGCTGTTTAGACAAGCTGCCGTTAGAAACGGAAGCAGAAGTAGAAGAGGAAGTAGAGGTTATGGAGGAACCTCCATAATAACCCACATACTTATATGGGTTGCCATCAGCCATATTCGATGCTGAGCTTGGCATCCATGCAATCAGGTTTTCTTCTATACCTTTATAATAGTAATAATTTCCATCTAGGCGGACTGATGTTCTCAGCGCGGGGATTTGTGCGAAGTCAATAATCCAGTCGAGTCCCATTCTTTCTACCGGTGAACCGTTTCTATATTGGATGTTCGATTTGAATGTATTGCGGGTATTATAAGATAATTCCTGGCTTGGGTATGCACCTGTTTTATCTGTAACGGTAACGATACCTGTCTGCTGGTCAATACTGTAAACCCTGTTTGCCGAAGGAATTTCGCAATTATTCAGATGCTCTTGAGTTGTCAGATTATAAGAATAAGGTGTGTATACATTGGTACGCATGTATGGATTATATGTTCTGTTCCGGAAAGCTGATACCGAGACCCTTGTTCCTTTGATGGTGGCTTCCATACCGATCTCTGCTTGTCGGGTATATTGCCACTTCAGGTCGGGGTTATAGATGGCTTTTGAGGGAATCGTGCTGTAAGCATAGAAAGTGGTTCCGTCACTCATAGTTCCGGGAGCAAAGGCCAGTTTATCCGAGTAAGAGGGTGATGGGTAAAGGACTTCAAATGAAGGTAGTTTTACGGATTTACCTACACCGCCATATACATTTAAATTGCTGACCCATTTATCTGCATTCTTCCATAATGTATATTGCGCATTGAAACGTGGAGAGAAACTATTTACTGTTCCGTATTCGGAGTTCTTGATATAGGTGATATCCGAACGTACTCCTGCTGTCAATTTCAGGGAAGAAGAGTTTTCTCCGAGAGGAAGTATTATTCTATCTTCCAGATAGCCTGCTATATTATTAAGAAATGGCAATTCATCATAGCGATATTCACGCCAGGTAGGTGCATAGCGCATATCATCGTAATAGAGTCCCCGGCCTTTGTTACCGCTACTGTTCAGTTCCGCCCCAAGCATGATTCTGTTGGAAATCTTTCCCCAACGTTTTGCCCAGTCGGCTTTTAGTTTCACTGCATAGCTGACAGGTTTGTTATCGGTATATGCCAGTTGATACCAGTATCCGGTAGGACTGAGGATAATTTCAGCATTTGGATTCTCATCATAGTTACTTGCTATGAAGTAGCCTTCCTGCGTACTATGAATAAGAGGCTGCGTGGATGCACTGCTTTTATTGGTATTTACTTTAGACAGCTTGTCTGAGTATGACATGGAGGCTGTCAGTGAGAGGTTGGTTATCCACGGTCTGTTCAACAGCCAGTTCAGTCCGATGTTTCCGCGAAAAGTGTAATCGCGTGTTTTTGTATAAGTATCTTTAAAAGCATCCGGGTCGGCTTCAGAATTGTAACCACCTATGTTTCCGGTAAAGCCCGCATTCAGTGAAAGTGGACGCTGGGCTTTCCGGTTCAGGGTATTAGAGTAAGTCAATGTTAAAGAATTGCGATCATAGGCAGTATGTGGAGAGGCCAAGTCAGAGGTTGACTTTGTGCGTTCCAAACTGGTATTAATTGTACCTGCTCTGTCTCCAAGCAAAAAGCCTTTACTTATAGCAATTTGTTTTGTTTTAGGTTGGGTGGCCAATTCGATGATAAACGGTGTTTTCCCTTTCCGCGTATTTATTTTTACGATTCCGTTTGATAAATCTCCATATTCCACAGATGGGATTCCTGTAATGATTTCTACCGATTCAATGTTTGAAGAACCTATATTGCGCAGACCGACACCTTTTGTTTCACTCATCTCCGAGTTGTTTTGCAGGCGTACACCGTCTACTGTGATGGCAGTGCCGAAAGAAGCATTTCCCATTTCGCTGCTTCCGCTTCGTAGAGCGATACGTTCGTCAGAGCTTGCCAGATTCTGATCACCGGTTGATTTACCGCCCGGTAATAGAGTGCTGAGACTGCTGACATTTAATATTTGTGCATGATCCAGAGTGGCACGATCTATCGTATATGAAGTTGTTGGGTCACTTGTTTTTTTCTGTGCTGTAACCACCACTTCATTTAGCGTCAGATTGCTTTCCTGTAGTGTGATTAGTAGGTCTTCGATGTTTTTCTGTACATCTATATCCAATGTCTGCGTAACGTATCCCAAATATTGTGCAGTGATTTTTACTTTGCCGGCTGGTACTTGATTGATAGTGAACGCTCCTTTTTCATTACTAATGGCCCACAATTCGTATCCGGGCAAGTATACTGTAACGAACTCCATTGGAGACTTGTTCTTGTTATCAACAACCCGTCCCTTGATTGTATAATGCTGGCAGAATCCTGATTGTATAAAGCCTAAAATGAAAAGAAAGAATAATATATATCTGTTAGCCATCGGGGATGTTATATTAAAACGGTAGTGCTACTACTATTTTTTTTGCAAAGGTAAAGAGATGGTGACAGGTAGGAAATCGCTATTTGTTGGTAATTTAAGGATGTCGTTGGGGGATGAAGTACTTATAAGTAGGTATTTAAGTTTCTGCAAGAAGATAGATGATAGGGTTGGGGCTAAAACGACAAAAGCCGTTCCCCAGAATAGACAAGGAGGGAACGGCTTTTGTGTCAGTGTGCTTACTATTATTCAGCAGGCTGTGCAGGTGTTTCCGTTGCAGGAGTACCATTGGCGGGAGCGTTGGCTGCAGGTTGTTCAGCTTTCGGTTCCTCTGCCTTTGGTTCTTCTGTTTTGGGTTCTTCCTTGGCAGGCTCAGCGGTTTTGGGCTCTTCAGTATTTCCCGTTGCCGGTTGTTGCTGTTGAGTTTTCACCGGGTCCTGAGCATTTGCCACGAAAGAACCACCACAAACAAACATAAACAGGGCTGCTACTAATACTAACTTTTTCATAATCATTTGCTTTTAATTGTTATACTAAATATATATTTTATAGTTAAGAGTTTAGGTTTCCTTTTTTTGATTTAGGAAGCTTGACGCTTACGTAAAATATAGTTGCAAAGCCCGTGCCAGTGAGAAGGCTGATTGAACAAGTTGTTGATTACTAGTGCTATTGAAGATTTTGGAATATGTGGTACAGTGTGGAATTGTGTGGAAAGTGTGGAATCAGGTGTGGAGAAATTCCACACTAAGGTACTCTGTTGCATACCAAGTCCGTACCAACACCGTACCAACTCCGTGTCAAGTCCGTACCTATTCTAACTGTATAGATACGGAGTAGGTACGGACTTGATGCGGTTGGTATACGGTGCGAAGAGCCTTTTTAGCTCTCTATTTCGTAAAGTTTCAGTTTATTATACAGGGTTTTGCGGTCTATGCCCAACAGTTGAGCTGCCCGGCTCTTGTTATTTCCCGTTTGCCGCAATGCTTCGATTATCTGATGCTTTTCTGCTTCTTCATTACGTAATGGCAGACCTACGTGGGGATGAGTGATTTGCTGCAACTCGGTCAATTCTTTCAACGTGATAAGTTGGTCCTGCGCTAATAGGGTGGCACGGCGTACCACATTCTTCATCTGTCGCAGATTTCCCGGCCAGTGGTATTCCAGCAATACCCGGGATGCTGCATCATCAAACCCGATCAACTGTTTGTCCAATTCCCGATTGGCTTGGTCGAGGAAGAAGTTGGCAAAGAGAAGGATATCTTCTCTCCGGTCCTTGAGTTCGGGCATGCGTAGGGTGAACTCATTGATACGGTGGAACAGGTCCTGGCGGAAAGTCCCTTTTTCGATGGCCTGTTCCAAATCTTCATTTGTAGCAGAAACCAGGCGTACATCTACAGTGATTTCTTTATTGGAACCTACCGGACGGATTTTCCGTTCCTGCAAGGCGCGTAACAGTTGTATCTGGACTTCGTAACTGAGATTGCCTATTTCATCGAGGAAGATGGTTCCTCCGTTGGCTGCAACAAAGGCTCCAGTTTTGTCTGTCAATGCTCCGGTGAATGAACCTTTTACGTGTCCGAAGAACTCAGATGCGGCAAGTTCTTTCGGGATGGAGCCACAGTCGATGGCAACGAAAGGCTGACCAGCACGCTTGCTGAGTTGATGGATACGGTGGGCTACATATTCCTTACCCGTTCCACTGGCACCATTGATCAGTACCGACATCGTGGTGGGGGCAACCAGTCTTACATAATTATAAAGTTGCTTGGCTGCATCACTCTCTCCTTCCAGATAGTCGGAAGAACCGCTTCTTGAGGCTTGTGAACGGGTATTGTCCCCTTTTCCGGAACAGATGGTCTGTTTGGGTGAAACAGATGGTCTGTTTGGGTCAGATAGATGGTCTGTTTGGGGTGAATAGACGGTCTGTTTTTCGGCGGTGGATGATGCGCTCATCGCTTCGCCAATTTTCTTTAGAAGTTCGTCCGGATTTACAGGCTTGGCAACGTAGTCGCTGGCACCTAATTTCATAGCTTGCACCGCCGATTGTATATCGGCATAGCTCGTCATCATGATGAGCGGAATGGACAGACCTTGCTCTCCCAACCACTTCAACAGGTCGATGCCGTCCTTGTCGGGCAGACGCAGGTCGGACAAAATCAAGTCGGCACCCTCTGTTTCCAAATGTTTCTGGGCGCGGGCGATACTGCTGACGGAAGCTACCTGAAAGCCTTTTTTGCCTAACCAGGTCTTCAGCATCATACCGTAAGTAATGTCGTCTTCAACGATGAGTATAGATTTCATTGCCTTATCTTTTGTCTCTTTTAAGACACAAAGGTAAACCGATTTGTCTGAAAATCGTATATTTGCAAACTTAATTTAAATAAAAAGCGTTATGAAGAGGAATTTCATTGTATTATTAACCATACTGATTTGCAGCGTTACAGCTTGCCAATCGGGACAAAAGAAAGATAGAAACATGGATCAGGAAACTAAATTGAAGATCGAAACAACTGCGGGTGACATTATCGTGAAATTGTATAATGAGACGCCGCAACATCGTGATAACTTCATCAAACTGGCGGAAGAGGGTACATACGAAGGTACATTGTTCCACCGTGTCATCAAGGATTTTATGATACAGGCAGGTGACCCTGACTCAAAGAATGCTCCGAAAGGAAAGATGCTGGGTGCAGGTGATGTAGGTTATACGATTCCGGCTGAGTTCGTTTATCCGAAGTATTTTCATAAGAAAGGTGCATTGTCTGCTGCGCGTCAGGGTGACAATGTGAATCCGGAGAAGGAATCGTCGGGTTGCCAGTTCTACATTGTGACGGGTAAAGTGTATAATGACACTACGTTGCTGGGCATGGAGAACCAGATGAACCAGAATCGTCTGACTACTGTGTTCAATGCTTTGGCACAAAAACACATGAAGGAAATCTATAAGATGCGTAAGGAAAATGACCAGGATGGTCTGATGAACTTGCAGGATACACTGTTTGCACAGGCTGAGGCGGAAGTTGCCAAGCAACCGGAATTCCACTTTACACCGGAGCAGGTGAAGGCTTATACTACGGTAGGTGGTACTCCGCACCTGGATGGTGAATATACTGTGTTCGGCGAAGTGATTGAAGGCATGGATATAGTAGATAAGATACAGCAGGTAAAAACGGACCGTAGCGACCGCCCGGAAGAGGATGTGAAAATTGTTAAGGTCAAGGTGATAAAATGATAGGATGATAAGATGGTAAGATGATAGGATGATGGAGAAAGAGGATATTATAAAAGATAAGAGTATGGATTTTGCTATACGTGTCGTGAATTTATGTAAATATCTTAAAAAGGAAAAGCAGGAATATGAGATATCCAAACAATTAGTTCGTTCAGGTACAGCAATAGGTGCTTTACAACGCGAAGCTATGCATGCTGAAAGTCAGGCGGATTTTATTCATAAGTTTGCTATTGCGCAAAAAGAATGTAATATTACTCGTAGTATTAAAACTGCGAAAAGTCATATACCTAGCTAATAATCCTATCATCTTACCATCTTATCATCCTATCATTCAAAATAATATGAAGATAAATAAATATAGTCTTAATAACGGTCTGCGACTGGTGCATTACCAGGATCTCAGTACTCAGATGGTAGCACTGAACATCGTTTATGATGTAGGTGCCCGGGACGAACATCCCGAACATACTGGCTTTGCCCATTTGTTCGAACATCTGATGTTTGGCGGTTCTGTGAATATACCCGACTATGATGCTCCTTTGCAGTCGGCAGGTGGCGAAAACAATGCCTGGACGAACAATGACATTACAAACTATTACCTCACTGTTCCCAAATCGAATGTAGAGATTGGCTTCTGGTTGGAGTCCGACCGTATGATGGAACTGGCATTCAGTGAACAAAGCCTTGAAGTGCAGCGCGGTGTGGTCATGGAGGAGTTCAAACAGCGTTGTCTGAACCAGCCTTACGGAGATGTGGGACATCTTATCCGTCCGTTGGCTTATGAGGTGCATCCGTACCGCTGGCCTACCATCGGAAAGGATTTATCGCATATTGAACAAGCTACACTGGAGGAAGTGAAGTCATTCTTCTACCGCTTTTATGCACCTAATAATGCTGTACTTGCCGTTACCGGAAATATATCGTGGGAAGAAACTGTCCGATTGACAGAAAAGTGGTTTGGCCCGATTCCCCGCAGGGATGTGCCTGTGCGACAATTGCCGCAGGAACCCGTACAGACAAAGGAACGCAGGCAGGTGGTGAAACGGCCTGTCCCCCTGGATGCGCTGTTTATGGCTTATCACATGTGTAGTCGCGAGCATCCTGACTATTATGCTTTTGATATCCTTTCAGATATCCTTAGTAACGGACGTTCCAGTCGCTTGAACCGGCGGTTGGTGCAGGAACAGAAATTGTTCTCCGGCATAGACGCTTATATTTCGGGTACGCGTGATGCGGGATTGCTGCATATCAGTGGAAAGCCATCAGCCGGAGTATCACTGGAACAGGCTGAGGCCGCTGTACGCAAAGAGTTGCAGGAGTTACAGCAAGTGGCGATAGAAGAACAGGAATTGGAGAAAGTAAAGAATAAGTTTGAATCCACCCAGATATTCGGGAATATCAATTACCTGAATGTAGCCACAAATCTGGCATGGTTCGAATTGGCCGGACAGGCAGAGGATATAGACCGTGAGGTAGAACGGTATCGCGCAGTGACGGCAGAGCAGCTGAAGGCAGTTGCACAAGAGACTTTCCGTGAGGAAAACTCGGTGGTATTATATTATGAGAAAGATAAATGAATAGATTAATTGCTATATACAAGGGGCATTATAAAGCCCTCTTTTACTTAGGACTTCCCATCGTTATCGGCCAGATGGGTGTCATTGTTCTCGGATTTGCCGATACTCTGATGGTGGGACACCACAGTACGGCCGAGTTGGCTGCTGCTTCTTTCACCAATAATCTTTTTACACTTTGCATTATTTTCAGTACCGGTTTCTCTTATGGACTGACGCCTGTGGTGGGTGAGTTCTACGGTAACCGTCGTTTCATGGAGGCCGGACAAGCTTTGCGCTCAAGTCTGCTTGCCAATGTTTTGGTAGCGCTGTTGCTGACACTTATTATGACTGTCGTCTATTTCTGTGTGGAATACATGGGGCAACCCGAAGAACTGATTCCCTTGATAAAACCCTATTTCCTGATTCTGTTAGCATCCCTGGTATTTGTTATGCTATTTAATGGCTTCAAGCAATTTACGGATGGCATCACCCAAACACAGACAGCCATGTGGGTGCTTCTTGGTGGAAATGCATTGAATATCATAGGTAACTATATATTGATTTACGGAAAGTTCGGCTTTCCGGAATTGGGGTTGTTGGGCGCGGGTATCAGTACCCTGTTCTCGCGTATTGTTATGGTCATTGTTTTTGCACTGGTTGTTTTCCGTAGTCGCAGATTCTTAAGATATAAGGCGGGGTTCTTCCGTTTGGGATGGTCGAAACAAATGTTCAGGAGACTGAATGGACTTGGATGGCCGGTCGGCTTGCAGATGGGCATGGAGACGGCTTCATTCAGTCTCAGCACGATTATGGTCGGTTGGTTGGGAACCATTGCTTTGGCATCACATCAGATTATGCTTACTATTTCTCAGTTCACCTTTATGATGTTTTACGGGATGGGGGCGGCGATTGCCGTTCGTGTCAGTAACTTCAAGGGGCAGAATGATATGGTGAATGTCCGCCGTTCAGCATATGCCGGTTATCACCTCATCTTGGCAATGGCGGTGGTGCTTCTGAGTATTGTGTTTCTGTTGCGCAATCAGGTTGGGGGCTGGTTTACAGATAGCGTGGAGGTTTCTGCCATGGTATCTTCTTTGTTCCTTCCATTCCTGGTTTACCAGTTTGGTGACGGATTGCAAATCAGCTTTGCCAATGCCCTGCGTGGTATCGCAGACGTAAAACCGATGATGTTCATTGCATTTATTTCCTATTTTGTTATATCTTTGCCTGTAGGATACTTATGCGGTTTCGTGCTGGGTTGGGGTACGGTCGGCGTATGGATGGCTTTCCCATTCGGACTGACGAGTGCAGGCATTATGCTTTGGCTGCGTTTCCGTTATAAAACGAGATGAAGGAAAGTGATACTATCACCCTATCACTATAATATATAAATATGAATAATGTCTCCAAGAAGAAGATAGCTGCCGGTTATGTGGTCCTGTTGGCAGTCTTGCTTTATTCCCTGTTCTTCGTGCACCGGGAAATGGAGAATCTTATGAGCTCGGATAATAGTGATATCCTGCGTACGGATAGCCTGATAGGGCTTTTGCGGGAAAAAGATGCTAATACGGTCCGCTTGCTGCGTACGCTGAGCGAAGCTAATGACAGCATGATTTCCGCTCGGGAGGTGGAGCAGATTATAGCCGAGCAGGATACCATTATCACCCAACAGCGTGTGCAACGTCGTGTTACTGCTCGTCGTGATACCGTTGTGACTCAACCTAAGAAGAAAGGTTTCTTCCGTCGTCTGGGGGAAGTCTTCGTTCCACCACGCAAAGATTCTGCTGTTCAGGTACAAACTACCCTTGAAGTTGCTACGGATACTGTGCTTGATGCTTATAATCCTGTTGATTCACTGCACGCAAAATTACGTACCGTTGCCCAGCAAAAGAAAGCAACTAATAGTGTGATACAGCGCCGTAAGCGGACTTTGCAACGCCTTGATCATGCGCTGAGTGCCCGTATTGATAGTCTTTTGAAGGGATATGAACAGGAAACTCTGCTGCGTGCCCGTGAAGAGGCCGAGTATCAGAAAGCGGTACGACATCGTTCTGCTACGATTATTTCAGGCATTGCTGCGGGGGCTGTTGCGTTGTCCGTTATCTTTCTTGTCATGATCTGGCGGGATGTTACTCGTAGTAACCGCTATCGGCGTCAGTTGGAAGAAGCTAACCGCTTCGCCGAAGAGTTGCTTGCCTCTCGCGAAAAGCTGATGCTTGCCATTACCCACGATTTCAAAGCTCCCTTAGGTTCTATCATGGGGTATGCAGATTTGCTCTCCCGGCTCACTGTTGACGGACGGCAACGTTTCTATCTTGACAATATGAAAACCTCCTCAGAGCATCTGCTGAAACTGGTTACCGATTTGCTCGATTTTCATCGCCTCGACTTGCACAAAGCTGAGATAAACCGTGTTACTTTCCATCCTGCACGCCTGCTGGAAGAAATATACGTCAGCTTTGAACCGCTGACTTCTGCCAAAGGATTATCTTTGAAATGTGAGATAGACTCCGAACTGAAAGGAACTTTCATCAGTGACCCTTTACGCTTGCGTCAGATTGTCAATAACTTGCTTTCCAATGCAGTGAAGTTCACTTCGGAAGGTGGCATTACGCTGACTGCCAGTTTTGTGCCGAAAGGTGATCCGGCTTTCTCCGGAAATCACTTGAAGCTTTCTGTTATCGATACGGGAAAGGGAATGGAACCCGGTGACCGTGAACGTATCTTCCAGGAATTTACCCGTTTGCCGGGAGCACAGGGAGAGGAGGGATTCGGCTTGGGATTATCTATTGTCCGTATGCTGGTGCAACTGCTGGAAGGGCGTATCGAAGTGGATAGTGTGCTCGGAAAGGGGAGTACGTTTACGTTGCGGGTACCTTTGTATCCGGTGAGAGTTGGGGAAGTTGAGAGTGGAGAGTTGAGAGTTGAGAGTTCTGTGCAGCATGATAGCGCAGCCCCCTATAGCGCAGCCAACTCTCCACTCTCCACTCTCAATTCTCCACTTATTAACCTTCTTTTGATTGATGACGACCGTATTCAGCTCACTCTCACTTCTGCTATGCTTGCACAGAGTGGCATCACTTCTGTTTCTTGTCTGCAATTGGATGAACTGTTGGAAGCCCTCCGCACCGATACTTTCGATGCATTGCTTACCGATGTGCAAATGCCTGCCATGAATGGTTTCGACTTGCTGAACCTGTTGCGTGCTTCGAATATTCCGCAAGCTAAGACTATACCCGTGATTGCTGTGACTGCCCGTAGTGATATGCAACGTGAAGAGTTTCTGAAACATGGTTTTGCCGGAAGCTTGCACAAACCATTTATGGTGAATGAACTGTTGGCAGAATTGGATATTGAAAAGAGAGAAACAGGTCTTGTTACTCCACAGAATCATATAGGAACGAATGCTGTACAGACCGATAAGATTGCAACTGAAGCTGTTCCTGCTTCTGCATTAAATTTCTCTGCTCTCACTGCTTTCTCAGGTGATGATCCTGATGCGGCAAAATCTATTCTGGAAAGTTTTGTCACAGAAACACGCCTGAATGCTGATCGCTTGCGACAGGCATTAGATGTTGAAGATACAGACGGCATTGCCGCCATGGGGCATAAGATGCTTCCCTTGTTTACTTTACTGGGAGCTAACGAACTTGTTGCTTTATTGAAAGAGCTTGAAGCCTCACGCGGGGAAGTATTCAGTGAAAAGATAAAAGAGAAATCTTTCTCAGCACTCGCTCAGATTGAAGATATCGTAGTACAGGTAGAGGAATAAATAGCCTTTTTGTCTTCTACATCAACCAAATGTCGTTAGAATTTGTTTACTTTGTAACGATTTAAACACTGACTATCGATTGACGTCCTAATGAGAAGAAAATGGTTGAAATGGGTGGCGTGGATACTGCTCACCCCTATCATATTGTTTGTAATACTGATGGTATTGCTTTATATCCCTCCCGTACAGAACCTGATACGGAAGCAAGCCACTGCCATCGCATCCGAGGCAACGGGTATGGATATATCTGTTGAGCGCATCGACCTCCGCTTTCCGTTGAACCTGCTGGTACGCGGTGTGCAGGTCATTCAGCCTATACAGGCAGATAAACAAATTTCCTCTGTTCCCGGCGACTCCCTTGCCGTGAAACAGGTTTCCGATACCCTGCTGACACTGGAAAGCCTGAACGTGCGCGTGCAGGCATGGCCGCTGATACGCGGAAAAGTAGAACTGGACGAGGTTACTGTGAACGGAGTTTTCCTAAACTCTGCCGATTTGATAGAGGGTATCCGCATACGTGGTGTGCTGGGGCGTTTCTTCCTTGAAAGTCACGGCATAGACCTGAAGAAAGAAGATGCTGTCATCAACCGTGTGGAACTGAGTGATACTCATATGCTCGTTGTGATGAACGACACTACCACTGCCGAACCGGATACCACGACTGCCGCCCTTAACTGGAAAGTGGCTTTACACAAGTTGGCATTGAAGAACGTTTCCGTTGATTTGCAAATGCCGCTGGATTCCATGCGTCTTGCTGCCCGTCTGGGTGATGCAGAGGTGGATGATGCGGTTGCTGACCTGGGCGGACAGATGTACGGTCTGAAGAAATTTGAATTGAGCAGTACTACGGTTAACTATGATGCGGGTAGCCAATTGCTCAGTGCCATTAATAGCCTGATAGATACCGGTAGTCTTGCGGCTACCGATAGCACCGGTGTGAAACCTGCCCCGGGCTTTGATGCTTCGCACATTGCCTTGCGGGATATTCGCATTGGAGTGGACTCCGTGCTTTATCATGGACGGAACATAAATGCCGTTATCCGGGAATTCTCTATGAACGAGCGTTCCGGCCTGAGCATCACTTCACTGACGGGACGGGTATTTGCTGATTCCACTGTTATTCAGGTGCCTTCTTTAAAATTGCTTACCCCACACAGTGAAATGGATTTCACCGCCCAGACTTATTGGGAATTGGTAGAAATTCCCACTTCCGGACGACTCTCCGCCCGTTTCAATGCCCGCATCGGTAAGCAGGATGTAATGCTCTTTGCAGGTGACTTGCCTGATACATTCAAGGATGCATATCCTTTCCGCCCTCTTACCATCCGTGCCGGTACGGAAGGTAACTTCAAGCAGATGCAGATTTCCCGCTTCAATATCGACCTGCCGGGTGCTTTCACCTTGAATGGTGGTGGTGAGATTTGGAACCTCACCGACAGTTTGACGCGCAACGGAAGCATTGACTTTGATATCCGGACACAGAATCTGAATTTCCTTACCGGATTGACAGGTGTCACCCCCGACGGTTCTATTGTTGTGCCGGACAGTATGCACCTTGCTGCGCGACTTGGTTTGGATGGCCCCAATTATGATGCCAGCCTGAAATTGAAAGAATGCGAAGGGCTGTTGAATCTGCTGGCTCGTTACAACACTTCTACCGAAGCCTATCAGGCAGACCTTCATGTGGATGCCTTGCAAGTGCACCACTTCTTGCCTAAAGATTCTATCTATACACTTTCGGCTAAGATTGCCGCCAAAGGAAAAGGATTCGATCCCGCCAATCACCGTACCGTGGCTGCTGTACAAGCTTCTCTCGGTGAATTACAATACGGACACTGGAATATCTCCGGCATCGACCTGACAGCCGGATTGAAATCCGCTCTTGCCACTGTACACATGACGAGCGACAATGCCCTGCTGAAGATGCAGGCGGATGCGGATATGCGTCTTGACCGTAAATACTTGGATGGCAAGGTGGCTATGAATGTGGAGAATGTCGGTCTGCATGAGTTAGGTATTTCTCCTAAACCATTGAAGCATCCTTTCGCTTTCACTCTCGGTGCCGAAGCACGCCATGACTCTATCAAGATGAACATGGATGCAGGCGACCTCGACTTTCAGTTCCGTGCCCGCAGCACCTTGCAGAAACTGATGGATCAAGGTACTGTCTTTGCCACACTTCTTACCCGGCAGATAGAATTGAAGCAACTCGACCATGCAGAATTACGGAAAGCACTGCCCTCAGCCGGTATGCAACTGAAAGCCGGTAAGCAGAATCCTGTCAGTTATTTCCTGGCAACCAAGGATATTTCTTTTGATGACTTTATATTGCGTTTTGGCACCACACCCCGACGTGGTATCAACGGACGAACTGCTATACATGGTCTGCGTATGGACTCCTTACAACTGGATACCATTTTCTTTGCTATCAGCCAGGACACTGCACGCATGAAGTTGCAGGGGGGTGTTATAAATGGACCAAAGAACCCTCAGTTTGTCTTCCGCAGTACACTGACGGGTGAAATCCGTAATGAAGATGCCGAACTGACCCTGAATTATGTGGATGCGAAGGGAGATACCGGACTTGATCTGGGTATCAATGCCCGTCCTTTGATAGAGGGCCGGGGTAGGGGTAATGGTATTGCCTTCCGCCTGACACCTGCCGAGCCTATTATTGCTTTCCAGAAGTTCCACTTTGTAGATAACAGCGATTGGATTTATCTGCACAAGAATATGCGCGTCTACGCTAATGTCGACATGGACAGTGAGGACGGACTCTGCTTCCGTATGCAGTCCGACCGGTCTGACACTGTCTCTTTACAGAATATAAATCTGGAATTAATCCGTTTCCGCTTGGATAAACTAAGTGGCATTCTGCCTTATATGCCCCGTATCACGGGACTTTTTTCTGCGGAAGCAAACTATATACAAACAGCAACCTCCCTGCAAGTTTCCGCTGAAGCCGGTGTGGAAAAGCTGACTTACGAACGCCAGCCGGTAGGTAACATCGGACTGGGCGCCACATGGCTTCCGGGTGATAAAGGCACGCACTATCTGAATGCCTATTTCCGGTCGGGAGATCAGGAGGTGCTGACTGCCGATGCCGTATTAACTCAGAAGAACGGACGTGATTCGCTTGAAGTCAACACCACTTTCGAGCATTTCCCGCTTTCCCTTGCCAATGCCTTTATGCCCGATCAGGTCGTTACTTTCACAGGTGACATTGACGGTGGACTTTATATCAATGGAGATATGGAGAAACCAAAGATGAGCGGCGATCTTTCATTAGACAGTGTCTCTGTCTACGCCCGTCAGGCAGGTGCTCGCTACTGGTTCGACAATCGTCCGTTGAAGATAGAGAATAACCAGCTTATATTTAATAAGTTTGCTATATATACCACCAGTCGTAACCCCTTCACGATAGACGGAAACGTGGACTTCCGGAATATGGACCGACCGACAGCAAACCTGACCTTGCGTGCACAGAATTATACTCTGCTCGATGCACCCCGCACACGCGAGAGTATGCTTTACGGTAAAATCTTCGTGGACCTGAACGCTACCGTACGCGGTCCGCTGGATGGACTGACCATGCGCGGAAACATGAATCTGCTGGGTAATACGGATGTAACCTATGTGCTGACCGATTCGCCCTTGACAGTAGAAGACCGTTTGGGTGAACTCGTTACATTCACTTCCTTTACGGATACTACTTCGGTACAGGCAACGGAAGTTCCCACTATGTCGCTTGGCGGTATGGACATGTTGATGTCTGTGCATATTGATGATGCCGTACGCTTACGTGCCGATCTCAGCCCTGACCGCAGCAGCCGTGTGGAATTGGAAGGTGGAGGTGACCTGAATCTGCAATATACTCCGCAAGGCGATCTCACATTGTCCGGTCGCTATACGCTGATCGGTGGTATGATGAAATATGCCCTGCCCGTTATTCCTCTGAAAGAGTTCCAGTTTGTCAACGGAAGCTATGTGGACTGGACGGGTAATCCGATGAACCCTTCGCTCAACCTGACTGCTACGGAGCGTGTCCGCGCTTCCGTATCCGATGGTGATGACGGTGGTTCGCGTATGGTGAACTTCGACGTTTCCATCAGCATCAAGAATCGTTTGGAGAACCCTGATTTGAGTTTTAATCTGAGTGCCCCTGAAGATGCCACTGTGCAGGGTGAGCTGGCAGGAATGAGCGCCGATGAACGAAGCAAGCAGGCCATCACCATGCTTGCCACCGGTATGTATCTTTATAACAGCGGAAAAGGTGGTGGTTTAACCATGGGTTCCGCACTGAACAGTGTGCTGCAAAGCCAGATTAATTCACTGACCGGGAACCTGAAGAATGCTTCCCTCAGTGTGGGTATTGAAGACCGTACTGCCGCCGAAACGGGCGATAAACAGACGGACTACAGTTTCCGCTATTCGCAGCGTTTCTTCAATGATCGTGTACAGATCATTATCGGTGGAAAAGTGTCCAGTGGCGCCAATGCAACGAATGACGTAGAATCGTTCATCGATAATATTTCTTTGGAATATCGTCTGGATAATAGTGGTACACGCTATGTCCGCGTATTCCACAACAAGAACTATGAAAGTGTGCTCGACGGTGAGATAACCGAGACAGGTGTCGGCCTTGTGCTTCGCCGGAAAATGGACCGCCTGAGTGAGCTGTTCATATTCAAGAGAAAGAAGAAAGTAGAACCTGTAAGCGAATAGTGTAAAAGAAATAGCAATAGTATGATGCCTCTCGAATCATTCTCAGTTCTCCTCCTCCCGGGAGGAGGAGTACCCGAAGGGGGAGGTGGTAGGCACATACATAAATTCTTAATACATAGAAGAATAAAATGAAGAAACTTGTATATATACTCCTTGCAACCCTGCTTCTGGCAGCCTGCTCCACTACTAAGCACCTGCCTGAAGGCGAAGTGCTCTACACCGGTCAGAAGCCGATGATTGTAGAGAACCGCTCCGATACCAAGGTAGGCGAGACCGCTATGGAAGAAGTGGAAGCCGCCCTTGCCAAAGCCCCCAATAACTCTCTGCTCGGTAGTTCCGAATACCGCATTCCTTTCCCTTTCGGACTGTGGGTGTACAATGGTTTTGGAAAGTACAAGAAAGGTTTCGGAAAGTGGATATTCAACCGCTTTGCCGCTACTCCCGTGCTCATATCCTCCGTTAATCCGGACATCCGACAGAAAGTAGCGACAAATATCCTGCACGATTATGGGTACTTTAATGGTACAGTAAGCTATCAAACTTTCGTTAATCCCAAGGACAGTCTGAAAGCCAAGTTGCAATATACGGTCGATATGCGCAACCCGTACTTTATTGATACCGTTTATTATAGGGGATTCAACAGTACCACCATGCAGATTATCAACCTCGGTCGCCGTCGCTCCCTGATCAGCCCGGGTGAACAGTTCAATGTTACCGATCTTGATGGTGAGCGTACCCGCATCAGCGGCCTGCTGCGTAATATGGGGTATTACTATTTTCGCCCTGACTATCTGACTTACCAGGCTGATACAACCCTCGTTCCCGGTGGGCACGTCAGCCTGCGCATGATCCCCGTTCCCGGTATGCCGAAGGATGCCGAACGTCCTTTCTTCGTAGGTAAAACCAATTTCTACCTCCAAGGGCCACAAGGACAAATGCCCAATGACAGTCTCTACTACAAGACTTTTTGGATACACTATTACGATAAACTGAAGATACGTCCCAATATGCTTCACCGTTGGCTGAACTACCAAGGTTATCAACGGAAACGGCAGGAACTGGACAAGGGAGGTATGCGCCGTCGTCCGGAAAAGTTGTATAGCCAGTATCGGCAAACACGTATCCAGGAGCGTCTGGCAAGTGTAGGTATTTTCCGTTATCTGGAGATGCAGTACACGCCCCGCGATACAGCGCTCGTTTCCGATACGTTGGACGTGAATATCCGTGCTATGCTGGATAAACCGTATGATGCCGAACTGGACTTCAATGTTACGATGAAAAGTAATAACCAGACCGGCCCCGGTGCCGCCTTCACCGTAACGAAGAACAACGTCTTCGGCGGTGGTGAAACCTGGAATGTGAAAGTAAACGGCTCTTATGAATGGCAGACGGGTAAGAACAGCAGTTCGCTGATGAATAGTTACGAGTTGGGCTTATCTTCTGCACTTACCTTTCCGCGTATCGTCTTTCCCCGGATGGGTACCAAGGAATATGACTTCCCGGCTTCCACTACCTTCCGTGTCTATATAGACCAGATGAACCGTGCCAAGTACTATAAACTGCTTGCGTTCGGTGGAAACGTTACGTATGACTTTCAGCCTGTGCCTACCCGGAAACATAGTATTACGCCCTTCCAACTGACATTTAACGTGTTGCGTAATCCGACTGCGGCTTTTGAGGAAATACAAGCTCAGAATCCGGCCCTTTACATCAGCCTCCGTAATCAGTTTATTCCTAAAATGGAATATACATACACTTATGATAATGCTTCTCTCCGCACAGTCCGTAACCCCATTTGGTGGCAGACTACATTCGGCTCTGCCGGTAACCTGACCTCTTTGGTTTACAAGGCATTCGGACAGTCGTTCAGCAAAGAAGATAAGAAACTGCTGGGAGTTCCTTTCGCACAATTCCTGAAGCTGAATTCGGAGTTCCGTTATCATTACAGGATAGATAAGAATCAGATGATTGCTTCCCGTATTGCAGGAGGATTTATCTGGTCCTATGGAAATGCGACGACTGCACCATATACCGAACAGTTCTACATAGGTGGTGCCAACAGTATCCGTGCCTATTCTGCACGCAGTATCGGCCCCGGTGGCTATCCACCCGATAAAGAGAAAAAGTATTCCTATATCAACCATGTGGGTGATATCCGTATGGAAGCAAACGTGGAATATCGTTTCCGTATTCTCGGCGATCTGCACGGAGCTGTCTTCCTCGATGCAGGTAATGTCTGGTTGATGCGTAAGGATGAAAACCGTCCCAATGGGCAACTGACGTTGAAGAATTTCCCGAAACAAGTTGCTTTGGGCACAGGTGCCGGTCTGCGCTACGACCTGGATTTCCTTGTATTCCGTTTCGACTGGGGTGTGGCACTGCATGATCCGTATGATACAGGAAAAAAGGGATATTATAATATTCCGAAGTTTAAAGATGGTATGGCATGGCATTTTGCTATCGGCTATCCGTTCTAACGGTGAGTTTTGTACGATAGAGCTAAAATATGAATCAATTGTCTACCTCTCTTGACTTTATTTTTTGTAATTTTGCCCCCGTAATCAAAACAAGGATACACTAACCTTTTTAAATAATAACTAAGTATGAAACCAACTTTATTCTTATTGGCAGCCGGAATGGGCAGCCGTTACGGTGGCTTGAAGCAATTGGACGGACTGGGTCCGAATGGCGAAACTATTATGGACTATTCAATTTATGACGCCATTAACGCCGGATTTGGTAAGCTCGTTTTCGTAATCCGTAAGGATTTTGAGAAAGACTTCCGTGATAAAATTATTTCAAAATATGAAGGTCATATTCCGTGTGAACTGGTGTTCCAGTCTATCGACGATCTGCCCGAAGGCTTCACTTGTCCCGAAGGTCGTACGAAACCCTGGGGAACCAACCATGCCGTAATGATGGGTGCTGATGTAATTCAGGAACCGTTTGCTGTTATCAATTGCGACGACTTCTATGGTCGTGACTCTTTCCAGGTAATGGGTAAATTCCTTTCTGCACTGCCCGAAGGTTCAAAGAATGTATATTCAATGGTAGGTTTCCGCATTGGCAATACACTAAGCGATAGCGGTACTGTATCTCGCGGTCTTTGCGGTACGGATGCCAACAACCTGCTGACTTCTGTTGTAGAGCGCACTAAGATCCAGCGTATGGATGGCGAAGTGAAATACATTGACGATAATGGCGAATGGGCAGCTACCCCCGAAACTACTCCGGTAAGTATGAACTTCTGGGGCTTTACTCCTGATTACTTTGCATACAGCTTCGATTTCTTCAAGAGCTTCCTGAGCGATCCGAAGAATATGGAGAACCTGAAAAGTGAATTCTTCATCCCGTTGATGGTAGATAAATTGATTCAGGACGGTATTGCTACATGCGAAGTCCTCGATACTACAAGCAAATGGTTTGGCGTGACTTATCCTGAAGATCGCCAAAGCGTTGTAGATAAAATCCAGGCTTTAGTGGATGCAGGTGAATACCCTGCCAAGCTGTTCTAAGTCCGGGAACTTTGCGAAAGCAAATTTAGAATTAGAAATAGAAGGGAGTTATCGTAAGATGATTCCCTTTTTTAATTTCACGGCAATGTATCTTTTAAAGTTGTATCGTAGCTTCGCAAGCCTCGGCTACTGCCGGATGATGTGTGATGAAGATGAATGTCTTGCCTGTGCAGTCTCTGCGCAGGTTTTTAATTAATTGTCGTTCCGTTTCGGGATCAAGGGCAGAGGTGGCTTCATCCAGCAGCAGGATGTGTCCGGGACGGAGGAGGGTGCGGGCGATGGCGATACGCTGGGCTTGTCCTTCGCTGAGGCCGCCACCTTGTTCATTGAGATTGGCATCTATTCCATCTGGTAGAGAGAGGACGAAGTCGGCACAGGCGGTGCGGAGAGCTTGGAGCATTTCGGCTTCAGTGGCATGAGGATTACCCATTAGCAGGTTGTCACGAATGGTACCGCTGAAGAGAGTGTTTCCCTGGGGAACATAGACGAAGTTGGAACGGGTTTGAGGGGAAACTTCAAGAGTTGAGAGTGAAGATTGTGTTATGTTTGCAGGTGAAAGGGTAATACTTCCTTCTTGCGGGTCAGCGAGTGCGAGAAGCAACCGGATCAGGGTGGTTTTTCCGGCGCCAGTTTCACCTAATACGGCAGTACAGCTTCCGGCAGGGAAGTTGCAGGAGAAGTGATTTAGTATAGGGCGGTCACCTGTTGAATAACTGAATGTGACATCTTTCAATTGTAAATCCGGGGTTTGGAGGAATAGTTGTGATGCTCCGCTTGTTTCAGCGGGAAGTTCTTCCAGTTCTATCAATCGCTCTACAGCGGTGAGGGCATTGATAAAGGAAGGTAGCAGGCGTGAAAGATCAAGTGCAGGCCGTTGTACTTTTCCTACCAGTTGCAGGAAGGCAGTCATTGTTCCGAAGGTGATACTGCCTGTGCTGAGGCGCACAGCACCCCAAAGAAATGCTGTAAGATAGCCGCCGGAGAACGCAAATGCCACCAGCATACGTGCAGAGAGTGAAAAGCGGGTACGACCGAATATCTGACTACGGAGTACATCTTGCAGGTCATCCAGCTTTCCGATATGCCGGTCGCCTTGTTCCAGGGTTTTGATGACGGTGCGGTGTTGCAGGCTTTCTTGTATAACGGATTGGATGCGGCTGTCGCTCTGCCGGATTTCACGGGTGTAGCGACGCATTCGTTTCATATAGAAGCGGCTACCTAATAGGAAGATAGGTAGAATACCTACCACTACCCAGGGCAGGGACGGATCGAGAAAGCAGAAGAATACAAATGCGGCTATCAACTGAACGATGGTAACTATGAAAGCAGGGATTGTGCTGGTCAGTAACTCCACGATGGAAGCAGTATCCTGTTCCACCCGGTTTACGATGTCGCCGGTGTGAAAGCGTTCCAATTCGTTCCAACGGCTTTGTAATAGACGGGAGAAGAGGCGATGGCGCAGTGCATTTCCTGTTTCCACTTGCATACGGGTACTGAGCCAGGTATCGACGGCTCCACACAGAAGTTGAGCGATTAACAAAGCAATGGTAAGGATGGCGGCATTGGTCAGGCTTCCGATGGCGGCGCCTGTGGCAATGTCGATGACGACCTTGGAGGCATAAATAAAGACAAGAGAGACTGCTACCCCAATGATGCCTGTGAGGCAGGAGAGGAGAATACGTCCCCGTTGTCCACGAGATACTTCCCAGATGTACTTTATTTGCTTTGTCTTCATAATGAATCAGCTTGTAACTCATTTACTTTATGATTCCGGCTTCCAGCCAATTCTTTATCAGTTGTTCTGCATCCCGCTTTGCGGTTTCAGAGTCTACTTCATAATTTTCCATAAGGAAGTCGGTAAGGGTGTCGGCATTGAAATCCATTCCTTCCACATGTTTCCAAAGATGGGCTGCTGTAGAGTTCAGACTAATGATGTTATTGAAATCCACATTTTGAGTGCCGTTGTACATGATGATGTATTCGTCACCAATCTGATGTAAAGTAAATCCGTCCTTGATTTTCATTGTTCGTACTTATTGGGTTGTTACTCTTCTGATTCTTCTGAATATCGCCAGTAGCCATCGTCTTACAGGGGTTAGTTTCAGCCACCAGAAAGAATAGCGCTGCCAGATACGGCCATTGCACGGATATTCTTTTTCTTTACGGATGGCGGCAATCATTATTCCCATGACATCGTCTACGTTCGTTTGTTCGGTTATCCGTATATTACCGTCGCCTTGCAGTGTTAGCTCTTTGCCGTTGCGGCGGGTGATGCGGTGGAAAACGATACGTCCGTTCGTATCTCTGGCGAGTACGACCGTATTCAGTTGCAGATCGTTATCAGTAAAAGGACCTAAAACAATGCGGTCGCGACGATCCACAAGAAATGGGTTCATACTATTTCCTCTGACTGTCAGGGTTACGGTATGTCCTTCACTGATGAGGCGTGCTACTTCGGGCAACAGTACCTCGTTGGGGATGATTCTTTTTCGTCCGTTATCTATCATAATGTTGGTTTAGCTTGTAGCTTGTTGCTTAATTGTATTAAAACAAACCTCCGCCGCCTCCTTGTCTGGTAAGCATTTCAGAAAATACACCGGAGTATGGGCCGCAAGATATTTCACTGTCTCGATGACACCATTATTCAATTCTCTCACTTCCTTCAGATTAGAGCACGACGGCAATAGCGATGCGAATGCCCGTGCCGGACTCTCCCGCTGAATCTCATTCATCGGCGCCTGTTCCAATCGTACAAATGCCCCTACAGGAACAGAATCATTCTTGTAGCAAGGCGTCTTTCCGCTCCAGGGTGAACCGTAAACTGTGGCTTCCCCTGTTTTCCGGTTGAAGTGTACGATGGGATTATCGTCGTTCAGCAGTTCACAGCCGGGGATATGTTTTAGCCACAACCCGCTGTGCGTACTCTTTCCCGTTCCGCTTTTGCCTTGGAAGAGATATCCCTTTCCATCTTTCTTTATGACGGAAGCGTGCATTAATACAGTATCGGAACAAGCTGTATTGAAAGCATAAATCATCATCAGAATATTGTTGAGAACAAATGCATCCGCTTCTGTTTCGTGCAGGAACAGGACACCTTTGGTAAATCCGTAGAAGAAATAGGCTGTGTACTCTTTCGGATCGTTGGGAGCGAGGATGGTAATGAGATAAGAGTCTGTATCCGGAATCACACTGATCCTGCACGTGGCACCTTCCCATTCAAACTCGACGAGTGAGCGATATTTAGCATGGTCTTCTTCGCGGCTTTCACTCTCCGGCTGGACGGCAAGTGAGAATGCTATTTTGAGTTCTTTCTTTTTGTATGTATCTAAAGATAACAGGAAAGGTTTCAGGGAGGGAATCAGTTCTTTCGTTTTCCAGTGTGGAATGGTGGAGGAAGTACCGAATAGACAAGGCCCTACTTGATATACCTGTGTGTTACGCTCTCCTTTCATAATCTATAATATTTGATGTGTCGGTGTAAAGGTAGAGGAATTCTTCTGATTGGACAACTGAATTTTACACAATATTACAGGTTTCGGTTCATTTCTCCAGTCTTTTTCGTTTCGGTATGTTCCGGAGATGCTATATCTTTGTAGGCAATGAAATTATTAATCTTGAATAAACCATGAAAACTGTACTTATCTGGTTGGCTTTATGCTTCGGCACCCTGATGACCACTTGTGCCAATGGAACGGCTTACCTTTTTTCTTATTTCATCAATGACAGCAGAGACGGACTGCATCTGGCTTATAGTTACGATGGCCTGAACTGGACCGCCCTGAATGGTGGCAAGTCATACCTGCTCCCTGTCGTGGGGAAAGATAAACTGATGCGTGATCCGAGTATTTGCCAGGCACCCGACGGCACCTTTCACATGGTCTGGACTTCCAGTTGGACCGACCGGATTATCGGTTATGCCTCTTCCCGCGATCTGATTCATTGGAGCGAGCAGCGAGTCATCCCCGTCATGATGCACGAACCGACTGCCCACAATTGCTGGGCGCCCGAACTTTTCTACAATGAACCGTCGCAGACATATTATATATTCTGGGCAACTACCATTCCCGGCCGTCATAAAGAAGTAGCAACCAGTGAGAGTGAGAAAGGGTTGAATCATCGCATGTACTACGTAACTACGAAAGATTTCCAGACCTTCTCGAAGACCAAAATGTTTTTCAATCCCGATTTCAGTGTCATTGATGCTGCCATCGTGAAAGACCCGAAGAATGAGGACCTGATTATGGTGGTGAAGAATGAAAACTCCAATCCGCCGGAGAAAAATCTCCGCATTACCCGTACCAGAAATTTGTCGAAAGGATTCCCCACTAAAGTTTCTCCTTCTATCACCGGAAACTATTGGGCAGAAGGACCTGCCCCCTTGTTTGTGGGTGATACACTCTATGTTTATTTCGATAAATACCGTGACCACCGTTACGGTGCAGTCCGTTCACTGGATCATGGCGAGACTTGGGAAGATGTGTCCGATCTGGTTTCATTCCCCCGTGGCATCCGTCATGGGACGGCTTTTGCTGTGGATGCTTCCGTTGTGGAAACTTTGATAGCAAATCGTAATTATAATCCTCTGATTCCCGATAATCTGGCTGACCCTTCACTTTCTAAGTTTGGCGATACCTACTACCTCTATGCTACTACTGACCTGGACTATGGTCTCGGTCGTGCCGGAACGCCGGTAGTGTGGAAGTCGAAAGATTTTGTGAACTGGAGCTTCGAAGGCTCGCACATCCAGGGCTTCGACTGGGCGAAAGGCTATGATTGGGTGAATGACAAAGGAGAGAAGAAAACTGGTTATTTCCGTTATTGGGCTCCCGGAAAGGTGATTGAGCAGAACGGTACTTACTACCTCTACGTCACCTTTGTGAAACCGGATGAAAAGATGGGTACGTATGTCATGATAGCTGATCGTCCGGACGGTCCTTTTCGTTTTGCTGAAGGTAACGGGCTTTTTGCTCCGGGAGTGGAAGGTGTGGATAGTCCGTTTATCGTAAATGACATTGACGGGGAACCTTTTATAGATGACGATGGCAATGGTTATCTCTTCTGGCGCCGTCGGTTGGCTGCCCGTCTTTCTGCGGACAGGCTTCATATAGAAGGTGAGCCGCTGACTATGCAGACTGCCCGTCAGGGATATTCCGAGGGTCCGTTGATGTTTAAGCGGAAAGGTATCTATTATTATGTATATACGTTGAGTGGAAATCAGAACTATGTCAATGCTTATATGATGAGCCGTGAATCTCCGCTTAGTGGCTTCGTCAAGCCGGAAGGTAATGATATCTTCCTTTTCTCCGCTCCCGAAAACCAGGTTTGGGGACCCGGTCACGGGAATATCTTCTATGACGAAAAGACGGATGAATACATCTTTCTCTATTTGGAATATGGCGATGGTGGAACTACCCGCCAGGTATATGCCAACCGGATGGAATTTAATGAAGATGGAACCATCAAGACCTTAGTGCCCGATATGCGTGGCGTAGGCTATCTGTCCGCGCCTCAGGAGACACGCCGGAACTTGGCGTTGCAGGCTGACTTCCGGGCTTCCAGTGAGAAAGCTCCCCGTACGGCGGTGGTAGACATCGAGACACAACCGAATGATCCTCTGCCGGAGAAAGCCTCGGTGAAGAAATATACCCGTACACATACTTATCAGGCTGCCCATGTAGGCGATGAATCGAACGGAACCCGCTGGATGGCTGCCGTCACGGATAGCAGTCCGTACATTACGGTGGATTTGAAAGAGATGCGCAACGTTGGCGAATGCCAGTTCTATTTCACCAAGCCCACAGAAGGGCATACATGGAGACTGGAAAAGTCTGTCGATGGCAAGCATTGGCAGGTGTGTGCCGAAGAAAAGAAACTTCAGGCACGGTCTCCCCATGTGGCTAAGGGTATTGGCGAGGCGCGTTATCTCCGCTTACATATTCTGCGGGGAGATGCGGGGATGTGGGAATGGAAAATATATGAGTAAGGCAATGGTGATGCCTCTCTATCAATATTTATAAGTCAGCATAATACGCCCTTCCGAAGTATTGGAAAAGACATTGGCGTGATACCTGTATTTGGTATCGCGGGTGTAGTTCATAAATGTGCTGGTGAGGTACAGTTGCTTCCGCAATTTCAGGTCCAGCCGGAGGCCGACTGCATGGAGAATGGCCCTCGAACGGTCGCCCTGTGCATTGAGTGTCTTCGGTTCCACTTCGTCCCAGTTGATGTCTTGGGGATACCCTTTCCAGGTGAACATGTGGTAGACTTCGTAGATGGTGGATATGGCAAGACGGTCCTTGTAGGTAAAGTTAAAGTTGAGCTTGCTGCTGTAGCCGCTGGCCAGGTTGTAGATGCGTTCGTCCACTTGATAATAGTCGCTGAGGGCACCTCCCAGAAGGATGGCGTTGAGGTAGGCGTAACCGTCTATTCCCCAATTTCGTTTGAGGTTTCTTTTGTAGATGAGGCCGCCGCCCACAGAAGCGGGTGTACAGAATTTATAAGGTACTTTTGCCGATACTGCTGATATCGTGTCCGAATCGTAGTAATCGAAGTGCTGGTACAGCCCAAGGCTGAGGTAGTGCTTCTCATTGTTCACTAACTCTTTGGCTACCAGTCGGCCAATGATGTTTATCTGTCCCAGGACCGGTTGATCTTTCTGCCAGTTCAGGTTCGCCTGGATGGAGAAATAGTCATAGGGTTTGGTATCTTCCGCATCGAAGCGGTCGCCGTATTCGACGTTGATTTCGGAGGCCAGACCCACACCTTTGTCCAGAATCTCGTCTTTCAGTTCCAGGGTACGTATGCCCAGAGATACATCCACACTTACATCAGGTACCCCGAATTGTTTGCCCGAAGTGGAACGTCGCTTCCAGGCATCTCCGTTGATAATACGGGTCAAGCCGCGCATGGGGGACACTAGGAACCCGGCAAACTCTAGTCCAAAGCGTGACCAGCCGATTTTCCGGTCGTCGAGGATGAGGTCGGAAACCCTGTAGGTCACTTCGCCCAGGGCCATACCGCCAATGGGGGTGGCAATGATGTCGTTGGTAGAGGGGTACTCGTTTTCCATAAACATCTCCCACATGAAGCTGCCGCCGAAGGCAAAGAGCCCGGACTGCCAGAAATTGTATCCGTTGGATCGGGCTGAGTTGAAGTACAGGCTACCGTGGTAGGGGTGCATGAACATATTGGTACCCATGGCGTCATTGTCCCACACGAAACCATGCTTGAGGTTGTCCTTGATGGTACGCCCATTGATGTAGGCAAAGTCAGCCTTACGGATATAGCGGTCGAAAGCCCAGACTCCCATATTGATGCCGAAGACTATGGTGCCCGCCTGAAGCCCCCTTTTGTGGGAGTAATAGTCTATATCGAGCGAGTCGGCAGGTTTTGGAGTGGCTAACCGGTGGCGAATGGCGAGTTGCGGATAAGCCACATCAATGGCTATCAGGAAGGCGAACAGAGTCAGCAGTAACTTTTTCATGATGCAAACATAGGGATTATTATCAAATGCACGTAGTTGTATTTTTCGTAAAAAGTCTCTATAACTTCTTATTTAACTCGTTTGCAGCATAAAAGGTTTGCGATAGGGACACTTTTCTGTATACTTGTTTCTCCGGACAGGACAGAGAGGAATTGAAAAATAATGGCTTGTGGTGCATGAGTTTGGGGGAGTTGCTTTATCTTTGTCGCAGCTGCTGCGGTGAAAATGTTAGCAACTCTAAATTCTTACTAAGAATATGCTGAAGGAGAACCGCGTTATTGTTGCTGAAGGCGGTCCTACTCTTCCGACACGGATGTATGAAGTAGAACTCTTTAAAACCATAGAAAGTTATGTCAAACGATGAGTGGAAGGAATTAAGCGAGAAATTGCACTATGGGTTGGCACTGGCCGAGCAACGCATGCTTGAGAAAAAAGCACAGCGGAACGAAACTGTGATAGTGGGTACACCTGATGGTGAAATAAAAGCCATTCCTGCCCGACGTCTGCTTCGTAAGGCAAAGCAGCGAAAGATGAAATAAATATCTTCGCTTGCTGGGAATGTGGAGATATACGTTCTTTTTCTGTATCCCCGCTATCTCACCGAATTCCGAAACATCTGCGGCGTCACCCCCGTATGTTTCTTAAAAAACTTATTGAAGAAAGCTGCATTATTGAACCCCAGACCCAGTGCAATATCCTTCACCGGTGTATTCTCCGTGCGCAGTTGTGTCTTGGCATCCATGATGAGTGTCTGATTGATAATTTCCATTGCCGTATGCCCCGACTCTTTCTTGACAAGCCGGCAAAGGGCTGATGGCTGCATATTCATCTTCCTAGCATAATGCGCCACCTGATGCTCCCGGGCATAGTCTGCATGTACCAGTCTGACAAAAATCCGGTACTGCAGGAAATGCCTGCTACCCGGCGTTTCTATCAGCTTCGCCTGTTCCGGACAAAGCTCGGACACCCCCTGTAACATCAGGCTCAGGAACGACTGGGACATAGCTTCACTTAAATTCTCCCCTATCTCTTTATAAAGGTGCGACAGAAACGTAAACATTTCCGCATATAGCATGGAAGCCACCTCCGACAGCGGGAAAACATAGTGCTTGCCGATGATGTGGAACTTATCCATCATATTCTTACCCATCCCCGCGTTCTGGATCAGTTGTTGTGAAAACATGACAGCATGGATCTCCACATCATCCGACGCTGTCAGCAACTGTACGAAACTCTCCGGCGGAAGCGCTATCAACTCATTCGCCCGAATCCGGTATTCGGTATGATTGATGATTGTTTTCAGGGAACCTTTGCTGCAGAGGACAAAAATACCTCCCTCTGTCTTATAGGATTTCTCCAATAAAGGTTCCAACTTATGAACTGTGATACACTTGTAAGCAGTGAAGCCTGCATGTATATTGAATTTACTTATGCTCATCTCTTTCCTTTTAGGTATGCAAAATTGAAAGATATCGGTATATAATCAACAGGAATAACCGTTAAATCCGACTCTTTATCTCTTTCTGTCCCGTTAAAAGATGTAAAGGTGTGAACGATGGAATATATCTGTGCCAAAATGGAATATTGATTTCTTCCGGTTTGTTTGCCAACTACCTGTTTATGCCCGACCTTTGTCACCCTACACGATAAACATAATCCTATGAACCCCGATATACCTCAGGAAGTGCGGATAGTGAACGCCATTGCTGAACAATTGTTCGATGTATGGCCCGTAAGCATTGTCATGATCGATCTTGAAGACCGCATCTGGCGTATGAACAAGCAGATGAGTGATGAACTTCAACAGGATGCGGACATCATTGGAAAGCCCGTCGTCGACATGCTAGAAGTGGTGCAGGACCGAGAGAACGTCCTGCCCCGTTACCTACAGGATCTGCATGAAGGCCGTCAGAGCATTATCCACTTGTCTTCCAATTGCTTCATGCTTGAACCAAAGAGACATATTAGTTTTCTTATACAAGGTGCTCTGATGGGCATATATGAGGAAAACCGGCTGGTAAGAATCGTACTTTACTACCGCAACGTGCTGGAAGAAAGTACCCGAAAACATCTGCTGAACATCGCCCTGAGCCGCACGCAGATATTCCAATGGTCTTACGACATGGAGCGTAACCTTATGATTATCGATCCCCGCTACTTCGAATATTTGGGTATTCCCACAAGAGATTATACTCTTACTCCTGAAGAATTTGCTTATTTGATGCATCCCGATGACCGTCAGTCGGTATTTGACGCTTTGACCCTCCAACTGGATGGCAGTCTGTATGAAGCCCCCGTGGAATACCGTCTTCGCCGTGACGACGGCAGTTGGGAGTGGTTCGAAGCCCAGTCCACCTACGTCGGGCAGTTGAAAGAAACCCCTTTCCGCGTTGTCGGCATCTGCATGAGTACCCAGAAATATAAGGATACCGAAGAAAGGCTGAATGAAGCCTTGCGCAAAGCCCGGCGCAGTGACGAACTAAAAAGTATCTTTCTTGCCAATATGAGTCACGAAATACGTACGCCACTCAATGCTATCGTAGGTTTTTCTTCTCTGCTGGCTTATGGCGAATCGGACTTGACCAAAGAAGATATCATCGAATTTACCTCTCTGATTGAAAAGAACAGCCGGCTGTTGATGGTCTTGATCTCCGATATCTTGGACCTTTCCAAGATAGAGTCAAACACCATGGAATTTAGTTTTTGCAGTGTTTCCCTCCATCGGGTATTGAATGAGATAGGCAGTGCGCAAAGGATAAATATGCGCGAAGGAGTGGAACTGCTGCTGGACCTTCCCGGACAGGAGGTGACTGTTTATACCGATTCCGCCCGGTTGAGCCAGGTGATAAACAATCTGGTGAACAATGCGATAAAGTTTACTTCCGAAGGAAATATTCGTATCGGATACCGACCGGCCGCTTCCGGGTATGTAAATATATTTGTGGAAGATACCGGAACAGGTATGTCAAGAGAAGTGCTTGAACATATTTTTGACCGTTTTTACAAAGGAGACTCTTTCAAGCAAGGCACGGGCCTGGGGCTGTCCATTTGCAAAACAATCGTTAAACGTTTTGAAGGCAAGATCGAAGTGACGTCCACACCCGGAAAGGGTACATGCTTTACAATCACCTTGCCGCTGAAAGTAGAAGAATAAGTTGGTGCATACCGGAAAAGAAAAGAATACAAGAGTGATAAGGTGGTAAGGTGATAGGGCGATAAGGTAGCTGCGCTATATACCACAGAGCGTTATCCCGCTATCACTTTATCACCCTACCACCTTATCACATTTTGTTCATTACCGTATAGAAGTGAATGAATTCCGCCAACGAGTTACAATAATATAGGCTTCCGATGTCATATCCCACAGGAAATCGTTACCTTTGCAGCCCTGAACGATAAATTCATTGACACTATGATATCAGTAGAAGGACTGAAGGTAGAATTTAATGCAACCCCTCTGTTCGAAGACGTCTCTTACGTAATCAACAAAAAAGACCGCATCGCCCTGGTGGGCAAGAATGGTGCGGGTAAGTCTACCATGCTCAAGATATTGGCCGGACTACAGCAGCCCACTTCCGGCGTCGTTGCCATTCCCCGCGAATGTACTATCGGTTACCTGCCACAGGTGATGATTCTCAGTGATAAGCGTACCGTGATGCAAGAGGCGGAACTGGCTTTCGAACACATCTTCGAAATGCAAGCAGACATCGAACGCATGAACCGGCAACTTGCCGAACGCACCGATTATGACAGCGAAGAATACCATAAACTAATCGACCGTTTCACTCATGAGAACGAACGTTTCCTGATGATGGGCGGCACCAACTTCCGTGCTGAAATAGAACGAACCCTGCAAGGTTTAGGTTTTAGCCGCGAAGACTTTGATCGCTCCACCAGTGAGTTTTCCGGTGGTTGGCGTATGCGTATCGAGCTTGCCAAACTCCTGCTTCGCCGTCCCGATGTGCTGTTGCTCGACGAACCTACCAACCACCTGGATATTGAGAGTATCCAATGGCTTGAAAATTTCCTTTCCACACGTGCCAATGCCGTGGTATTGGTGAGTCACGACCGTGCATTTCTCAATAATGTCACCACACGTACCATTGAAATTACTTGCGGACAGATTTACGACTACAAAGTGAAGTATGACGAATTTGTCGTACTGCGGAAGGAACGTCGTGAACAGCAACTCCGTGCCTATGAGAATCAGCAAAAACAGATAGAAGATACGGAAGCCTTTATCGAGCGCTTCCGCTATAAAGCCACGAAAGCCGTGCAGGTGCAGAGCCGCATCAAACAACTGGAAAAGATAGAACGCATCGAGGTAGACGAGGAAGACAACTCTGCGTTGCGCCTGAAGTTTGCTTGCAGCAGCCGTAGCGGAAGTTACCCTGTCATCTGTGAGGATGTCCGGAAGGCCTATGGCGACCATGTCATCTTCCACGATGTCAACCTGACCATAAACCGTGGTGAGAAAGTGGCGTTCGTAGGTAAGAACGGTGAAGGTAAATCCACCCTGGTAAAGTGTATCATGGGAGAAATCACCGACTATACCGGTAAGCTTACCCTCGGTCATAATGTACAGATCGGTTACTTCGCTCAGAACCAGGCACAACTTCTGGATGAAAGCCTGACTGTATTTGATACCATCGACCGCGTAGCCGTAGGCGATATCCGCACGAAGATACGTGATATCCTCGGTGCCTTTATGTTCGGCGGTGAAGCTTCTGATAAGAAGGTGAAAGTGTTGTCCGGTGGAGAGCGTACCCGCCTCGCAATGATCAAACTCCTGCTGGAACCCGTGAACTTCCTGATACTGGACGAACCGACCAACCACCTCGATATGCGTTCGAAGGATGTACTGAAAGATGCCATCCGCGAATTTGACGGTACAGTCATTTTAGTAAGCCACGACCGTGATTTCCTGGACGGACTTGCGACTAAAGTATATGAGTTCGGTGGCGGAGTTGTGAAAGAACACCTCGGTGGCATCTACGACTTCCTGCAAAAGAAGCAGATAGAAAGTCTGAACGAATTGCAGAAAGCACCCGCACTTTCTACTTCACCCTCCGGTGGTAAAGAGAATACGGATACCACCACTCGGCCGTCCGGCGCCAAGCTTTCCTACGAGGAACAGAAGGAACTGAACAAGAAGCTCAAAAAAATGGAACGTCGCGTTGCCGATTGTGAATCGGAGATAGAGCAGACCGAATCCGCCATCGCCATCCTTGAAGCCCGCATGGCAACTCCCGAGGGGGCTTCGGATATGACCCTCTACGAGCAGCATCAGAAACTGAAGCTACAACTCGACTCTGTGATGGAAGAGTGGGATGCCGTCTCTACCGAGCTGGAAGAAGCCAAGCGAGAACAATAAAACGATACGGTGAATGCCTTCTCCTTATCACTTTATCACGCTATCACTTTATAACATTATTTTATATCTTATGAAAGTAACTCATTATTTACCTTTAGCTGCAGCTTGCCTTATGATGGTGGGATGTGGTGCGGGCAAGCAGAAAGCTGAAATGACAGTCGGTATTCAGCTTGCCAATCTTGACACAACTGCCCTTCCGGGGAGTAGTTTCTATCAGTACGCCTGTGGCGGTTGGATTGAAAACCATCCACTTTCACCTGAGTATTCACAGTACGGTTCTTTTACAGAACTTGCCGAGAATAATCGTAAGCAGATACAAGGTTTGATCGAAGAACTGGCTGCCACTCAGCACGAAGCAGGCAGTGTAGCACAAAAGGTAGGCGACCTCTACAAGATTGTTATGGACAGCGTGAAGCTGAACAAGGAAGGTGTTGCTCCTATCAAAGCCGACCTGGAACAAATTGCTTCCCTGAAAGATAAAGAAGTTGTTTATGCTTTGCTCGCCGATCTGCGCAAACAGGGCATCGGTGCTTACCTCGGCCTTTATGTGGCTGCTGACGAAATGAACAGTAACGAGAACGCCGTGCAGCTTTACCAAAGCGGCTTGAGTATGGGCGAACGCGATTACTATCTGGCTACTGATTCTTCTACTACCGCTATCCGTGATGCCTTCCGTACTCATGTACAGAAAATGTATCAGTTGGCCGGCTTTGATGAGGCTATTGCCAAGAAGGGTGTGGAAGTGGTTATGGACGTGGAAACACGCCTTGCCAAAGCTTTCCGTTCCCGTACCGAACTGCGTGACCCGCATGCCAACTACAATAAGATGAGCATGGAAGAGGTGAAGAAGAATTATCCTACTTTCAACTGGGACGCTTACCTTTCAGGTCTTGGCCTGACAGATGTGAAGGAGATCATTGTCGGCCAACCCGCTTCGGTTGCTGAAGCTGCCAACATCCTGAATACCTTACCCGTCGATCAGCAAGCTCTTTATCTGCAATGGAAACTGATTGATTCAGCTGCCGGTTATTTGAATGATGAGATGGCTCAACAGAATTTCGACTTCTACGAACGTACCATGTCCGGAACGCAGGAAATGCAACCCCGTTGGAAGACTGCCGTTTCTGTGGTAAGTTCCGCACTGGGTGAAGCCGTAGGACAGATGTATGTAGAGAAATACTTCCCTGCTGCTGCCAAGGAACGTATGATATCTTTGGTGAAGAACCTTCAGACCAGCTTGGGCGAACGCATCAACAACCTTGCCTGGATGAGCGACGAAACCAAGAAGAAAGCACAGGAGAAACTGGCCACTTTCCACGTGAAGATCGGTTATCCTGATAAATGGAAAGACTACTCTACCTTGGAGATCAAAGACGATTCATATTGGAACAACATCAAACGTGCCAATCTTTGGGGATATGCCGAAATGGTTGCCAAAGCCGGTAAACCGGTGGACAAAGACGAGTGGTTGATGACTCCGCAAACCGTAAACGCTTATTACAACCCGACAACGAACGAAATCTGTTTCCCTGCCGGTATCCTGCAATATCCATTCTTCGATATGAATGCTGACGACGCCTTCAATTACGGTGCAATCGGTGTTGTAATCGGTCATGAGATGACACACGGCTTCGACGACCAGGGGCGTCAGTACGACAAAGACGGTAATCTGAAAGATTGGTGGACGGAAGAAGATGCCAAGAACTTCGAGAAACGTGCCGATGTAATGGTTGCTTTCTTTGACAGCATCGAAGTTGCACCGGGGGTACATGCCAACGGTCGTATGACACTGGGTGAGAACATTGCCGACCACGGAGGTTTGCAGGTATCTTATCAGGCCTTCAAGAAGGCTACCGCTGCTGTTCCGCTGGAAGTTAAAGACGGTTTCACTCCCGAACAGCGTTTCTTCCTGGCTTATGCCAATGTTTGGGCTAACAATACTCGTCCCGAAGCCATCCTGCAATTGACGAAGATTGACGTACACTCTTTGGGCAAATGGCGTGTAGACGCTGCATTGCCGCACATTGCAGCATGGTATGAGGCATTCGGCATTACAGAGAAAGATCCGATGTACGTACCGGTGGCAGAACGTGTCTCTATTTGGTAAGTCTTGCCATCGCTTTGGCACAGTTGTGCCATAAGTATGGCATAGTCTTGCCAAGGTGATGGCAAAACTGTGCCAAGACCGTGGCACAACTCTGGCACAGTGGAGTGGTTACTTCTCCGTTTAGCAAAAAAGAAAGAGAAAGGCAGTAAATCCTAAATAGGATTGCTGCCTTTTTTAATTATACCTAATTTATTGTGTTTGAGTATGTGTGCAAATAAACATTTTTAGTACCTTTGCACATCAAATACTTATATACGCAATTCCATGTCTGAAACAAAAAGAATTAAAACCGCTTTAGTATCGGTTTATCATAAGGAAGGTTTGGATGAAATCATCACCAAACTGCATGAAGAAGGAGTTGAGTTTCTGTCAACAGGCGGAACTCGTCAGTTTATAGAATCACTGGGTTATCCCTGTAAAGCAGTGGAAGACTTGACCACGTATCCCTCTATTCTGGGTGGACGTGTGAAGACCCTGCATCCGAAAGTGTTCGGTGGTATTCTCTGCCGTCGCGGACTGGAACAGGATATGCAACAGATAGAAAAATATGAAATTCCCGAAATAGACCTCGTTATCGTCGATTTGTATCCGTTTGAAGCTACCGTAGCTTCTGGTGCCGACGAGCCGACTATCATCGAGAAAATAGATATAGGCGGTATCTCACTGATCCGCGCTGCTGCCAAGAATTACAATGATGTGGTTATCATTGCTTCTCAGGCACAATACCAGCCGTTCCGCGATATGCTGATGGAACATGGAGCTACCACTTCGCTGGAAGAACGTCGTTGGTTTGCCAAAGAGGCGTTTTCCGTTTCTTCCCATTACGATTCAGCCATCTTCAACTACTTCGATGGCGAAGAAGGTTCTGCATTTCGTTGCTCTGCCAATAATCAGAAAACTTTGCGTTATGGCGAGAACCCGCACCAGAAGGGTTACTTCTACGGAAATCTGGAAGCTATGTTCGACCAGATTCACGGAAAGGAAATCTCTTACAACAACTTGCTCGATATCAACGCGGCAGTTGACCTGATCGATGAATTTGAAGAGACAACATTTGCTGTATTGAAGCATAACAATGCTTGCGGTCTGGCTTCACGCCCCACGGTGCTCGAAGCATGGAACGATGCATTGGCTGGTGACCCGGTTTCCGCTTTCGGTGGTGTGCTCATCACAAACGGAGTGGTTGATAAGGAGGCTGCTGAGGAAATCAATAAAATCTTCTTTGAAGTAATTATTGCCCCTGATTACGATGTAGACGCATTGGAAATCCTGGGACAGAAGAAGAATCGCATTATTCTGGTTCGCAAGCCTGCCTCACTGCCTAAGAAGCAGTTCCGTTCTCTTCTGAATGGTGTGTTGGTACAGGACCGCGACCTAAACATCGAGAAGCCTGAAAATTTGAAAACTGCAACCACGAAAGTACCTACTGCACAGGAAATAGAGGACATGCTCTTTGCTAACAAGATTGTGAAGAACAGTAAGTCTAACGCTATCGTACTGGCTAAAGGCAAGCAACTGCTGGCAAGCGGTGTGGGACAGACTTCACGTGTGGATGCTTTGAAGCAGGCCATCGAAAAAGCCAAGAACTTCGGCTTCGACCTGAAAGGTGCCGTGATGGCATCTGACGCTTTCTTCCCCTTCCCTGACTGTGTGGAGATTGCCGGAAATGAAGGTGTGACCGCAGTTATTCAGCCGGGTGGCTCCATTAAGGATCAGCTTTCGTTCGACTATTGCAACGAACATGGCATCGCGATGGTGATTACGGGAATCCGCCATTTCAAACACTAATATTAATGATGAATGAAGAACTAAGAATGAAGAATCGCTGTCAAGTGGAATTCTTATTCTCAATTCTTCATTCTTAATTCTACATTTAGAATATGGGATTATTCTCTTTTACGCAAGAAATAGCGATGGACCTTGGTACTGCCAATACCATTATTACAACCAATGGTAAGATTGTGGTGGATGAGCCCTCGGTGGTAGCTCTCGACCGTCGCACCGATAAGATGATTGCCGTGGGTGATAAGGCAAAGATGATGCACGAAAAGACCCACGAAAACATACGTACCATCCGTCCGCTTCGCGACGGTGTAATTGCCGACTTCTATGCTTGCGAGCAGATGATACGCGGTTTGATAAAGATGGTGAATAATCGCAACCGTCTGTTTTCTCCTTCACTCCGTATGGTTATCGGTGTCCCCTCAGGTAGTACTGAAGTGGAGCTGCGTGCCGTGCGCGACTCTGCCGAACATGCCGGTGGACGTGATGTCTACCTGATTTTTGAACCCATGGCTGCCGCTATCGGTATCGGTATCGATGTAGAAGCTCCGGAAGGAAACATGATTGTGGATATAGGTGGTGGTTCTACGGAAATTGCCGTTATCTCCTTGGGTGGTATCGTAGCCAACAACTCCATCCGCATTGCGGGTGATGACTTGACTGCTGATATTCAGGAGTATATGAGCCGTCAACACAATGTGAAGGTCAGCGAGCGTATGGCCGAGCGTATTAAAATCAATGTAGGTGCTGCCTTGACCGAACTGGGTGAGGATGCTCCGGAAGATTATATCGTTCATGGTCCGAACCGTATCACGGCTCTGCCTATGGAAGTGCCTGTATGCTACCAGGAAGTAGCGCACTGTCTGGAGAAATCAATTTCAAAGATTGAAACAGCTATCTTGAATGCATTGGAAAATACACCTCCCGAATTGTATGCCGATATCGTGCACAACGGTATTTATCTGGCAGGTGGTGGTGCATTGCTCCGTGGACTCGATAAGCGTTTGACTGATAAGATAAACATTCCGTTCCACATTGCCGAAGATCCCCTGCACGCTGTTGCCAAAGGTACGGGTGTGGCGCTGAAGAATGTGGATCGTTTCTCATTCTTGATGCGGTAATAAAGGCATATGCGAAATTTACTGAACTTTCTTATTAAATACAACTACTGGTTCCTCTTTCTACTGTTAGAGGCAGCCAGTTTTGTTTTATTGTTCCGCTTCAATTACTATCAGCAGAGTGTGTTTTTCACATCGGCCAATAGTGTGGCGGGGAAAGTTTACGATGTTTCGGGAACTATAACTTCTTATTTCCATCTGAAATCTGTCAATGAGGACTTGCTCGACCGTAATATGTGGCTGGAGCAACGAGTGGCATTCCTGGAGAAAACATTGAATAATAAAGGAATGGACTCTGTGCGGCTCTATAGTCTGGAACGGCTTGAACCGGAAGAATACCAAATATTCAAGGCGAATGTCATTAAAAACAGTCTGAACCGGGTGGATAACTATATTACTCTTGATGAAGGTTCGTCTGCAGGTATCCGTCCGGAAATGGGTGTGGTGGATGCTAATGGAGTAGTGGGCATTGTCTATAAAACTTCTCCGCATTACTCTACCGTTATTCCGTTGCTGAACAGTAAATCGAGTATCAGTTGCAAGATTGTAGGCAGCGAGTATTTTGGTTATTTGAAGTGGGAATATGGAGATTCTCGCTTTGCATATCTGAAGGATTTACCTCGCCATGCAGAGTTCAACTTGGGTGATACGGTGGTGACAAGTGGTTATTCTACAGTATTCCCAGCAGGAGTCATGGTGGGAACGGTGGATGATATGTCCGACTCTCACGACGGTCTTTCTTATCTGTTGAAGATAAAACTGGCTACGGACTTCGGTAAGGTGAGCAATGTGCGGGTAATTGCCCGTACTGGACAAGAGGAGCAGAAAGTGCTGGAGAAGGAAGAGGAGAAGTGATAGAGTGATAAGGTGGTAGAGTGATAGGAGTGATAATCTAATTTAATATAGTAACCCCAATTGTCAATTATCAATTGTCAATTGTCAATTAAGAAAACGTTGGTTCTCAATTATCTGCATAAAATAGGTTGGTTTGTCGGTTTGGTACTATTGCAGGTACTGATACTGAATAATGTGCATATTGCCGGATATGCCACTCCTTTTCTATATATCTATCTCATACTGAAATTTGAGTCGGAAACGCCGCGGAATGCTTTGATGCTGTGGGCGTTTTTCCTGGGATTGACGGTGGATATCTTCTCGGATACACCGGGTATGAATGCTGCGGCTACGGTGGCTCTGGCTTTCTTACGCCCTACTTTCCTGCGTCTGTTTGTACCGCGGGATACGCTTGAAAATATAGTTCCTTCGGTTAAGTCGATGGGGATTGTTCCTTTCCTGAAGTATTTGATTGTTAGCGTTTTTATTCATCATGCAATATTACTTACCATAGAGTTCTTTTCGTTCGCCCATGTCGGAACGTTGCTGCTGAGAATTGTGGCAAGTGCGTTGCTGACTGTAACCTGTATCATGGCTATAGAAGGAGTGAAGAAGAAGTAAGATGGCAAAAGATTATACACTTGAAAAGCGGAAATTAGTGATAGGTGGGGTAGCAATTGTGATTGTTATCATTTATATCATGCGTCTTTTTGTGTTGCAGATCATGACTGATACTTACAAGAAGAACGCAGATAGTAACGCTTTCCTCAATAAAATCCAGTATCCTTCGCGCGGTGCGATTTATGACCGCAATGGAAAGTTGCTGGTGTTCAATCAACCTGCGTATGATATCACATTCGTACCGCGAGAGGTGACGGAACTGGATACTCTCGATTTTTGCCGCACACTGAATATTACGAAAGAGCAGTTGCTGAAGCGAATGAAAGATGTGAAGAACCGTTGGATGAATCCCGGTTATTCCAGATATACGCATCAAGTGTTTATGACGCAACTCTCAGCGGAAGAGTGCGGTGTATTCCAGGAAAAGCTTTTCAAATTTCCGGGTTTTTATATTCAGAGGCGTACTATCCGGCAATATACCTATAATGCTGCCGGGCATGCTTTGGGGGATATCGGTGAAGTTTCAATGAGAGATATTGAGGCTGATGATTATTATATCCGTGGTGATTATGTAGGTAAGCAAGGTATAGAAAAGTCATACGAGAAATACCTGCGTGGTGAAAAGGGGGTAGAGGTTTTGCTTCGTGATGCGCACGGGCGTATTCAGGGGCATTATATGGATGGTAAACTGGATCGGCCATCGATACCGGGAAAGAACCTGAAATTGGGATTGGATATTGATTTGCAGATGTTGGGTGAGCGTCTGATGAAGAATAAAATCGGTGCTATTGTGGCTATTGAGCCGGAAACGGGGGAGATTTTATGTCTGGTATCGGCACCTAATTTTGATCCGCATCTGATGATCGGACGTCAGCGTGGGAAAAACCATAATATGTTGCAGAAAGATAAACAGAAGCCGTTGTTGAACCGTGCGATTATGGGTGTTTATCCTCCGGGATCTACTTTCAAAACAGCCCAGGCGCTGACATTCTTACAAGAAGGTATCATACAGCCGTCCACATCGTTTCCCTGTTCTCATGGATTTATTTATGGAGGCCTGCGTGTGGGATGTCACGGACATGGATCTCCACTTCCGTTGATACCGGCAATTGCCACTTCGTGTAATGCTTATTTCTGTTGGGGGCTTTATCGCATGTTTGGTGATAAGAAATACGGTTCGCCGCAGAATGCACTTACTGTATGGAAAGATCACATGGTTTCTCAAGGATTTGGTTATAAGCTGGGAACGGATTTGCCGGGTGAGAAACGCGGATTTATTCCAAATGCAGGTGTTTATGATAAGGCCTATCGTGGATCATGGAATGGATTGACGGTAATCAGTATTTCTATCGGTCAGGGTGAAGTTTTAAGTACACCTTTGCAAATGGCAAATTTAGCAGCTACCATTGCCAATCGTGGTTATTTTGTGACTCCGCATATCGTGAAGGATATTCAGGATGCAGAATTGGATAGTACCTACCGGGAACGTCGTTACACTTCTATTGACCGCTCTTATTATGAAGAAATTGTAGAAGGTATGCGGGCTGCCGTTACGGGAGTTACCGGAAGTGCTACTTGCCGTATAGCCGGGGCGATCCTGCCGGGGGTAGAAGTCTGTGGGAAGACGGGTACGGCACAGAATCGCGGACATGACCACTCTGCATTTATAGGTTTTGCCCCAATGGACAAGCCGAAGATCGCTATTGCTGTTTATGTGGAGAATGGTGGTTGGGGGGCAACCTACGGAGTACCTTATGGTGCTTTAATGATGGAACAGTATTTGAATGGAAAACTTTCGCCTGCCAGTGAGGAAAGAGCGGAAGAAATGAGTAATCGTGTGATAATGTATGGTGACGAGGAGAGATAGTATATGGAAATCACTGGATTGGGTAACAATCTGTGTTTACTTGATTCTGATTGCATTCGGTTGGTTCAGCGTTTGCGGGGCAAGCTATGATTATGGTGACCGCGACTTCTGGGATTTCTCCACTCGTGCAGGCAAACAATTGGTTTGGATCATCTGCTCTTTCGGATTAGGGTTTGTGCTGTTGATGCTTGAAGATGATATTTATGATATGTTTGCCTATCTGATTTATATAGCACTTGCCATATTACTTGTGGTTACTATCTTTATAGCTCCTGATACGAAGGGATCGAGGTCGTGGCTGGTTATGGGGCCAGTAAGTTTGCAGCCGGCGGAGTTTGCCAAGTTTGCTACGGCACTGGCGTTGGCCAAGTATATGAATTCCTATTCGTTCACCATGAAGAACTGGAAGAATATCTGGATGATGGTTTTTCTTATTCTGTTCCCGATGATGCTTATTATCTTGCAGCGAGAGACTGGATCCGCATTGGTATATACTGCTTTCTTTTTGGTTCTGTATCGGGAGGGGATGCCGGGTGTGGTTCTGTTTTCCGGGTTGTGTGCAGTAGTTTACTTTGTGGTAGGCATTCGTTTTGATCAGGTGTTTATTGCCGATACGCCGACGCCGATAGGAGAGTTTGCCGTACTCTCGATGGTCTTGCTGTCTGCAGCAGGAATGGTGTGGGTTTATAAGAAGAAATGGGAACCAGTACGCAATATATTGTTAGTTACCATTGGAGTGTTGTTGATCGCTTATTTTATATCGGAATATGTGACTCCGTTTAATTTGGTTTGGGTGCAATGGGGACTGTGTGTGCTGGTAGTTGGGTATCTTATTTTCCTTTCGTTAAGTGAACGTCATCTTAGTTATTTTCTGATAGGTATGTTTGCTATCGGTTCTATCGGTTTCTTATATTCCAGTGATTACTTCTTTAATAAAGTATTGGAGCCTCACCAGCAGATACGTATCAAGGTGGTATTAGGCATGGAAGAAGATTTGGCTGGTGCCGGATACAATGTCAACCAGTCGAAGATAGCTATCGGTTCCGGTGGTTTGACAGGGAAAGGATTCCTGAACGGTACTCAGACTAAGTTGAAATATGTACCCGAACAAGATACAGATTTCATTTTCTGTACGGTAGGTGAAGAAGAAGGATTTATAGGTTCTACTGCCGTGCTACTCTTATTCCTTATATTAATACTCCGTCTGATTGCTGTGGCGGAGCGGCAACCGTCTACTTTTGGTCGAGTCTATGGGTACTCGGTCGTTAGTATATTCCTGTTCCACCTATTTATTAATGTAGGTATGGTGCTGGGATTGACACCTGTGATTGGTATTCCGCTGCCATTCTTTAGTTATGGCGGTTCTTCGCTTTGGGGATTCACTATCTTGCTGTTCATCTTCCTGCGGATTGATGCAGGACGTAAAAAGAGACTGTCAGCGTTTTAATTTGATTCCTACATCGTTGATACCGGGAAGAACTTCGTCCGGTAGAAGGTGTATGATTTTGAAGCGGTATTCCCCGGCTTTTCCAATACGGACGAAGCCTGCTGGAAGGGTTGATTGATATAACCCACCCCAGCCATCTCCTAACCAAATACCTGCATTGTCAGCAAGTCGCAGTTCCAATGTATCCCGCTTGATATTTGGGGCTTCCGGACTGTCGTAGTAGACGAGTAAAGGTAGATTCTGATACGGATAATTATTCCGGTTTCTTACTTCTACGGATACATTGTAGAGTGTAGCGGAGTCTGCAACCGAAACATTGAAGAATAGTGTGTCATTCCGCTGCCAGCCTTCCGTTGGCAGGGATTGAAAAGAATGATATACAGTCTGTTCATCGCAGGCTGTGTGGAAGCCTGCGATGAACAGCAGTATTAAACTCTTCAGGAGAGATGTTTTATTCTTGAGCAGGTTTTTCATTTCCGACAGGTTTCTCTCCTTGTGGTCTGGGTGGATTGTTGGGGCGTTTGGGTTTGTTGCGCCTGGGCTGTTCTCCCCGTCGCTGATCGCCTTGTGGTTTGGGCTTATCACCTTGCGGTCTCGGTTCACCTTGTGGACGTGGTCTGGATTGTTGATCTCCGGGTTGATTCGGATTTCCTTTTTTCTTTTTCTTGCGGTTGTTATTACCGCCGTTTCCATTTCCACCACCGTTATTTTCTCCGCCGTTTTTACCTTTACGGCTACGGTCAAAGCGGGTTAAGCTTTCCTGTTCCAACAAATCTATTGGCTTCTTGGGTTCCACTTGGCGTGCTTCTTCTACAAGACTTTCTGGTTTAGTACCCCGTTTGTTCATACCGATGATTTCAAATGCACGCTTACCACTGATTGTTACCAGATTGGCAGGAATGTTCTTGTCGGTAGAGTAGGTTATCTGATTGCTCAGAATATCTGCCTTAAAGAAATAGAAAGTACCGTCTTTGGTTTCCAACTCGATCTCCCTGGAAGGAAGACGCTTCTGAGCTTCCACATAGCAGTCCACTTCATAGTTGAGACAGCATTTCAGTTTGGCACATTGTCCTGCCAGTTTTTGCGGATTGAGAGAAATATCCTGATAACGGGCGGCGCTTGTGGATACTGACACGAAGGAAGTCATCCAGGTGGCACAGCAGAGCTCGCGTCCACAAGGACCGATGCCACCGATTCGTCCGGCCTCCTGGCGTGCACCAATCTGCTTCATTTCAATACGGACATGGAAAGCATCTGCTAATACCTTGATCAGCTGGCGGAAGTCTACACGTTCGTCGGCAATATAATAGAAAATAGCTTTGTTGCCGTCTCCCTGATATTCCACATCACCGATTTTCATGTTGAGATTCAGGTTGAGGGCAATCTGCCGGGCACGTATCATGGTGTCATGCTCGCGTCCCTTGGCTTCATTATATTTGTCCATATCTACCTGCTTGGCTTTGCGATAGATGCGCTTGATATCAGCCTCAGACTTGATGTTAGCTTTTCGCATTTGCAGCGGAACAAGGCGTCCGGTTAGGGTCACTACACCGATGTCATGTCCAGGCGTTGCTTCTACGGCCACGATGTCGCCCTTTTCAAGAGGTATATGGTTGCTATTGCGGAAATATCCTTTGCGGGTATTCTTGAACTGAACTTCTACCAGGTCGCTTTCTTCTCCGTTTCCGGGAATGTCGGCCAGCCAGTCGTAGGTGTTCAGTTGCTTGTCTTGCCTGCCGCAACTTTTGCAGCAGAGACTTCCGCTTCCGTTATGTAGTTTAAAATCCATTTTTTTATTTATGATTGAGATTACTACTATATATCTGATTTCTACTGTTTCAATAGAACTATCATTTTCAATGAAAAATCAAAAAAGACCATCCTTGCATTTACATTTTGTTCAATATGTATCTGCGCCTCGCTCAATTCATCCATCATTCCCATTACATTCCGTTCGTTGATAAAAGGGGCGAAGCGGGTGGCAAAGTTTTGTTCGGGCAAAGTCATGTAACTCATCTCTTTGCAATGCAGGTTATAGATGAAATTCTCGCGTATCATACGCTGGGCGTATGTCAGGAAGTTCTTCTGTCGTTCGCGTCCCATGCCTGCCAGTTGCTCACTCCATTGCTTCATTTCACGTATCTTCCGTTGATAGGAAAGACGCATGAGGCTGACAAAGAGTTCAAAGAACAGTTCGTTTTCTTCGTTCAGGTGAATGGTTTCCAATGCTTTGATAAAGTCACCGTTGGCAAGATGCGCCAGAGTGAAACTATCATTAGGGCGTACACCGTATTTCTGTTGCAAAGCGTTGGCAATATCCGTTTCTTCTATTTTGCGGATGTTGAAACGTTGCGTACGGCTCAGGATTGTCGGCAGTATCATATCCGGAGTTTCGGATATCAATAGGAATACTGTCTTTTCGGGAGGCTCTTCCAGCAGTTTCAATAACTTATTGGCACAAACTACGTGCATTTTCTCCGGTAGCCAGACAATAGTAACCTTGTAGCCACCTTCGCTCGATTTCAGACTGAGCTTACGTACTATCTCGTCACTCTCCTTTGCATAGATGATGGCTTGTCCGTTTTCAGCATCCATCTCATTTAGCCAGTGGTTGAGACTGAAATAAGGACTGTTCAGCACCAGATGGCGCCAGTCAGCTATGTAATCGTCGCACACTTCTTTCTTCCCTTTTTTTACGATGGGAAAGACGAAGTGTACATCCGGATGTACCAGCTTATTCCACTTTACGCAGGAGGGACAAGTGCCACAGGCATCTGTATCTGTACGGTTCGGGCAACAGATGTAACGGGCATAAGCCATTGCCAACGGAAGTTTTCCCACTCCCGATGGACCGCAGAAGAGCTGAGCATGAGGAATACGCCCCTCTTGCACTTCCTGCCGGAGCCGCTGTTTGGCTGCTTCTTGTCCTATTACCTCTTTGAAAAACACGATATTATATATGGTTTTATAATTTACAACTAATGTTACTTGATTTCGGTCTTAGTATACCAGCTTTGCAACTTCTTTTATACTGTCCACTGCACCGATGGAATAGAAGTGAATACTGGGTACTCCATGTTCCATTAATTCCTTACATTGCTTAACACACCATTCGATGCCTACTTGTTTGGCTTCTTCATCCGTTTTGCATTTCATCGCTTCGCATGCCAGTTCTTCGGGCAAGTCCACTTTGAACGTCTTGGGTATCATGCTGATTTGAGATATCTTCTTGAACGGTTTGATACCTGGAATGATGGGAATGGTAACTCCGGCTTTCCGGGCACGTTCTACGAAATCGAAATATTTTTGGTTATCATAGAAAAGCTGTGTAACGGCATATTCTGCACCGGCTTCCATTTTCTTTTTCAGCCAGTAGATATCAGTGTCAATATTGGGAGCTTCTTCGTGTTTTTCGGGATAACACGCCACGCCATAGGAAAATGGTGTATTGGTCACTTTCATTTCCGAGCCATCTACGAAGATGCCTTTATTGAAGTTATTGATTTGTTCTTGCAGTTCAGTGGCATGGTGGTAGCCATCACCTTCGGGAGTGAAGACGGACTCATGTTTTGCTTTATCTCCGCGTAACACCAGTAAGTCGGTAATACCTAGGAATTGCAGATCGAGCAGTACATATTCTGTCTCTTCGCGGGTGAAACCACTACAAAGAAGATGCGGAACTACAGTGATATTATATCTGTTTTGGATGGCGGCAGCTACGGCAACAGTTCCCGGACGGCGGCGTAAGCGATTGCGCTGAAACAAACCGTTTCCCAGATCTTTGTACACATATTCGCTGCGATGTGTGGTGATATTGATGTATTTCGGGTCAAACTCCCGTAAAGTATCTATGGTTTCGTACAGCTTTTCGATGCCTGTGCCTTTCAGCGGTGGCAGTATTTCAAAAGAGAAAGCTGTCTTCTCATTGCTGTGTATCAGGTCGATAATTCTCATTTCTTTTTCGTTGTCTTTGTTCGGTGAACAAAACTTATTTGTACATTGGGAACAAAAATACGAAAAAGAAATGAGATATGCTTTTATTTGTTGGGCTATTCTTTTATACAACGTATGGAAAAGGCCTTATAGTAAGTTTCATTTTTAACATGAGTTGCGGCGACAGAAAACTTGGTGCTGCTTCCGGTGAAACTTATTGATTGTTCTGGTATGCTATTTTCTGTCTCATTTAGTGTCCAGTAGCATACTAATTGTTTTTGAGATATATTTTTTCCTGCTCCCCAAATCCCTACGGGATATGCTGAGAAACCGGTTAGATTAGAGCCAGAATCAATCGTGTCACCCTCTTTTAAGACTTCCCATTCTCCGGCTTTTAATATCGAAGCACTGTCTTTGGTGTATTCTTTTAAGGCTTGCCAATCATCACTATCTGGAATTTTCCATCCTGCAGGTGCCAACTCTCCTTCAAGTACAGCTTCTCCATTATAAAAATATGTTTCTGTACTCTGAGGTCTGAAATAGCCAGGACCTTCTCCCAACTGAGTTTTTTTATTCAATGTAGTTCCATTCCTGTACCCCGTCGCACATAAATCTTCTCTCATCCAATATTGAGTGCCTATTTTTACGATTGGATACTCATAAGTATTTCCCTTTCGTATATCCCTGATGGTATAGCTGACAATATCTATGCTGATTGGATCTTCTGTTTCTTCCAGTAGGATTTCCCCCTTTTCATTAAGATAGAATTTGTCAACAGACTGGAGATTCCCTCCTGTATAAGCAAAGGAACTATCGTCTGTATTCCAGTTTATGCTTCCTCCACTTATCGCTCTTTCATCATCCAGTAGTTTCAGAACAACGCCTTTGCTCAGATTGCTCGTTTCATCTTCTTTCACCGGGTATGCAACAATTGCTCTTGAAGTTATTTGATCAGATTTTAGATACTCTTTACAAACTTCTGCCATTGGCTTGCCGTCATGGTAGATTCTGTATATGTTCGATTGAGAGAAAGTGAGTGCCGCCAAATGAATAGCTGTAATGCCGCCACTGTTATTAGTATCTTTACTATCTCCGGGCAGCCAGTCTTCAACTGTACTGGTTATTCCGGTAAGAGAATGGCTGGTTGTCTGCATAGCCTCGATATCGATTTGGCATTGTGTACTTCCTGTCATATTCAGTTTTGGCATTGGGCAGGTATATACTTTCCCGTTCCATTCCATTATAAAAGATTGAGCGTTAGCATCAGCATCTTGTGGTATGATGATGAATTCTTTTCCTGTTAAAGTTCCTTTTACTATGTTCCATTCACCATATGGGATGATATCTGCTTCCTCTGTCAGCTTTATAAACTTGTCCGTATCAGTATTATATTCTGCTTTGGTCTTGAAGCCTACTGCGATAATTTGAGGATTCGCTTTATATATCTTTGTTATATCTTCTCCAGTACCGGCTGTGATTGTGATTTTTATCTTGGTCAACTTATGTTTGTAATGAAGTACGACGGCATCTTCGCTGCTTTCTACATTTTTTTCGGAGGCTATCATGAAATCGGATATGGAGAGAGCTTTTGCGCTGCTTTGGTCGGTTTGTACAGATACAGGAATGGTAGATTGGCCTGTTTTTATTCCGGTTGACTGATAGGGGTAATAACTGATAAAATTGAGTGTGGCATCTCCTGCCGGATAGAAAACTGTCTTTTCAGGGATGAATGCATTCTTTTCCCCACATTCCAGTTGTAAATTGTCAATGTAGCGCTTTTCTGTAATTGGAGTAGATGGAAGCATTGCATATAAACCTACTTTATCTCCTTTTTCAAAGGCAGTATTAGTCACGCGTGTATCAGCTTTGCTGACTTTTGTTGTGAAATTGATGGGGATAGTACCGGGAACAGCATCGGGAGAAGTTTCTGAGTCTAATTCATTGACACAAGAACTAAATAAGAAAATAATACAGAATGAGAATAAAGTCAGTCTGTTGTTTTTGATAGTTGTTTTGTTCATAATAGTATGTTTTTTTGTGAAATACGACTGTCGCATTTCAAATTTATGTGTTAATTAAAGCATCGGAATATTTGGGGTGGGTAAGGACCATAATTGGTATAGAAAAGTCAGTGGCTTTGGGATGCTAATTAAGTGAATTCACGCTTGAACTCCGGTTCTGTTCCATCTTAATGTTTTTCAATGTTCATTAACTTTACAGGCAGCAAAGGTAGGATAATATTTTAAATACATGAAAGGAAAGAAGCTTTTTTGTTGATAATTTTATCTATAATGCTTTGTATGAAGAAGATAAATAACTTGAAATAGCTCTACATTTTCATTCTTTCGCGGGAGATTTCAAAATTATCAGTACCTTTGTACTCTAAATTAAAGATAATCTGATAACTTATGCCATTAAATTTACCTGATAAGCTGCCGGCGATAGAGTTGCTGAAAGAAGAGAACATATTTGTTATTGACAACTCCCGCGCCACGCAACAGGACATCCGCCCGTTGCGCATCGTTATCCTGAACTTGATGCCTTTGAAGATTACCACGGAGACAGATCTTGTGCGTTTGCTCTCCAATACACCGCTTCAAGTGGAAATCTCGTTCATGAAAATCAAGAGTCATACATCAAAGAATACGCCTGTAGAACACATGCAGACATTCTATACTGACTTTGAAAAGATGCGTGGTGAGAAGTACGACGGTATGATTATCACCGGTGCTCCTGTAGAACAACTGGATTTCGAAGAAGTGACTTACTGGGATGAAATAATGGAAATATTCGATTGGGCGCGTACGCATGTCACATCCACCCTTTATATCTGTTGGGCTGCACAGGCCGGACTTTATCATCATTACGGAGTACCCAAGTATGCGTTGGATAAGAAAATGTTCGGCATATTCGAGCATCGTCCTTTAGATCCGTTGCATGCTATTTTCCGTGGTTTCGATGATATGTTCTATGTACCTCATAGCCGCCATACCGAAGTACGGAAAGAAGATATCTTGAAAGTGCCTGAACTTACTTTACTTTCGGAATCGGAAGATGCAGGCGTACACCTGGTGGTAGCACGTGGTGGACGTGAGTTCTTTGTCACCGGACATTCGGAATACTCTCCACTAACGCTGGATACGGAATACCGCAGGGATGTGGATAAAGGTCTACCCATTGAAATACCTCGTAATTATTATGTGGATAATGATCCGGACAAAGGTGTGATGGTACGTTGGCGTGCCCATGCCAATCTGCTGTTCTCTAATTGGTTGAACTATTTCGTTTATCAGGAAACTCCGTACAATATTAACGATATAAAGTAGCTACAAGCTACGAGCTACGAGTGACAAGACCTTGCGGTATATAGTGTATCACTTGTAGCTTGTAGCCTGTAACTTGTAACTAAAACGATATGATAAAGCAACGAAAGATAGAGTTACTGGCTCCTGCCAAAAATATGGAATGCGGCATTGAAGCTATTAACCACGGTGCGGATGCGGTCTACATCGGTGCGCCTAAGTTTGGCGCACGTGCAGCAGCTGGCAATTCGTTGGAAGATATAACTGCCTTGGTGGCTCATGCCCATTTATATAATGCCCGGATTTATGTGACTGTCAATACCATCTTAAAAGAAGAAGAACTGGCCGAGACGGAGAAAATGATTTGGGACTTGTATCGTGCGGGAGTAGATGCCCTCATTGTGCAAGACATGGGAATCACTCGCTTAAACCTACCGCCTATTCCCTTGCACGCCAGTACCCAAATGGATAACCGTACACCGGAGAAAGTACGTTTCCTTGCAGAAGCCGGTTTCCGGCAAGTAGTATTGGCACGTGAGCTTTCCCTTCAGGAAATCAGCCATATTCATAAAGCTTGTCCGGAAGTGCCGTTGGAAGTATTTGTACATGGGGCACTTTGCGTTAGTTATAGCGGGCAATGTTATGTCAGCCAAGCTTGTTTCGGACGTAGTGCCAACCGGGGAGAATGTGCACAATTCTGTCGTTTGCCTTTCAGTCTGGTGGATGCCGACGGAAAAGTAATTGTACGTGATAAGCATTTGCTATCTCTCAAAGATTTGAATCAGAGTGATATTCTGGAAGAGTTACTTGATGCAGGTGCTACTTCGCTCAAGATAGAAGGTCGTCTGAAAGATGTTTCTTACGTAAAGAATGTTACGGCTGCTTACCGCCAAAAGCTGGATGCTATCTTTACACGCCGTAAAGAATACGCCCGAGCCTCTTCCGGTACTTGCAATTATACATTCCGTCCCCAGTTAGATAAAAGTTTTAGTCGTGGATTTACGCATTACTTCCTGCACGGACGCAGTGAAGAAATTTTCTCTTTCGATACTCCGAAATCCCTCGGTGAAGAGATGGGAACCATGAAGGAACAACGTGGAAACTACCTCACAGTAGCCGGATTGAAATCATTCAACAACGGTGACGGTGTTTGTTATATTGATGAGCAAGGACGTCTGCAAGGATTCCGTATCAACCGTGTGGACGGGAATAAACTCTATCCGGCAGGTGAGATGCCCCGTATCCGTCCGCGTACTGTGCTTTACCGTAACTACGATCAGGAATTTGAGAAGTTGCTGACACGTAAGTCTTCCGAACGAAAGATTTCCGTATCCTTGCTTTTGGCAGATACCGCCTTCGGCTTTGCTCTGACTATCACGGATGAGGATGATAATAGCGTTACACTTTCTTTCCCTTATCAGAAAGAACTTGCCCGTACCCCACAGGCAGATAACCTGCGTACCCAACTCAGTAAATTGGGAAATACTCCTTTTGAAGCCGGAATATTAGCGGATAATCGTTCGTCCGAAACAAATTCCGCCATAGAAATCCGTTTTTCTGATAATTGGTTCCTTCCCGCTTCCGTAGTAGCCGACTGGCGCCGTCAAGCCGTAGACAAGCTGGTTACCGTTCGCCGTATTAATTATCGGCAGGAAGTGGTAGTCTGGAAACCTACAACTCATGCTTTCCCTTTGCCGGGAACTTCTTCTAAGACAACAACTTCCGCTACTTCATTAACCTACCTCGGTAATGTAATGAATACCCGTGCCGCCTCTTTCTATGCCGATCACGGCATTGCTACCGTAGCTCCGGCTTATGAGAAACAATCTGTACCGGGTGCTGTTTTAATGTTCTGCAAGCATTGTTTGCGTTATAGTATGGGTTGGTGCCCTACTTATCAGAAGGGACGTTCACCCTATCGGGAGCCTTATTGTTTGCAAGGAACTGATGGTAAGCGCTTCCGCTTGGAGTTTGATTGTAAGAATTGTCAGATGAAAGTATATGCAGAATAAGAGAGAACATATTCGTTATCACCACAGAGCGGCACAGAGTAACACAGAGTTTCTTAAATATCAAAAAAGACTCCGTGCAACTCTGTGCTACTCTGTGGTGATAGCGATTATTATCAGTCTGGTTTCCTGCCGTTACTCCCGTCCCAGTCTGGATGATGAAGGTATCAGTGATAAAACCCGCGACTCTCTGACCTACCTTTACGATCGGCATTATACGTTGAATACGAATCTGGAAGTGGTGCAGGATTCCGTGGTGCTTGCCTGTCTGCCGGTGAAGGATTGCTACAATACTCTGTATAGAGGAGACCGTGTAGTAGTGGCCGAATTTGCCATTCATTCTGCTGATAGTGTGGACAGTGTTTGGGTAAAACTGGCTCATTCCCAAGAGATACAGGGCTGGATCGGGGAGCGGGAAATGATGCAAGCTTTTGTACCTACGGACAGTATCTCACAATTCATTTACTTGTTCAGTGATACACATGCTTCTTACTTCGTGATTATTTTCGCCTTGTTTATCGGTGCCTGGGTGTTCCGTCTGTTCCGTCGGAAGCAGTTGAAGATTGTTTATTTCAATGATATTGATAGTGTATATCCGCTTTTACTCTGCCTGTTGATGGCATTCAGTGCTACGGTGTATGAGACGATGCAAGTCTTTGTGCCCGAAACGTGGGAACATTTCTATTTTAATCCTACGCTTTCACCTTTCAAGGTGCCGTTTATTCTCTCAGTCTTTTTGCTGAGCATCTGGTTGTTTATCATTGTACTGCTGGCAGTACTCGATGACTTGTTCCGTCAGTTGACTCCTGCCGCTGCCGTATTCTATCTGTTGGGATTGGCTTCTTGTTGTATCTTCTGTTATTTCTTCTTTATACTGACTACACAAATCTATATCGGCTATATTTTCCTTGTTGTTTTCCTTGGACTTTTCCTAAAGCGAATGTGTACTACACTTGTCATTTACCGCTATCGTTGCGGGCGCTGCGGACAGAAATTAAAAGAAAAGGGGGCTTGCCCAAGCTGTGGTGCTATCAATGAATAATAGGGTGTAGCAAGTTCTCTTAACCCTTTCATGCTTATGATACTTACTTTTCCCCTCTTTCCTGCTTAGATGTAATGTAAAAGATGCCATCTTTTGCATAACGGGTTAGGGAGATGTATGGGGACGGAAGTAATGATCTCTATCAGAACCTGCAACGTAGTTCGATTCCCGCCTGTATGGGGCGGCCTTTCTGCATGAATCCGTTGCCCATGCTTTCAAAGTAGAAAGCAGCGTAGTCTTTATCCAGTGCATTGCGAACCCAGAAGTCAATCTGTCCGTTGCCTTTTTGCAGGCTGAGGCGTCCGTTCAATGTGCCGTAGAAGGCTTGGCTGACATCATTCTGCTCGGTCCAATAGATACGTCCTGCACCGGTGTAGTTGGCATTAAGTTGAATACGGTCCAGCCAATGTCCCGGGTTGATGCGGAAAATGTATTGTCCGCCCAGGCTCAGGGTGTGCTTGGGGACGAAGGGGACGTAATTGCCATTGTAACTTATTTCAATCACTTTATTATCTGCGCTTTTCGCATTCGTCACATACTCTTTGAATGTGGCGTATGTGTAGCCATAATTTGCAGTCAGCGTGAAGTTGGTAGTAACTGCGCCCGCCAGAGATATTTCAGCTCCGAGGCTGCGACTCTTTCCTGCATTTACCGTTTCACGTCCGAGGCCGCTTTGGGCAAAGCGTGATATTTGTTGGTCGCGCGTTTCGAGCCAGAAGAGGGCGGCATCGGCACGCAGACGGTTCTGGAAAAGATTCAGGTGGGTGCCTGCTTCATAGTTCCAGGTCTGTTCAGGTTTGTAGACGGTGGCGGCTTTGGCATCCGGGTTTACTCCGGCGTCAGGAAAATGTCCTTCTACCAATGCCTTATAAGCATCGGGAACATGCGGCATGATTTCTTCTTTAGATTGTTTCATCATATCATTGCGCAGGCTGGATTGCAGCAGGTCGGAGAACATCTGGATGTTGTAGCCGCCCGAACGGTACCCTTTGCTGACAGTCACATAGACGTTACCGGTGTTTTTCTTGAAATCATATTGCAAGGCAAATTTCGGCAACAATTGCAGATAATCTTTGCTGATGGAACCTTCATATCTTGATTCAACAGTCAATGCGGTTTCCGGCATCATCGGGATGTCTCTGATAACTTGTCCGTTCTGTACCATCTGGCCTGTGATGCCTACGGTGTAGTCCATGGCTGTGCCGGAGTTATAGTCCATCTTCATCTTCTCATAGTCCAGTCGAAGCCCGGCGGTGAAAGAGAGTCCGCCAAGTCCGAATACGTCCCGGAAGGTGGATTGGTGAAACAAGGCTCCGTTCAGAAGCGGTGTCTCGAAATCTCCGTTGATGGGCAGGCGGGTGCTGGCTATCTTTAATGACGGCATGATGTTCATGCTCGATGTCGGCCCCATCGGCACTTCTATCTTCGATGGAATCACGCTGCCCAACATCTGATCCATCATCGCCATACCGTCTTCCTTGAATGTGACGGGGGCAGTAGTATTCAGCCATTGATAGAAGCCGAAGATGCCCGTTGCCCATTGCCAGCGGCGGTTTTCCTTGCTCTTCATCACAATTTCTTCACTGATGGTATTGATGCGTTGTTTCTGTTCCAGTGTATACGTATCTGAGGCTGTGAAATCCTGATCCAGAAACATACGATCCTTTAGATGCTGATATCCGGTTACGGCACTGAGTGTGAAATTCTGCGCCTGGTACTCTACATTAAGTCCGGCATTCAGCAGGTTGCGGTAATAGCTACTTTCATCATTGTAAGCCGTCTTGGCTACATCTCCGGTTTCTTTATTGTAGAGTCCATACGGGTAACCGCCTTGGTCACCATATTCATAACTTACATTAAAGTCGAGCTTCCAATTATCGCTGGGCAAGTAGATGGCGCGGATACGTCCACCGGCAGACTGCCCTTTATCTACCTTTTTATTGTTGAGCGCTGCATTGCGGAAGAAACCGCCTTCGTATTCATAAAATCCTCCAGCCGAGAATGCAAAGCGCTCATTCATCCGGTGATAGTGAGTGACGGAAGTATTGTATTGATTGTGTGTACCTGCCCCTATCCGGAAGTCAGTACCTTGATAAGAGAAAGGAGATTTGGTATGTACTTTAATAAGTCCACCCATCGCATTTCGTCCGTACAGTGTACCCTGCGGACCGCGCAGCACATCAATACGCTCGATGTCGGAATAATTGAAATCGAATGCGGATTTATCTATATAAGGTATATTGTCGACGTATAATCCTACGGAAGGGGTGTTGATACGCGAGCCGATACCGCGGATATAAACGGCGGAAGTCAGGCGCGAACCGTAGTCGGGAATAAATATATTGGGGACAAGTGCGGTCAGGTTTTTGATTGAGTTCACTTGTGCAGCCTGCATATCTTGTTGCGAAAGTAAGGTGACGGCATTGGGCAGCTCGCGCAACTTACGGTTCTCTTTGGGTGCTGCAATGATCAGGACTTCTTCAACGTCCACTATTTTCAGGGTATCCACTTCCTCTGCACATACGTTCCCTATCGACAGGAGTGCCAGGGCAAAGGCTAACAATTTACTCTTATTCATTCTTTGTCTTTTATTATTTTGCCTGCAAAGAAAGAGGATTCTCTTCGTTCCCGCAATCCTCATTTATTAGGATTTGTGGGGGCGGAAAGGGATGTTTGTCGTAACGGTACTGTTACGGGCGGCGTAATAGGTCTGTTACGGGTGGCGTAAAAAAAAGGGTGCTCAAATCCGCGCTTAAATATCAATTCGCATTTAGATGCGGTCCGCTTCTACATATCCGTGCATTACAGCATAAATCGTTAGTCCGGCCACTGATTTAATGCCCAGCTTCTCCGTAATATTCTTTCGGTGGGAGATGACGGTAGTCAGGCTGATATTCAGTTTATCGGCTATTTCTTTATTGATAAGTCCTTTGGTTATCAGTACCAGTACTTCTATTTCGCGGGGAGAGAGATCATGTTCGCTGTCGGCATGAGGATTACCGCACGGATGCGCTGTTGCACCGTGGGGATGTCCGTGGGGGTGGCTATGAGGATGTCCGCCTTTGTGTCCGAACTGATGCAGTTGCAGGATGTTTCTGATCAGTGTTTTCTCGTCCTGATAAATATTCAAGGTCGGTATTCCTGCCAGCTGAGGCTGATTGTCACCGTTTGCCAATACAATGGTCTTGGGCTTGCGCGGTAGGAAAAAAGCGGTATGCTCAAAATATATCTGTGCTGAAACAAAATAATGCGCGTACATATCGGGAGTATCGTCCATCAGTTCCTCGAACGAACTGAATACACGGATGACGGCCATCGGGATAATTTCTTCTAGAAGGCTTTGCAATCCCATACATGATAAGGTGTTGGAGTCGACAATTGCTATTTCGGGAGCTACCATAGTATTTCTTGAATTTCTGCAAAAGTACAGATAAATTTTAGGATGTTGGCTATTGTGGCTGAAAAACAGTAACTTTCCTTAATAGGTTTCTATAGAACTTTGTGCTTTTCTCTTTTGTTGTTAAGTATATAATTTACTTAATACTACTGATTTATGAAATATGATATAGCTATCATCGGCGGTGGTCCTGCCGGATATACGGCAGCCGAAAGAGCGGCTGCAAACGGGCTGCAAACAGTTTTGTTTGAAAAGAAAGCTATTGGCGGTGTTTGTCTCAATGAGGGGTGTATTCCTACCAAAACTCTGCTCTATTCCGCCAAGTTGTGGGACAATATGAAAGGCGCGTCCAAATATGGCATCTCAGTGCCCGACGGTTCGGCGTTCGATATGAAAAAGATTATCGACCGTAAAGATAAGATTGTGAAAAAGCTGACCGGTGGTGTGAAGATGACGGTCAATTCGTATGGTGCTGTTATTGTACCACAAGAAGCCATTATTGTGGGTGAGGCGGACGGACGCTTTCAGCTTTCGGCTGCCGGTGAAGTATATGAAGTGACTTATCTGTTGGTATGTACAGGTTCCGATACATTGATCCCTCCCATTAAAGGGTTATCTGAAATTGATTATTGGACATCAAAGGAAGCATTGGAGATCACAACTTTGCCCCGTTCACTTGTCATTATCGGTGGTGGCGTTATCGGAATGGAATTCGCTTCTTTTTTCAATAGCATGGGTGTGCAGGTGCATGTTGTTGAAATGATGCCCGAAATATTGGGTGCCATGGATAAGGAAACCAGTGGTATGCTGCGTTCGGAATATCAGAAGCGTGGGGTTAATTTCCATTTGAATGCCAAAGTAATTGAAGTCGGCAAAGAGGGTGTCACTATTGAAAAGGAAGGTAAGACTGCACTTATCGAAGCCGAAAAGGTACTCGTCAGTGTGGGTAGGAAAGCTAACTTGTCCCAAGTCGGTTTGGATAAACTGAACATTGAACTGCAGCGCAACGGTGTGAAGGTGGATGAGCATATGCGGACTTCCCATCCTCGTGTTTATGCCTGTGGTGATATTACCGGACACTCTATGCTGGCACATACTGCCATTCGTGAAAGTGAAGTTGCTGTCAATCATATCTTGGGAGTGGAAGACCGTATGAATTACGATTGTGTACCCGGTGTGGTGTATACCAATCCCGAAGTAGCGGGAGTAGGTAAGACTGAGGAAGAACTGAAAGCATCCGGTATCAGTTATCAGGTACAGAAGTTACCGATGGCCTATTCCGGTCGTTTTGTAGCCGAGAATGAATTGGTGAACGGGCTTTGTAAGTTGATATTGGACGATGATGATCGGGTGATAGGTTGCCATATGCTGGGAAACCCTGTTTCCGAATTGATTGTTCTTGCCGGGCTTGCCGTGCAGCACGGATATACGGTGGAAGAGTTTCAAAAGACTGTTTTTCCACATCCGACGGTCGGTGAAATCTTCCATGAAACTTTGTTTGCGTAATGTTTTGTATTGATAATCGCTGTACGGATATTTATTTTAATCTGGCAGCAGAAGAGTATTTGTTGAAACAGAAGCGAGGTAACTTCTTTATGCTTTGGCAGTCGGAGCCATCTGTAGTGATTGGGAAACATCAGAGTGTGGCGGCGGAAGCGGACGAGAGGTTTCTGGATGAAAAGGGAATAACCTTGGCACGCCGTTTCTCCGGTGGAGGTGCTGTATATCATGACCGGGGAAACATTAATCTGAGTTTTATTGAAACCGTAAAGCAGCCGGACTTTGTATATTACCTGCAACAGGTCGTTGATTTCCTTGAAAAGGTAGGCATCTCAGCTTATGCTGACCAGCGTCTGGGCATTTATGTGGATGAACGGAAAATATCAGGTAGTGCGCAATGCATACACAAAGATCGTGTGATGTATCATTGTACTTTGTTGTTTTCTACTGATCTGGATACGTTAAATGCGGCATTGAATGGCGATCCAGATGCGGAAAGCCGTATACCGGGCTCTCGTACTGTGCGTGCGGTACCTTCCGTACGGAGTGAAGTTGCTAATATAAAAGAGTTTTTGTCCGAACCCATGGCCATCAAGCGTTTCATACACTTGCTCTTTCACTCCTTTGTAGATGATGACGATAACCGGATTTACCGTTTTTCTGCCGGAGATATGGAAGCCATCGAACGGTTGAAAACGGAAAAGTATGCCTGCAAAGAGTGGATATATCATAAATCCGCATTAACTTTTACTTAAGTTAAAAACTTACTACTCAGTTGTTTGTTGTATAATAATAAACCGAGAACCTAAAACTTAACTATATGTCAAGATTTGAAATAAAGATGCCCAAATTGGGTGAAAGTATAACCGAAGGTACCATCATCTCATGGTCGGTACAAGTAGGAGACATCATTAAAGAAGATGATGTGTTGTTTGAAGTAAATACCGCTAAGGTTAGTGCCGAAATACCATCTCCGGTAGAAGGTAAAGTCGTGGAAATTTTATTTAAGGAAGGAGATACCGTAGCTGTGGGTACGGTGGTGGCTATTGTCGATATCGGAGGTGAGAACTCCGAGGATGAGGATAGCGTAGAGGCTCTCCAAAGTTCCGCTACTGATGAGAGTGTTGCGGTTGTTTCTAAGGCTGCCTCTGAGGAAACTCCTCAAGTCAAGGCTGTAAAATCGGAAGAAGAACGTTGGTATTCGCCTGTAGTTCTTCAGTTGGCTCGTGAGGCCGGCATTCAGCCTAAAGAACTGGATACTATTCCGGGTACCGGATATCAGGGACGGGTGAGCAAAAAGGACATCAAGAGTTACATTGTCCGGAAACAAAGTGGCGGTATAATGATTGCTAAACCTGCTGCAACTCCTGAAGTACAACGTATTACACCAGCTTCCGGCACATTCTCAGCAGAAGGTGTTGAAGTTAAAGAGATGGATCGTGTACGTAAGGTGATAGCCGACCACATGGTAATGTCGAAACATACTTCCCCGCACGTAACTAATGTTGTGGAAGTGGATGTAACGAAACTTGTGAAGTGGCGTGATAAGAATAAAGATGCTTTCTTCCGTCGTGAGGGGGTGAAACTGACTTATATGCCTGCCATCACAGAAGCTGTGGCGAAGGCGCTGGCTGCTTACCCGCAAGTGAATGTATCGGTAGAGGGATATAATATCCTGTTCAAGAAACATATCAATGTCGGTATTGCCGTTTCTCTGAATGATGGCAATCTGATTGTTCCGGTGGTTCGTGATGCCGATCGTCTGAACCTGAACGGACTTGCCGTAGCTATTGATTCACTGGCACTCAAGGCTCGTGATAATAAGCTGATGCCCGATGATATTTCCGGTGGCACTTTTACGATTACGAACTTCGGTACATTCAAGTCTTTGTTCGGTACACCTATCATCAATCAGCCTCAGGTAGCTATCCTGGGAGTAGGATACATCGAGAAGAAGCCTGCTGTAATAGAGACCCCAGAAGGGGATGTGATAGCCATCCGTCATAAGATGTATCTGTCCCTTTCTTATGACCATAGAGTCGTGGATGGTTCATTAGGTGGCAACTTCCTCTATTTTATTAAAGAGTATCTGGAAAACTGGAAAGAATAACTTAATACCTTGATAAGTATGAAAAAGTACAATATAAAAACCACAGATGTGGAATTACTGAAGAAATGGTATTACCTGATGACGCTGGGGCGTGCGCTCGATGAAAAGGCGCCCGCTTACCTGTTGCAGTCCCTTGGCTGGTCCTTTCATGCTCCGTATGCCGGACATGACGGGATACAGTTGGCCATCGGACAGGTATTTACCAAGGGAGAAGACTTCCTTTTCCCTTACTACCGTGATATGCTGACTGCCCTTTCCGCCGGAATGACGGCAGAAGAACTTATACTGAACGGCATCTCCAAAGCTACTGATCCGGGAAGTGGCGGACGCCATATGTCCAATCACTTTGCCAAACCCGAATGGCATATCGAGAATATATCTTCGGCTACAGGTACGCATGATCTTCATGCAGCCGGTGTGGCACGTGCAATGGTATATTATGACCATAAAGGAGTTGTTATAACTTCACATGGTGAATCTGCTTCATCCGAAGGCTTTGTCTACGAAGCTGTCAACGGTGCCAGCCTTGAACGCCTACCCGTTATTTTTGTATGGCAGGATAATGGATATGGTATATCTGTTCCGAAGAAAGACCAGACGGCAGCCCGTAAAGTGGCGGATAACTTCTCCGGATTCAAGAATCTGAAGATTATCCATTGTAATGGAAAAGATGTGTTCGACTCCATGAATGCCATGACTGAGGCCCGTGAGTATGCATTGTTGAACCGGAATCCGGTAATCGTACATGCCAATTGTGTCCGTATCGGTTCCCATTCCAACTCTGACAAAGATACTTTGTACAGGGATGAAAATGAACTGGCTTATGTGAAAGAAGCTGATCCGTTGCTGAAGTTCCGCCGGATGCTGTTGCGTTACAAGCGTCTCACCGAAGAAGATCTGAAAGAGATAGAGGAGAAAGCAAAGAAAGACCTAGCTGCAGCTAATCGTAAGGCGCTGACAGCTCCCGATCCTGATCCTAAAAGCATTTTCAACTATGTATTGCCGGAACCTTACGAACCGGAAAAATATAAAGATGGAACACATCGCGAGACAGAAGGAGAGAAGAAATTCTTTGTAACTGCCATCAATGAAACGCTAAAAGCAGAGTTCCGCCATAATCCTAATACCTTCATCTGGGGGCAGGATGTTGCCAACCGGGATAAAGGGGGCGTGTTCAATGTAACCAAAGGAATGCAGCAGGAATTCGGCGAAGCTCGTGTATTCAGTGCACCTATCGCCGAAGATTATATTGTCGGTACAGCAAATGGTATGAGCCGTTTTGATCCTAAAATCCGGGTAGTGATAGAAGGTGCGGAGTTTGCCGACTATTTCTGGCCTGCAGTAGAACAATATGTGGAATGTACTCATGAATATTGGCGTAGCAACGGACAGTTCGTTCCTAATGTAACTTTGCGTCTGGCTTCCGGTGGTTATATCGGTGGCGGACTCTATCACTCGCAAAATCTGGAGGGCGCTTTGGCTACTCTGCCCGGAGCACGGATTGTTTGCCCGTCCTTTGCCGATGATGCTGCCGGACTACTCCGTGCAAGTATACGCTCCCGTGGGTTCACGCTGTTTATTGAACCGAAAGCATTGTATAATTCCGTAGAAGCAGCCACCATTGTTCCTGATGATTTTGAAGTTCCTTTTGGGAAAGCGCGTATTCGCCGTGAGGGCAGTGATCTGAGTATTATCACCTATGGTAACACAACGCATTTCTGCTTGAATGTTGCCGAACGTTTGGAAAAAGAAGGTGGTTGGAGTGTGGAAGTGATTGATATCCGTTCTTTGATACCGTTGGATAAAGAAACCATTTATGAGTCTGTGAAGAAGACCAGTAAAGCCTTGATTGTTCATGAAGATAAAGTCTTTGGTGGCTTCGGTGGTGAGATAGCAGCCAGTATTGGTACAGACTTGTTCCGTTATCTGGATGCACCGGTACAGCGTGTAGGTTCTACCTTTACTCCTGTAGGTTTTAATCCGATACTTGAACGTGCCATTCTGCCGGGTGCAGATAGAATTTATGAAGCAGCCAAGAAGCTGTTGGAATATTAATTTAATAATAAGTTATTATGAAAGAGATAGGATTATTTTATGCAATGAATGCTGCCAAGACTTCTCATATCGCAGAGAAGATACGTGAGAAGCTCGGACACAAAGAAGTAGAAATGATCATGATAGAAAAAGCTTGGCAGAATGATTTCCAGGCTTATGATAAACTGATAGTAGGTGCTTCTACTTGGTTTGACGGTGAATTGCCCACCTATTGGGATGAGATGATACCGGAAATAGAAAGCCTCGATCTGAAAGACAAGAAAGTAGCCCTCTTCGGGCTTGGTGATCAAATCGGTTATCCCGATAATTTTGTGGATGGTCTGGGAATACTGGCTGATGCTTTTGAAAAGGCAGGGGCTATCCTTGTCGGATTTACGTCTGCCGAAGGTTATTCATTTAACCGGTCAAGAGCTTTGAGGGATGGTAAATGGTGTGGACTGGTGATTGATATAGAGAACCAGTCGAAGCTGACGGATAAACGTATAACGGACTGGTGTGAACAGTTGAAAGAGGAATTTTGATATAATATGAGGGGCTCGTTAGAGAGCCCCTTATTTTATATTACTTTGATTCCATCAGGAGCTTTGACCGTAGAAACTATTTTCCCATCAGCTCCTTTGACATGCTTGATGTAGACTATCCCCAATGGAGTAGGGAAGGTGCCTTCCGTCCATTCCAAATCACCAAGATGGGGAGTTATGCGAAGAGTTTTACAGCCTGCATCCACTATCTCAACACCTAAAATATGCTGTGTCATCCAAGGGGTAGGGCCGGAAGCCCAGCCGTGGCAGAAGCTATGTCGGAAACTGGGATAACAATAATCGCCGAAATCTCCATGAATATCATCTTTGCCCTCAGGAACGAAATCATCCAGTCTGGCGGCATTATGGATCCAGTCCAGATTGAAATCTTCCCAAAAAGTGGTTGCTCCTAAATCTAACATTCCTCCCCAGTACTGACGGATAATGTCAAGAGCTTGCTGGTATTCGCCTGCTTGTGCAAGGGCCTGCAACATGTAGTAGCCATAAAAAGTGGAAAAGTCCTTGGCACCATCTACTGAGATAACTTCGCTGCATGCTTGCTCGGGCTTCATTAATCCTGCGATGGACATTAGTGCGGCTGCTTGTTTCAAACCGTTAGGTTGTTTTATTTGTTTTTTCAGTCGCTTGGATATGGCACGGCATTTTTTTGCATGTTCTTGTTCTTCCAGTAGATTGCATAATACCTCTGCATCTTTCAAAGCCCAGCTAAGCAATGCTCTGCATCCTGCTTCAACCCCCGGCTGATTAGGACTTGACGGCCAATCCAGAAAACGTTGTTTTGCCAGATTTTCATTGCCTTCCTCGTCTACACATTCATCTATGCGGTCGATAACTCCGGTGATGTAGGCGCGATGGTGACGTAAAAAATCAATGTTTCCATTATGCACATACCATTCGTGCTGGATAATCAGGTACCACATTGAATAAGTACTGATGCCATTCAGCCATTGGGGCAGGGGGAACTGTTCGCAAGCTAGGTCTATGCTCTTGTTTACTACTTCGTTATGCCCGAATACGCTCATAATGGTTGCTACTTCGGGGTGCATGTCGCCCAGCCATATCAGGCGGTCGCGCTTTATGCCATCCCATAAATATTCCTGCATATTCAGGTGGACGGTGTATGCTCCGGTCATCCATATATCATTCAGACGCTGATCGTTGCAACGGAATGAACCCAGATAAGGGATATTCCGGTAGCGGAAAATGGCGGGAGCTTCTTTCAGATAGATAGTCATATCGGGAGATAGACAGTCGATACGGATGAAGCGGAATCCGGTGCTTCCTATTTCAATTTGTCCGTCACTTGGAACCTGCATAACCATATCACGCATGGCATGGTCGTTTGTGGAATATCCCTTTCTCCGTTTGCCGCCATCATTCTGGCTACAGGCCTCACTTACGGATTCTCCGAAACGAATGCGTACAGAAGCTGTTCTCCAAGGTTTTGCCGAACCTAATACAAGTTTTAAGCCTCCGTGCAACTCCCGTCCATAATCCAGTAGGATGGAAGCTGTATCACTTTTTGTAGTATGCATGGAGCACATGCTCTTTCTGCCAAGTTCCGCTTGTCCCGTACCGGAAAGAAGCAGTACTTCCGCATTGCTGACTAAAGAGTCATTGCTAATCCACATGACCTTTTGAGGAGGTACATATAGGCGTGTCATTTCATCCGTATGGATGTTCAGACTGTCTGCGCCAAAAACGGGAGGAACGTAAGTCTGGGCTTTTGTTACTCCTGCTATGCATAAAGCTATTGCTGTTATTGCTACTCTTATCATACAAATTCTTTGTTACTGTCGTTTACTTAACTTAAAGCAATCAATATCCGGTGCCCATCCGAAGTTGTTTCCCATACGGATTACGTTGTTACCGGCTACTAAAGTTACAGGAATGGTTACGGATGTTACTTTTTCTTTGTTGCCGCTATTCAGGTCTTTTATTTCTGTCTTGGTTTCATTTACAGATACTTCCAGTTTCCTGTTTTTGTCGCAGCTATAATAAATAGTCATATCATATTCGCCCCCTTTCTCACTGTACACTTCTTTCCATTCCGCAATATTTTCTTCACTGCCTCCGATATTTGATACTTTCATCTTACCGGAACAAGCCGGAGATGCAGCATAGAATATTTGTTTAGGGTTCTTGCCCAAGTCATCATAACAAGGTAAATAGGCCCATTCTGCCTCATAGAAAGTCGGTTCCAGACGCTTCTCTGCTTCCAATCTCCATATTGCAACGCTATGTGGGGAAACTGATAACCGGATGGTGTCTGTCATATCTCCCAAATCCTTGCATTGTATCACATCGCGAACTTTTACCGTTCCACCCATTTCCAATTTTTCGAAAGGTACATTGAAGTTGCATACCGTATCCGATGGATTATATAAAGCAACAGCACGCACAAGTCCCCGTTTTTGTTCAAGGTCTTTCACCAGTACATACTCTTCAGCCTCATGCTGTACCACGTATGCTTGCAGTCCTAACGGATCCTGATTCAGTGCTATCAACTCCTTATTCTTCAGCAAAGCCAATGAAGCTTCGGGAATGGTTGTCATATCGCAACCGATAAGCAGGGGCGAGCTCATGATACACCACATTCCAAAATGTACTTCTTCCTCTTCCTGCTTCAATCCGCGACCGACTTCCAGCATATCCATGTCATTATAATGCCCTTCACCGGCATAAGCTGATAAATAGAGATTCTTTCGGATAATATTCTTCACGGATTCCCAGCGGGGACGTATATCCGGACTGATGCGCCAGGAACGCGCCATGCTTTTTGCCCAAGTACCAGGGAAAGCCCATCGGCAAATATTAATGGAAACATCGGTGCGTCCGGTATTCTTGATTGCTTCGCAAATGGTTGCGTAACGCTTTTCTTCATCAAGCCCTAATTCTCTGCCACCGCAATAATCTATCTTGATGAAGTCATAGTTCCATTCTTTCAGATAAAGGTCCATATCCTGTTGCTCGTGCCCGTAGAGACCGGATCCTATTCCGTTGGCATCATCATCATAGATGGAACCGCAGGTATTGTCGCCTGCATCCGAATAGATACCTGCTTTCAGACCTAATGAATGGATATAGTCGGATATAGGTCTCATGCTGTTAGGAAAACGTTCGGGATGTGCATGCATTTTTCCTGTTTCATCACGCCAGCCGAAAAATCCGTCATCCACGTTTATATATAGATAACCGGCGTCTTTCAACCCATGAGTAACTAACGCATCCGCTTGTTTCTTTATCAATTCCTCGTTGATATTCACATGATAGGTGTTCCAGGAACTCCAACCCATCAGGGGTGGTGAGAAGGATTCCTGCGTGATCTTTTCATTTGTTGATGTGCAGGAGCTTGCAGCAAGTATAAGAGCAAGAAGCGCTCCTGTCATAAAATGTCTTTTCATAAGTATTTTTACTTTTATGTCCGAAAGTTAATCAATTAATTTGAATTTGTATGTACCTGGCTTCCTTAATGTTAATGGCTTACCTTCTCCTTTGGTGATAACCTTAACTATACAACCATTGGGAATTTCGATTGTACTTTCGCCGGTTGCATTCAGTTTTACACTGATAAAGCCTTCTTTGACGGGAATCCTTGAGGTTATCCATTTGAGGTGTAAAAGTTCAGGCTTAATGGTGTATTCATTGGGCTTTTCTGTCGATTGGCTGAAACCAATAAGCCCGTTTAAGGCTCCTACTACCGCAGGCACTCCGTTGGCACCGTGGCAAAGGCTTAAACCGTAAGGGCGTCTATAAAACTCCAGTTGTTTGGCTCTTGAAGCCTCTGTCTGGAAGTTTTCGGGAAAGCGGGTATGTCCTTGATCCATCCAATCACCGAAGACACGGTACATGAAATCCCATAACTCCTTTATCCGTCCTGCCTTGGCATATGCCAGGAATTCATATCCTTTTTCATAGCTGACAGTGGTATAATAGTGAGGCAAATTGGGAAGGATATTCTCGAATAAATTGTCATAATGTTCTTTCGGAAATATATCTGCCAGGATAGCCCAATATTGTGCATGATGTGAAATTCGCTTGTCAATAGTGGTGCCGTCATTCATCGTGCCATTGATGAATGATTTTCTTTCATCATCCCAGAAGTGTTTGAATATCTTTCTCTTTAAATCTTGTGCCAGCTTATTGTATTTGCTTGCAAGTGCTTTCTCTTTCCATAAGTTGGCAAAGTAAGCACCTGTCATGTAATTGTAATACAACATGATCTGTGCATAAGCAGCCACACCTTTTCGCGCAGGACCATTGTAGGTAGACCATCCCGGAGTATAACCGAACTGTCTGTCACCATAGTTACCATGCACAAATCCGTTCTCATCAACGATGGAAGCATAAAAGTCAAGCAGTTGGGTAATCCGGTCTTTGTATTGGAGGGAGGTTGTTAAATCTCCGAAACGCAGGTAATTCTGCTTTAACCCAAATAGTGCGTGGAGCGGATAGTCGGGTATACCTATATCGGATAGTTTGGGGTTAAGCGGCATCAGTGCTATGGATATTCCGTTTTTTGAAACCTGTTGATCACCGAACAGGTAGTCGCCTCCCAGTGTGCTGACCAGTGCATCCATCGACCAGGGGAGGAAATCACGTTTCACTCCATCCAGATAGAAGCGGTGCATACTGGTGTGAAGTGTAGCGCTACTCATTTTGAACAGATTGTTGATGTACTCATCATCCGTTTCAAACTGCATCTGATATTCTACCGGCCACATGGAGGCATCAAATTTTAGGGAAGTAATTTCAGCACCTTCATCACATTCAAGAGAAGCATATCTGAGTGCACGTTCAGGTATGCTGATGACACTGCCTGTTTCTGACAATTTGATGGGAGGCAACGGGTATTGTTCCAGCTTCTTGTCATCTCTTTCCAGAGCTTCTTCCGGAGTTTCACCTACTCGTACGGTTACAGTGCCTTTTCCCTTTGCCTGAAAAGTGAGAGTACCGATTTCCAGATGAAAAAAGTCTATTAAAGCATAGCCGTTCTTGCCGATTTGTACTCCATCTGTTCCAATGGTTTTGGCATTACGCATTGGAAGAATTTCTTGTGGCTTGATTTGAGCGATTATGTTTTGAGGAGCATCTGGTCGAGTGGCGGGCTTATTATACATGGAGGCACTCTCAGGAATGGTCCAGTAGTTTTTATCCATGCTGACTTGCCATTCATTTGGATTTTCCATACCGTCACCTTTTAGTATAATGCAAGGCAAAGAATCGTTCGTTATCACTTCAAATAAAAGGGAAGATTTACCTGCGGGCAGTGTTATCTGCTTATTAGTTGTGGATTGTTTTATTCCATTGACGTAAAGGATAATATCGGATGGGCCTTCCCAACGAAGATTATTTTCCTTGTGCAATTTTATTTCTCTTTTGAAATAAGCGCGGTTGTTTTTAGCAAAGAACTTTCCCGGGTATCCTACGTTCACACAGCGTTCTTTGGAAATTTTGGCTGATTGTTGTTGATAGAAGGCGGCTAATTGTCCCGGATACCACATATAATTACTGTTCCATTCTTCCTGGGAAGGTGCTGGGATTACCGTGACTTTAGAGTCTAATAGGGGGTCGAATTCTTTGATTTGAGCATAACAATTAATGGTGGTTATCCAAAAAATGCCTGCTATTAATTTTAGTCTTTTATTCATGTCTTTAATGGATATAGTTTAATTTTTCAATGTGTTTCTATTGTTACTTCTTCTAATTGATGATTGTTTTCAGGCGAAGAGTTCCTTTTAAGCCCACTGAAGTAACTTTTAGTTTCACTTCACCTGCTTCCCGATTACTGCGGAGGATAATTTGCATACGTCCTTGATGCATCCGTTTGGTAGTGATGCCATTGAAAAGATCGGATGTATAATGGTCGCTGTTATCCAATGCTACTAACCGGGTAGAACCTTCTATTTGCAAGGTAAGCGGTTCGTTGTATGTCCATACGGGGCGTCCTTTTTTATCAACTGCTGTGACATTGATGTATTGCAAGTCCATACCATCGGCTTTCCAGTCGGTTGGTGTTTCCGCTTCTATCTTGAGTGCTACAGCTTTTCCTGCACTTTCAATGCGATGACGAGCAACTTCATTTCCATTTTTATCGTGGGCAATAGCCTCCAGTGAGCCACCATTGCCATATGGGACATCTTTCCAATAGATCATATTACGCAGATTGATCTTTGTCGTATCGTTTAGTTGGGTGCCTATACTTTTACCATTTACCAATAGTTCTACTGAGTGGGCATTGGTGTAGGTGAAGAGTGATTGCTTGCTGTCTGGTTCATAATTCCAACGTTCATTAAGTGCCATGCGCCCCACTATCACGTCATTCCAACTGACACTCTCGGCACCGGCTGCATCTACTACACCAATATGTACTTCCGGAACAGCTGGCATGAAGGCGGATTTGATAAGATAAGCTTGGGGATAAGGATGCATGGTGTGGTCAAAGAATGAATAATTCCATCCTTTTTTGGGCCATTGGTTAGATTCTCCCCAGTATTCGGCAGAACCCCAATAGGCTATACCTACTGTGCGCTTTTTATCCATGTTATAGAAGGGCTCCAGTAATTTGTAGGTCTCGGCTTCACTTTGAAACAGTATGAGGTCTGGTTTATGCTGAAGATAAGCAGTGTACTTATCCGATTGATAATTGAATGAAGCAACTTCTGTGGCGCAAGCCAGTTCGGGCGGAACAAGGTAACTGTCGAAGTCTTTGTCGTGGCGAGTGATGGCACCGGCACGTGCAGGGAACATTGCAACTGTTGTCAGGCGGCTGTCATCAAAACGTTTCACTAATTGATTGAAGATGCGATAGGTGGTGATGCCCCAATCATTAATCCCTCTAAAACCTGCCCATCCTTCACGAATTTGCAATTCGTTACCTAAACTCCAAAGAATGATTGACGGACGGTTACGGTCACGTTTTATCCACTCTATAATCAGGTCAGACCAAATCTGAGTGAATGGTCGGCGTCCACCCCAATAATCATTATCACTCCATTTGTCTGTCAATTCATCTACAATGAGCATACCTACGCGGTCTGCAATACGGGCGAAACTGTCACTGTAGGGATTGTGCGAACAACGAATTGTATTATAACCGAAAGCTTTCAACTGTAACATCATGCGTTCAATAGCTTTATCGTAAGAAGCAGCCCCTAATGCGCCGAGATCATGATGGTTGGCATTGCCTTGTAGAAATATCTTTTCTCCATTGAGTTTGAAACCAAATTCAGGTGAAAACTCTAACTTGCGGATACCGAATTGTTCTGTAATACTGTCTACTACCATACCATCTGCTACCACAACCACATCTGCACTATACAGTTGCGGTGTATTGCACGACCAGAGTTGTGGGTTCTTCAAAGTTATTGCAGGCAACTTTAACTCAGTACAAGTTTGTTGGGTATGTTTGGGCATGGTGTTATGGGCAGAACCCACAACTTTTCCTTCTGGGTTGCGAACTGTGGTGCGAACCAATACATCATGTTTTTGCCAACCGTCTACTTCCACTTGTACGGCAACTGTTGCCTTATCCGATACAACTTCGGGGGTAGTAATGTAAATCCCGTGCCGTGCTATATGGGTAGGATTTTGAACTTGCAGATAAACATCGCGGAACAATCCGCCACCTGTATACCAACGAGAACCTTTTTTAGGACCGGTAGATGCATATACTGCTACTATATTTTCCTTCTCAAAATGCAGATAAGGAGTAAGGTCTGCTTCAATGCCTACATATCCGTAGTCTGTTGAGGCTATCTTGTGTCCATTTAGGTAGACATCACCTAAGTAGATGATTCCCCCGAAATCCATCACTACACGTTTTCCTTTCCATAATGGATCTGCTTGGAAAGATTTACGATACCATCCTTCACACATCGGCTTGAAGCCGCGTGCACCGCCACCTGCCTTCGTCCAGGGTTGCTCGAACTGGAAATCATGTGGCAGGTCAAGAATACGCCAGGAGGAATCATCCAATGCAGGAGCAGCGAAATTAGTGCCCTTGTTTTCTTCTGTAACTAATTGGAATTTCCAATCGAAGTTGAAGAGTGTTTTTTGTTGCGACACAAATTTTTCTAAAGGTACATTTACCAAAGAGGCTTTTTCTTGCACATTTTGATATTGTGCCATAATTACACTGCTTGGAATAAGCATTGATAGTAAAGTAATAAGAATGTTTTTCATTGAGTACATTATTATATAAAAAGATTCAAGTCGAATAAATTCAACTGGTTGTTATTTTATTGTTTTGATTGATATTTATCGTTATACAAATGTCGGAACTTCAAGAAGGTTAGGGAATGTATTCCAGTTCAAAAAACTGTATTTTTGTGCGAAAAGTATTAGCAGACTATAAATTAGCATATATCTGTATAATTTTAGCTCATAATGGTAATGTGTACACCTTAAACAAAAAATGAGGGCATTCTAAGCCCTCATCTTTTTGTGATATTTCAATAAATGTCAGAATACTTCTCCCGGCTGAGGCCAGTTTGGTGTAGGTATGTGCATTTTTTGCATTTCTTGATCGAACTCTCTTACCATTTCAGGGTACTTGTCTGCAAGGTTGGTGGTTTCTTCCGGATCCTCTTTCAAGTTATACAATTCTAAAGGTTGGTTAGGTTTGATGGTTACACATTTCCAATCTCCTTTTCTGGCGGCACGTTGTTTGCCCGGGAATTCCCAATATAGTAAACGGTTATCCGTATCAATCTGTTTCCCATGAAAGAGAGGTAAGATGTTTATGCCGTTGATATACTCCGGCAAAAATTCCGTACCCTCAGCCAATGCAGCTAATGTAGGCATTACATCAGGAAAATAGATGATGTTGTCAAGTGTCTGTACAGGTACTTTCCCGGGTTGGTTCACGATGAAAGGCACTCTGATTCCTCCTTCGTAGAGCATTCCTTTCCGGCCTTTGAAACCTGCGTTGCAATTCAAAACTTTAATGGGGGCTTGAATGGCAGCTCCATTGTCCGAGGCAAAAATAATCAGAGTGTTCTTCCGCAGGTTGAGCTGCTCCAGCTTGTCCAGTAATCGTCCGATGGCAGCGTCCATGTGGGTGATTAGCGAGGCGTAACGTTTGGTGTCCGGTTCCCATGTTTCCTGTCCTTCGTACCAACCTGTTTGATCAATGTTATAAGGTTCATGGGGGGCATCGAATGCTAAGTATAGGAAGAATGGGTGGTCTTTGTTTCTTTGAATGAAGGCAATGGCATCATTGGTGCTCAAGTCATTGTTGTGGATGCCATGTTTCCCGTTTGCATTTTCAGGGATATTGATGAGCGAGTCGCCGTGAAAGCGGTAATAGGGATAATAATAAGGAGAATTGCTGTGCACGGTAGAGATAGTCCACCCATAAAACTCGTCGAATCCGCGATGATTGGGTGAGGCCTTTTTGTCATAGCCGTCCAAATGCCATTTGTTAACCAGGCAAGTACGGTAGCCTGCCGCACTCAGTACGGTGGCGATGGTCGTGTCTTGTTGCAACAGATTGTCTCTTCGGACGATGGTAGAATCACCATTCGGATTTATCTTGACTCCGGCAATTCCCCCGGCTGTACACATATTATCCCTTATACGGGTATTTCCTGTGTTTTTGCCTGTCATCAATGCGCATCTTGATGGCGAACTGATGCCGCTTCCTGCATAGCATTGGTTAAACCGTGTTCCTGTTTCGGCTAATCGATCAATATTCGGAGTTTTCACATATTGATTTCCATAACAGGACAAGTCGCCATATCCCATATCATCAGCTAAGATGAAAATGATGTTCGGTTTATCAGGGCTTACTTCTCCATTCTTGTCACTGGCAAAGATTATTTGCGGTAATATTATGCCAGTAGCACATAGGCTGCTGGCAAGAAGACTCTTTTTCATGTTTTATAGGTTGTTAATATAATTCGTTCTGTTTCCAGTCTCCCGATAGTTGAATTTGGTCATAAGGAATCCCAAACAGGATAGCGGCAGATGAACCCGTCCACTTCCATGTGCCGGGAGTGCCGGTGACATCGGATGCATTGCTTACGGTCATGCCATTATTACCGGACTGAAGAGTGGGATTGAGTCCTTGTGTACGGTGGGCAAAGTGTTTTTCCATCACTTCCGTAATTCTTCCTTTCCGAACCAAGTCATACCACCTGTGCCCCTCGAAACATAACTCTAACATTCTTTCATTTTCGATGGCTATATCCATCTCTTCCCGTGTAGTGGCTGTTGTATTGGCCAGTCCGGCACGCGTCCTCACTTGATTCAGGTAGTTGGAGGCAGATTCGGGAGTTCCTGTTTCATTCAGGCACTCAGCGTACATCAACAATACATCTGCAAAGCGGTATATAATGTTGTCGTTGCCGCATGCGCAGGTTGTCATACCTTCATTCCCGAAATCGAAGTATTTCAATGTGACAGGGAGATAAGTGTATCCTTCTTGAGTTACATCCACTTCTTCGCTGGCTACCGATACATATTCATTTGTGTAAATTCCGTTATAGACTAACTTTTGGAAACGTTGGTCATTGTTGTTAGCTTTAAATTCATTGTAAAGCTCCCATGTCATCAGCATACAACTGGTGCCCTGTGAAGTGGTAATGGTCGATTTCGTCCTGTCCGGATAAATATAGGCGGGCTGGGTAGATGGCGTAGCAGCCGGAATGGAGCGTCCCATCAGCGGATTGGCCACCATTGTTGCACCATTGTTGTATTGCGCCGCAAAAATGATCTCTTTTCCCATGGGATTATTCGAAGAATAGATTCGTAGGACATCACTTTCCAAACCAAGTCGTTCACTATTTTGATTGGCATAGGTTAGTATGTTTTCTATAGACTTCTGTGCGGAAGTGAAATCTTGCAATGTCATGTAGACATCCGCCTGCATGGTATAGGCTGCTATCCTTGTTGCCCGTCCCTTCATATTGTCGGCGGAATAGTTATCGGGAAGGCTGCTTATGGCCGTTTCCAAATCTTCTTTTATCAGATTGTAGACTTCGTCCATGCTACTGCGTCCATAACTGTAGAGTGTGGAGTAGTCCTCAATTGGCATTTTAGTAATAGGTACCGGCCCAAAAAGTCTTACGAGCGTAAAATAAGCATAGGCCCTGAGGAAGCTGGCCTCACCTTCGTATTGCGTCCTGTTTGCTGCAGTAGCATTGTCCAGTTTCAGGAGTACGTTGTTGCAGCGGTTTATCATATTGAAACAATGTTCCCATATCTCACTGGTGATTCCTAATGTTGCGTCCCATGTACTTTCGTTCAGGTTGATATGATCCACAGAATTGTTTTTCTTGTAGTCGTATCCTTCGTCCGTAGCCAGGCTATTGACGTAGTTAACATTTAAGGTAATGTCCTGCAAATGATAATAACCATTGAAGAGTATATTTTGCAATTCGGTATCGTTTTTCAGATAAGTTTCCATCTGCATGGAATCGGTAGGATAGCGATTGAAAAAGCTGTCACTACAAGCAGTATAGACAAGGCTTGTCATGGAAATGATTGCAAGTGATATTAGTTTATTGAAAGTTTTCATACTACTACGTTATTTTTAAAAGTTAAAATTAAGGCCGAAAGTAAAGGTGCGTGAGATGGGATACCCACCGAAGTCCACACCATTGTTTGTGGCGGAGTTTCCCTCATAGTTTGCTTCCACGGAATACCCCGGATATTTATCAAAAGTCCACAGATTCTGTACATTGGCACTGATGCGCAACCCCTCTATACCTATTGTTTTGCAGAATTTCTTTGGCAATGTATATCCGAGGGATATATTGCGGATACGCAGGAAGTCCGCGTCATAAAGGTATCTTGTGGAAGGTCCGATGTTGCTGCCCAAGTTGTTAGTACCGGCCTTGTGGGATGTACCGTTTCCGGTATTAGTTGGTGATATCCAACGCCCCAGCCCGGACTCTGCCAGTACATTGTCATCGTAGCGGTTCAGTGAGAAGGCGCGTGCTGCCGCATAAATTACATTACCGCCACATTGCCCGTCGATAGTAATAGCCAAGTCAAGGTCTTTATACTTAAAAGTATTATTCCAGCCAAAGGTGAAGTCCGGTTGATAGTTTCCTACCAACTGATAGTCATTGACGTCAATAGTACCATCTTTCTTGTAGTCTTCAAAAATTAAGTCGCCAATGCCTTGTGTACCGTTTGTGGCATATTGGGCCAAGTCTTCCTCTGTGTTAAATGTTCCTATTACTTTGAGCATATACATGTCACCCATTGGTCGTCCTACGTAGTTCCTTATCACATTGCTCCATTTGGTACCTGCTTTTGCGTTGGCAAGTTGGTTTTGGTTATTGGCAAGCGACAGAATCTTATTGTTGTTCTTTGACCAACTGAGTGTTGTTTCCCAAGAAAATTCTCCTTTGAATGGGGTAGCGGAGACTTGAATTTCTATACCTTTATTCTCTATTTGTCCGGCATTCATGTAGACGCTGCCTGATATACCGTTGAAGTTGGGGATATTAGCCGGCATCACGATGTCACTGGTTCTCTTATAGAAATCCACAACAACATTAAGAGCATTAAATATGCCGATGTCGAATCCTAAATCTATCTGTTTATTCTTTTCCCATCCTAACTGCCTGTTTGAATAGCCGCTGGGGTAGTAGGTAGATATGGCTGTATTGCCGAATACCACATTTTGGTCGGAACTAATGCTGGATATCCATGCGTAGTCGTTGCCTATCTGATCATTGCCTGTCACCCCATAGCTGGCACGGAGTTTGGCAATGTTGAGCCAGCCTATGTTTTTCATAAACTCTTCTTCCGTTAGGTTCCATGCCAACGATCCGGAGTAGAACCATCCGGCACGTTTGTCCGGTCCGAACTTACTGGAACGGTCGCGCCGGACAGAACCCGAAAAAACGTATTTATAGTTATAGTCATAAACTACACGTGCAAACATGGCATCGAACACATAGTTTGAGTAATTGGAAGCCCCTGTCCACAGTGTCGCGCCGTTTACGTTGGTGATGGATGTATTGTTATAGGCGATAGGGTTATCGGAGTCTGTCCGATCATCCTGCTGCACATCAAAGTCGCTATTGTATTCGAAGTCATATCCAATCATGGCATTCAAGTGATGCTTTTCGTTGAACATGACATCGTAAGTTGCCGTAGTAGACCAATAGGTGTTATAGCCGAAACCGGACATACGATAGCCATCAATGCTGGTTAAATCAGGTGTAGATTTGTTGCCTGTGTACTTCTTGCCCAGCAGATAAGCGGATTGGTAGTAATCTTTCTTGGCAGAGTTGGTTGTGAAGTTTATCGATGAGCGCAATGTCAATCCCTTAATAGGCTTCACTTCAAGATAAGCATTGGACATTGTGCGGATGGACCATGCGTCATTCCGATTTTCCATCAAATTCGCAACGGGATTTCGAAGTTGGTTATTGAGGCCTAAGCCGGCATAATGCTGTGCTATTTGAGTATAATCCCCATTAGGCTGATAAACGGGAAGTATGGGTGGCATTGATAATGCTTGAGCGATTACGCCCGTTACGTCTTCGGTATTTCCACCTGTTGGTTGCTGAATGCGTTTCTTGCTATAAGTCGTGTTCAAGTTTACGCCAAGTTTTACCTTTTTGGATAGATTAGCTTCAAACCCTCCTTTTATTCCCGTTCTGCGATAGTAAGAGTTCAGTAAAATGCCATCTTCGTTTTGGTAGTTTGCAGAGAAGTTGTATTTTAAGGTTTCTGTTCCTCCTGTTATGGTGGTGTTACCTCTATAATTCAGTGCATTGCGGAAAATGGCATCCTGCCAGTTCGTATTCGTATAGTTTCCGCTCTCTCTCATCTGAACCAGTTGAGGAAAGTCTTGAATGGTTCCGTTGTTTGTACGGGCTTCAATAATCATATCCATATAGTCATTGGCTTCGAGTACATCTACATAATTTTGAGCTTCGCTCCATCCCACCTGTGTGGAGAAACTAACTTTGGCTTTTCCTGTTTGACCTTGTTTGGTAGTGACAATAATTACGCCGTTACCTGCCTTGGAGCCATAGATTGCAGATGAAGCCGCATCTTTCAATATTTGGATGTCGGCAATATCCGCAGGGTTGATATTGTTGAATAGTTCTGCGTCTGTTGTCGGGTATCCGTCAATGACAAATAGAGGGTCGTTTCCGCTATTGATAGAGCCGGAGCCACGAACGCGAATAGCCGGTGCGGCACCCGGTTCACCACTGATTTGTTGTAAAGTGATGCCTGATGACATACCTACAAGACTTTGCGATATATTCGATGTCGGCATATCAGAAATCTTTCCACCTTTTACAGTTGAGATTGCGGTGGATACCGAACGTTTCTGTATGGCACCATAGCCTACTACCACTACCTCGTCCAGCGTCTCAGTGTCTTCTTCTAATACTATAACAAGTTCTTGGTTTTTGTCTACGTTGATTTCTTGTGTGATATAGCCTATATAAGAAATGATTATCGTTCCTTGGCTGTTCAGTTGCAGACTAAAGTTTCCGTCAATATCCGAGACTGTACCGTTAGCAGTTCCTTTTTCTATGATTGTTGCACCAATAATAGGAATGCCGGCTTTGTCTTTCACAACTCCTGTCACTTTATTGGTCTGTTGGGCAGTGACTCCTGCCTTCGCCTTACTCATCAGCATGATATTCTTGCCTTCCATGGCGTAATAAATATCAGTTCCTTCGAACACTTTATTTAGTACTTCGGCTACCGATTTGTTCTCTGCATTTACCTGAACTGTGCGTTTCAGATTGACTTCGTTCACCTTGTATACGAACAAATAATCTGTCTGCTTTTCTATTTCATGGATAACTTTATCTGTCGATATCTTATCAGCTACAACAGTCACTTTCATCGTTTGGGAATAAGTTTCTGTAGCAAAGGTAGTTCCGACAAATATGAACAGGATTAAGGCTGTGATTTTCATAATATGGAATAAATGTTTATTTTCTACAATAGATTCCTGATACAATATATTTTTCATATATTTGCATTACTAATTTTAGGTTTATACTTAAGATTATTAGGGAAAAAGCAGTCAATGCATAATTGACTATCCATGGGATGGTGTTGGCGCACTGTCCCATTTCTTTTTATTCGAGGTGTGTTATTTCATAGGCAAAATTATGTTAGAAGGTTAATTAATGGTGATTACATTCTTCTCGTCATCTTTCTTATAGGTGAATTTATTATTCAGCTTTAATACCTTTAATACATGTTCTACCCCATCTCCGGTTCTAAACTTACCGGTATAGCGATTGTTCAGTATTTTGGTATTGTTTACAACGATGTCAACTCCATAATATAGTTTCAGCTTTTCCAGCATATCCTTTACGGATACGTTATTGAAGCAAATAAGGCCTTCACGCCACAAGAAGTGGTCCGGGTCTTTAATCCGTCCTTTAATCAGCCGGTCTTCTTTCAAACTGGCCATTGTATTCGGTTCCAACTTCATCCCATTCATGGTGGCACCAGGGCTTAAGATTTCTATTGCTCCTTTCAGCAGTGCTGTTTCCCAGATACTGTCTGTTGCATACGCCATTACATTGAATTCTGTACCCAATACCTTGACGCTGCATTTGTTTGTTTCTACAATGAAAGGTTGTTCTGCATTCTTAGTCACTGCAAAGTAGCCTTCACCGTCCAGCTTCACATTTCGGATATCGCCGGTAAAGTTTCCCGGAAAAGTCAATGTACTCAGCGAGTTCAGCCATACTTTAGTGCCGTCTGCCAACATGAGTTCGGCTCGTTGTCCGGCAGGTACGTGTATGGATTGAAGTGATTCACTTTGCTCTATAGAATGTTTTTCGAACCAAAAGTGTGTACCCAGTAGAATGACTGCAAATATTGCTGCGATTTTTGCTGCTTCTATCCATAGTGTGCGCAATGAGAATATCTTCTTGGGTTGCCTTTTCTCTTCTGCAATCGGTGCTGTGCGCCATAATGCAATGTCATACAACTTGCGTTGTGCCATGTATTCACGCATATTCTCCGGGCTTTCTTGCATCCACTTGGTGACGTGCTGCTTTTCGGCTTCAGTGGCATTGCCGGATATATATTTTTGGAGTAATTCAGTATTCATGCTTTATGCTATTTTATATATTAACGACTAAGTAGAAGACAACCCTAAATGGAGATTGGAAAAAATGAAAGAAATCTCATTTTTGCACTCTGGAATGACGCAGAAACACGGGGATTCTAATAATAGAAGAAAAAATAAAACAGGGGAAGATAGTCTTTTAAGGTGATCCGTAATGCCTTTAATGCTTTTGATATATGATATTCCACTCCCTTTACGGAAATCCCCATCAGTTCGGCTATTTCCTTATTGGACTTGTTCTCGAACCGGCTTAGTAGAAATATCCGTTGGGTTTGTTCAGGGATTAATTTCAATGTTTCCCGGATGATACTTTCCACTTCATCCGAGAATATTTCATTGGGATCGCATGACTCTAAAGTTGAAATACGAATAGAAAGTTCCTGTTGATGCCAATCGACCATAGATTCAAAAGCCGTGCGTTTGACTTCTTCGTGCTTCAGATAGTCTAAAGCTTTATTCTTTAATATGGTAAGTAGGAGTGGCTCTATATAATCTATTTTCTCTGTTTTTAATTTTTCCCATAATTTAATCAATGACTCGGAAGCAATATCTTCTGCTGCCAAATCATCATGAACATATGATTTGGCAAAGAAGAATGACTTCTTGTAGTAAGAAGTGTATATCTCATTAAAAGAATTTACGATAGCATTGCTCATTGGTATGTCAGTTGTGCTTCTCATTATGTACATTAAAAAGGTATAGCAAAGTTAGCAATAAACATCCATATAACTTTATGCACTGTTGGAAAATCATTTGCTTTGCTAATGATATTTTGTTAATGTGTTAGCTATCAGCGAACTGTATTTACCGACAAGTTACCTCTTTATGTAAAAGCATTTACCGCAGGATGTAACGACCTTTACCCCTTATTGTAACGCTCTTTACCTCGGCATGTAACGGCTTTTACTCCGGCATGTAAATGAAGTTACCATTTGGGGTAAACAGTGTTACCGTGAAAGGAAAACAATTGTTATAGCTTGAAGTAGTTAGCTACTGCTTCTGCACATCGTTCCCCATCAATGCCGGCAGAAACAATGCCACCTGCATATCCTGCTCCTTCTCCGCATGGAAACAATCCTTTAATTCTTACATGCTGCAAAGTTTCCCTATCTCTTATGATCCGTACCGGTGCAGAGGTTCGTGTCTCCACACCAATCATTACCGCTTCATTAGTCAGGAAGCCACGACTGTATTGTCCGAACTGCTGAAATCCTTTGCTGAGTCGTTCAGTGATGAACGGTGGCATCCAAAAGTGTAGGGGTGAAGAAATTAATCCCGGAGCATAGGAACTCTCCGGTAAATCATAGCTCAATTTCTTACGTGTAAAATCCTGCATACGTTGCGCAGGAGCTGTCTGACGCATATTACCTTGTTGCCAGCAATTATATTCTAATGTCTCTTGAAAGTACATCATATTGAGTTGAGAGTTGAGAGTTGAGAGTTGAGAGTTAGCTGCGCTATCATGCTGCATAGTCCACTCTCCACTCTCCACTCTCAATTCTCCACTCAATAAGTCTTCCGGCCTCAATTCAACTACCATCCCTGAGTTGCTCCAACGCGATCCACGGTTGCTGGGACTCATTCCGTTGACTACAATCTGTTGCGGACCACTGGCGGCGGGTACAATAAAACCACCCGGGCACATACAGAAACTGTATACTCCTCGTCCATCTACCTGATTTACAAAGCTGTATTCGGCGGCAGGCAGATACTTTCCCCGTCCGTTTCTGTTATGATATTGTATCTGGTCGATCAATTCCGAAGGATGTTCCAAACGTACACCGACTGCAATACCTTTAGCTTCAATCTCTACTTGATTGGCGGCCAACCAACGGTACACATCCCGTGCCGAATGCCCTGTTGCCAGGATCACCGGACCCAGAATCGTTTGTCCTGTATGGGTTTCGATACCTTTTATTTCATCTTCCTCAATAATTAAAGCATCCATACGCGTCTCAAAGTGCACTTCTCCGCCACATTCGAGAATCGTATTCCGCATATTCTCTATTACACGTGGTAGTTTATCCGTTCCAATATGCGGATGTGCGTCTACTAATATAGCTGTAGAAGCACCATGCTGACAGAATACGTTTAATATCTTATCTACATTTCCACGTTTCTTGCTGCGAGTATAGAGTTTCCCGTCCGAATAAGCACCTGCGCCTCCCTCACCGAAACTATAATTAGATTCCGGATTCACTGTGTGCTCCCGGCTGATCTGAGCCAGGTCTTTCTTCCGGTCACGTACATTCTTTCCACGTTCTACAATGATTGGGCGAAGTCCCAGTTCTATCAGTCTCAGCGCAGCGAACAGCCCACCGGGACCGGCACCCACGACGATGACCTGTGGCTTTCCTTCTACATTCTTATATATAGTAGGTTGATATTCATTATCTTTGGGCATTTCATTCAGATATACCCGTACATTCAAATTGACGAAAATAGTCCGTTGCCGGGCGTCAATACTGCGTTTCAGGATTCGTGTTGCGTTGATGTCCCGTACATTCAATCCTTTTTCCTGTACGAGGTACTCCTTCAATCGTTGCTCATTGGCGGCTACTTCGGGCAGCACGCGTAGTTGGTATTCTTGTATCATTTCATTTTAAAATAAGTGACAATGCCTGCGCTGACACGTAGTCCGCTCCAGTTTGCGTCATAAGAACTCTTTTGTTTTCTATCTCCTTTCAGGTGCAAATTACCAACGGGGTCCCATTCGTAACCGACGCTTGCGATAATGGCTGCAAAGGTAGTGATTTTATAGCGCACTCCTATGGCAGGTTGAAAGAAGACATTGACACCGGTCAAAGTTCCATTTTCTTCCTGTACTTGTGAGTCTACACGTACGTATTCTTCCATCTTGCAAGTATTGAAAACGAGCCCTGTGGACAATTCAAAGAATGGACTGAATCTTTCTGTCAGTAGATGAAAGCGATAGAATGTTCCCAGTTGGTTTCCGCTATTCTTTATTTTTAGCCTGTATTCTCCGGTAGCATCGGCCAGATGATTCTGCCCGCTTGTATTCTGGTGGCTGAAAGTGATACCTACCTGATGCTGCTGTATCTGTACACCAACCCGAAAGTTATGTGTAAAGTTCCCCGGAAACTTATCGGTGGTTTTTACTCCTTTCAGGCTACTGCCGGCTGCATTACTCAGAAAATCTTTCATCTCGGACATATTGTATAACCCATACCCGATATTATATTCCAGTGTAAATTCCTGTGCTTGCATGCCGGTTATTCCCAGTAACATGCAGGCTAATGCTATTATAATCTTTTTCATGGTTTCTTTAGATAAGGTTCTACGTTTATGGCTGCTCCTGCCCAACAAGTCAGAATATTGTTTGCCAGATATGGACTGGCATCTTCACTTCTCATCCGGAACAGTTCATCTCCATTCTCGTTCGTAATGAGAACATAATAAGAATTCCGGAACAAATAGTTTCCGGTTACCGGATCAATGTTGCAGAAAGCGTATTCTTTCCCTTTTGAGATGGTACGAACAATCTCTCCACTTAGGCAATTAAGGATAGAAACCTTGTTGTTCTCAGTGCTTACTATTATAAGTTCATGCGGGTGGGTTGGGTGGAAAAAGTAGTTGCTGTAACCATGTGGGTAGAAAACAGTTTTTCCTTTTTCAAAATTCTGCAAAGGGGTAAGGTAGAAACCGTAATGTTGCACAGGCTCGCACAGGTAGTTCTCGCTTATCTGATAATACCAGGTTGCCGCAGAGTGTTCTTCTGGGAAATCGGTTTCCGGCAGAAATATATTCTTCTCAAGTTGTCCGTTATCTGTATTATAAATATAGACCTTGGAGAGGTGATTATAGTATAGTACTAATTTATGATTTGATGTAAATAGTATATCTTTGGGAGCATAAGCCACTTCCGGATAGTTTATTGTGGCAATAAGTTTTAATTCTTTTCCGGAAAAGATACATATTTCGTCAGAATAATCTACCGCTATCTTGTCTGAATTGAGTGCTGCGGCAATAGGGGTTCCATTGCCTTTGCCATTTTTATATTCACTGATTGTGGTAAGTGACGGAATAGCATAAGAAGTCACCTCATTGTATGAACTGGCATATAATGTATTAGAGTAAGAATTGTATAGACTTTTCATTTGGCTTCCTTTTAATGAGACGCCAGGTCCTGAATACGTGTATCCTCCCGTTATGGAATGGAAAGGTTCATTGCCGGCTTCATCTACTATCCGTACTTCTATATAATTCTGTTTACCAAAGCTGGGAGCTGGCAAAGTGATACTGGTTTCTTTAGTCTTTGCAACTACAACCTCTCCTTTGTCTATAACTTTAAAGTAGAAGTTCTCCAAGTTGAATGTCCAATGAATGATAATATTTTCCAAAGAACTTTCTTCGGGAATTTGATAAACTGTTAATTTTGGAGTGGTGAAGCGTGCCGGCCAACTCATTTCACCCATGTATGTTTGTCCTCCATAGGCTTGATCACGTATGCTTTCGCCTTGCTTTAGTGATTTTGTGATAATCTCGCATTTCACCTGATTGTTTCCCGTCAAGTTATTATTGTAGACATCAAAACTGCCTTGTGGACTGTTTGTTTCGCAAACCAGATTATTACCAATGTAAAAAGAGGCAGAGATCAGCCGGGATTCCGGTGTGTTTATCTGAAATCCTACTTTAAGGCCTTCTATTAATAGAAGTTCTCCACTGCTGTTTTGCTCTGCGTCCAGCTTTATTTCTATAGGGGTTTCCAGTGGCAGCGGTTCCGTTTCCACGTAGTTGTCGTGCAATGTTACCTCGCAGCCGCAGAGCGACAGCAGGATTAAAAGTGATAGATAATGTAATTGTTTTTTCATAGTAGTATTATTGATTGTTTCTATTTCTCTTTATCCGAATAGTGCTCTGAATGCTTCCTCTACCTTTCTTACCGGTATTAGTTCTATCTTGAGTTTCTTCGTATCAATTCCTTGTAAATTGTATTTCGGCAGTACAAACCGTCTGAATCCCAGCTTCTCCGCCTCGCCGATTCTTTGCTCAATTCGGTTTACCGGACGGATTTCGCCGGACAAACCTATTTCCCCTGCCATACAGACTTCCGGTTCGATAGCCGTATCCATATTGCTGGACAGTATGGCACTGATGACAGCCAAGTCTATCGCCGGATCATTAACTTTCAATCCTCCGGCAATATTAAGGAACACATCCTTCTGAGCCAGTTTGAAGCCTACCCGTTTTTCCAGTACTGCCAATAGCATATTCATTCTTCGGATATCGAATCCCGTGGCCGAACGTTGCGGATTACCATATACCGCACTGCTCACTAATGCTTGAGTTTCAATCAGGAACGGACGTATCCCCTCTATGGCTGAAGCTATGGCTATGCCGCTCATACCTTCGTGATCCTGGCTTAACAATAACTCCGATGGATTGCTGACTTGGCGTAAACCATCCTGTCGCATTTCATAAATACCCAGTTCGGCTGTGCTGCCAAAACGATTCTTGATACTACGCAGGATGCGATACATATAATGCTGATCACCTTCAAACTGCAACACCGTGTCTACGATATGTTCCAAGACTTTTGGTCCGGCAATGCTGCCTTCCTTATTAATATGTCCGATGAGCAATACCGGTGTATGTGTTTCTTTAGCAAAGCGCAGGATGCTTGCTGAGCATTCGCGTACTTGTGCAATGCTTCCCGGCGATGATTCAATGCTCTCTGTAGAGATGGTCTGTATAGAGTCAATGATTACCAGTTCCGGACGGGTGTTCTTGATATGTACGAATATCTGCTCTAATGATGTTTCGCAGACAATAAGGCAATCGCTGGAATTGTGCGATAACCGGTCGGCGCGCAATTTTAATTGGCGGGCACTTTCTTCACCCGATACATAGAGAACGCGCTTTTTGGGTATGTGGAGCACAGTTTGTAGCACCAAAGTTGATTTACCGATTCCCGGTTCACCGCCAATCAGTACTAGGGAGCCCGGAACCAATCCACCTCCCAATACCCGGTTCAGTTCTTCATCGTGCAGGTCGATACGTGGTTCGTCATCCGCCTCTATTTCACTAAGAACAATAGGTTTTGGCTTTTCTGTTTCTATTCCGGAGACCGGGCGTTTGTTGACGACTTCCTTTCGTATCACTTCTTCCACATATGTGTTCCATTCTCCGCACGACGGACATTTGCCTACCCATTTCGGAGACTCTTGTCCGCAGTTATTGCACACATAAACCGTTTTTTCTTTTGCCATAAGGGAATTTACTTGCTGAATGATTGGTCAAAGATACAAATTTAGCTGTTCGCTTGTCCGATTTAGAAGGGATTTATTCAGGTAATGTATATGGATTGGTAAGAATTCTTGCTGCATTTAGGTCATACTAAGGGCTTATCAAACTCTTAGTTGCTCCGTACCTTTCCCGCATAGGGGTACCTCTATAGGGAGATGGTACGGAGTTGCTACGGTCCAGCTATGTTTCAACTACAGTCTTGACCTCTTTCGGGCACAAGGATAAAACCTTGTTTGCCGCTAATGGGTTGCTTTTTTAAATGGTAGTAATTTCTCCCGCCATTGGAGTACGCATTCTCTTTCGTACCTCCTCAGGCGTATAACCGTGGCCCAGTAGAAACATCAGTTTAGTAACGGCAGACTCCGTTGTGCTGTCATATCCGCAAACTACTCCCGCCTGCATCAGCTGATACCCCGTTTCATAACGTTCCATCTCTACGGTTCCGGCACTGCACTGGGTGACGTTGACGATGACTATCCCTTGCTCGCAAGCATTCCGCAAGCGGCGTATGAACCACTCTTTGCGGGGAGCATTTCCCGAACCGTAAGTTTCGAGCACGACAGCCTTCAATCCCTCAATGCCCAATATACTCGATACTACATTCTCCTGAATACCCGGAAAGAGTTTTAGGACAGCGACATTGGTATCTAATAGATAATGTGGCTTCAGTTCCCGTTCAACTTCCTTAAAGCGGATTTGCACATTATTATATTTAATATGAATACCTGCTTCTGCCAATACGGGATAGTTGAATGAACGGAATGCATTGAAGTTCTCTGCGTTCATCTTGATGGTACGATTGCCGCGCATCAGGTGATTCTCAAAAAAGATGCAGACCTCAGGTACAAGCGGATTGCCTTTTGCATCACGTGCACTGGCTATTTCAAGACTGGTAAGAAGGTTTTCTTTTCCGTCCGTGCGGAGTACTCCGATAGGGAGTTGTGAGCCGGTGAGGATGACAGGCTTACTCAATCCTTCTAACATAAAGCTAAGGGCGGATGCTGTATATGCCATCGTATCCGTGCCGTGCAGAATTACAAAACCTGTGTATCTATCGTAATGGTCACTGATGATGTGCACCAGTTTGCGCCAGGCTTCCGGGTCCATATCCGAAGAGTCCATCGGAGGATCGAACTGATAAGTATCGATATGGAATGTGAAATTTTGCAGCTCCGGTACGTGCTTTTTCAGTTGCTCGAGATTGAAATTCTCTAAAGCGCCTGTTTCGGGGTTTTCTATCATTCCGATGGTTCCACCGGTATAGATTAGCAAAATGGAAGTTATATTTGGACTCATACGCATTCTCTTACGATAATTTAGTGCAAATATAATGATATATCTTGGATTTAATATCAAAATGTTATAAAACTGTGCCGTTGGTACTGGATTTTTGTGTGTTAATGTGTGAAAATGACACTTCGTACTTTTGCATATTTCTGCCTCTTTTGAGGCCTTTCTATATTTTTATTACAAAAAAACCGCAAAATGTGATAGATTGAATGTTTTTATTATTACTTTTGCGACACTTATCAATAATGAAAGAAACAGAGAGTATGAACAAGTACTATCAACATACAGTCACATCCATGTGCATGACCATGACCCTTAGGGGTTAATGGATAGTATTTGTGTTTCTACGTGTTACACTATTTTTCAGCAGTTTTTCTTATTTAATTCAAGTCAATACAGGTATATACGTCCTGTTCCCGACACATTGTATCAACCTTATCAATAGTAATAAAGGATATGAAAGTAATAAAATTCGGCGGAACGTCCGTAGGTTCCGCGAACAGTATTTTGAGCGTAAAGAGAATTGTAGAAGCAGTAGAAGAACCGGTAATTGTGGTGGTTTCCGCACTGGGGGGCATCACAGACAAGCTGATAAACACGTCGAAAATGGCGGCTGCCGGTGATGCTGCTTACGAAAATGAGTTCCGCGAAATTGTTTACCGCCATGTGGAAATGATTAAAGAAGTGATTCCCGCAGGTGAGGGGCAAGTGGAACTGCAACGCCAGATTGGTGAACTGCTCAATGAACTGAAAGACATTTTCCAGGGTATTTATCTGATAAAGGACCTTTCACAAAAGACTTCCGATACGATTGTCAGCTATGGCGAGCGTTTATCGTCCATTATCGTTGCAGAGTTGACAGGAGCCAAATGGTTTGATTCACGCAAGTTTATCAAAACAGAAAAGAAGCACTCCAAGTATGTACTGGATACCGAGTTGACGAATGAACTGATTCGTGAAACATTCAGCACTTTGCCGAAGCGTGCGCTGGTACCGGGTTTTATCTCTACTGATAAGGCGACAGGAGATGTTACGAATCTGGGACGTGGTGGTTCCGATTATACGGCTTCGGTTATTGCGGCGGCATTGGATGCCGACCAATTGGAAATCTGGACGGATGTGGATGGTTTCATGACTGCCGATCCGCGTGTGATTTCTACCGCTTATACCATTAACGAACTGAGTTATGTAGAGGCAACGGAGCTTTGTAACTTCGGTGCCAAGGTAGTATATCCGCCGACTATTTATCCGGTTTGCCACAAGAATATTCCTATTTTAATAAAGAATACATTCAATCCCGAAGGAAAAGGAACGATTATCAGACAGGAAGTATCTGATCCGCGTACGAAAGCGATTAAGGGTATTTCTTCTATCAATGATACCAGTCTGATTACTGTGCAGGGTCTGGGTATGGTAGGTGTGATTGGTGTGAACTATCGCATCTTTAAGGCACTGGCAAAGAATGGCATCAGTGTGTTCCTTGTATCTCAGGCATCTTCGGAGAACTCTACGTCTATCGGTGTGCGTAATGCGGATGCCGATCTGGCATGTGAAGTACTGAATGAAGAGTTTGCCAAAGAGATTGAAATGGGAGAGATCTCTCCTATACAGGCGGAGAAGAACCTGGCTACGGTAGCTATCGTAGGTGAAAATATGAAGCATACGCCGGGTATTGCCGGAAAGCTGTTCGGTACGTTGGGACGTAACGGTATCAATGTGATAGCTTGTGCTCAGGGTGCTTCGGAAACAAATATCTCATTTGTAGTGGATTCCAAATCATTGCGTAAATCATTGAATGTTATCCACGATTCATTCTTCCTGTCGGAATATCAGGTACTGAACCTCTTTATTTGCGGTATCGGTACGGTAGGCGGTAGCCTTGTGGAACAAATCCGTTGCCAACAGCAGAAGCTGATGATGGAGAATGGATTGAAGCTACATATTGTGGGTATCGCTGATGCCGACCGGGCTATGTTTAGCCGTGAAGGCTTCGATCTGACAGATTTTCGTGCAGAACTGGCAGAGAAGGGTAAACCGAGCACGCTGGAAACTTTGCGTGACGAGATTATCGGTATGAATATCTTCAACTCAGTATTTGTAGACTGTACGGCAAGTGCGGCAGTTGCTTCCTTGTACAAAGACTTGTTGTTACACAACGTTTCTGTAGTAGCTGCCAATAAAATTGCCGCTTCCTCGGAATATGAGAACTACCGTGAATTGAAACAGATTGCCCGTCAGCGTGGTGTGAAGTATCTCTTTGAAACGAATGTGGGTGCGGGACTTCCGATTATCAATACGATCAATGACCTTATCCATAGCGGTGACAAGATATTGAAGATTGAAGCTGTACTGAGTGGTACACTGAATTATATCTTTAATAAGATCAGTGCGGATATTCCTTTCAGCAAGACCATTAAGATGGCGCAGGAAGAACGTTACTCCGAACCGGACCCGCGTATCGACCTGAGTGGCAAGGACGTTATCCGTAAACTGGTGATCTTGGCACGTGAAGCCGGTTACAGACTGGAACAGTCGGATGTAGAAAAGAATTTGTTCGTGCCCGATGATTTCTTTGAAGGTTCACTGGATGATTTCTGGAAGAAAGTGCCGAGTCTGGATGCGGACTTTGAAGCCCGTCGCAAGGTACTGGAAGCTGAGAACAAGCACTGGCGTTTTGTTGCTAAACTAGAGAATGGCAAAGCATCAGTCGGCCTGCAGGAAGTGGGTGTAAATCATCCGTTCTATGGTCTGGAAGGTAGTAACAATATTATTCTGCTGACTACAGAACGTTATAAAGAATATCCGATGATGATACAAGGATACGGTGCCGGTGCCGGAGTGACGGCGGCAGGTGTATTTGCGGATATCATGAGTATTGCAAATGTTTAATAAAATGAAACATCTAATCATATTAGGCGATGGAATGGCGGATTGGCCTGTGGAGTCATTGGGCGGTAAGACGCTGATGCAATATGCCAAGACGCCTTATATGGATAAACTGGCGAGCATGGGACGTACGGGACGGTTGAAAACTGTTGCCGATGGTTTCCATCCCGGTAGTGAGGTCGCGAATATGTCCGTTCTGGGCTATGACCTGCCGAAAGTTTATGAAGGACGAGGACCTCTGGAAGCTGCCAGCATCGGTGTAGATTTGAAACCGGGCGAGATGGCAATGCGTTGTAACATCATTTGCATTGAAGGCGATCATATTAAAAACCATTCTGCCGGACACATCACAACGGAAGAAGCCGATGTATTGGTGAAGTACTTGCAGGAACATCTGGGTAATGAGCGGGTGTGTTTCTATACAGGCGTGCAATATCGTCATTTATTGGTGATCAAAGGTGGAGATAAACGTATCGATTGTACGCCACCGCACGATGTGCCGTTGAAACCTTTCCGTCCGTTACTGGTGAAACCGATGCCGGGTACGGAGAATATAACAGTTCCCGAAGGCAGTGCAGAACTGACTCCGCGACAAACCGCTGATTTGATTAATGATCTTATCCTGCGTTCGCAGGAGCTTTTGGAAAATCATCCGTTGAATCAGAAGCGGATGGCGGAAGGGAAAGACCCGGCTAACAGTATTTGGCCTTGGAGTCCCGGATATCGTCCTAAGATGGAACGTTTGTCTGATAAGTTCCCACAAGTGAAACGGGGGGCAGTGATTTCTGCTGTAGATCTGATCAATGGTATCGGATATTATGCGGACTTGCGTCGCCTGACAGTGGAAGGTGCAACGGGCCTGTATGATACCAATTATGAAAATAAAGTAGCTGCTGCACTGGAAGCCCTGAAGACGGATGATTTCGTCTATCTACATATCGAGGCCAGCGATGAGGCCGGACATGAAGGGAATGTGGATTTAAAACTTCTGACGATCGAGAATCTGGATAGCCGTGCTGTAGGTCCTATATATGAAGCCGTGAAAGATTGGGAAGAACCGGTAGCTATTGCCGTATTGCCCGATCATCCTACTCCATGTGAGCTTCGCACACATACCAATGAACCGATCCCTTTCTTCATCTGGTATCCGGGTATCGAACCGGATAGTGTACAGACCTTTGATGAAGCGTCTGTTTGCGAAGGCTGTTACGGTTTGATGAAAGAAGACGAATTTATCAATGAATTTATGAGTCCCACCGCAAAGTAATGCGGATTTCATCAGAGCCTTGCGCAGCCTTTAATTTTTAATTCTTTAATTTTTAATTTAATATGAAATATTATTCTACCAATAAACAAGCTCCCGATGCCAGCCTGGAAGAAGCCGTAGTGAAGGGACTTGCTGCCGACAAAGGACTTTTCATGCCATATAGCATTAAACCTTTGCCACAAGATTTTTATGATAGTATTGATACTCTTTCTTTTCAGGAGATTGCCTATCGCGTAGCCGATGCTTTCTTTGGGGAAGATGTACCTGCCGAAACATTGAAACAAATCGTTTACGATACATTGAATTTTGATGTTCCTTTGGTGAAGGTGACGGAAGATATTTATTCACTCGAACTTTTCCATGGCCCGACGCTTGCTTTCAAAGATGTGGGCGGACGTTTCATGGCCCGTCTTTTAGGATACTTCATCAGAAAAGAAGGTAAGAAACAAGTCAATGTGTTGGTTGCTACCTCTGGTGATACGGGAAGTGCGGTAGCTAATGGTTTCCTCGGTGTGGAGGGTATTCATGTATATGTGCTTTATCCTAAAGGGAAAGTCAGCGAAATACAGGAGAAACAATTTACGACTCTCGGACAGAATATCACAGCCCTTGAGATAGACGGTACATTCGATGATTGCCAGGCGTTGGTGAAGTCTGCTTTTATGGATAAGGAACTGAATGAGCATCTGCAACTTACCAGTGCCAATTCCATTAATGTAGCACGCTTCTTACCGCAGGCTTTCTATTACTTCTATGCTTATGCTCAACTGAAGAAGTTAGGCAAAGCGAACGATGCCGTTATCTGTGTTCCGAGCGGTAACTTTGGAAATATCACTGCCGGATTGTTTGGTAAACGTATGGGATTGCCTGTGAAGCGTTTCATTGCTGCCAACAACCGTAACGATATCTTCTATCAATATTTGCAAACCGGAGTTTATATTCCACGTCCTTCTATCGCTACCATTGCTAATGCTATGGATGTGGGCGATCCGAGTAACTTTGCGCGTGTGCTTGATCTTTATGGAGGCAGTCATGCGGCCATTTCTGCTGAAATCAGTGGTACTACTTATACTAATGAACAGATTGCTGAAACGATGCGTGAGACGTGGAAGGAATGTCATTACCTGCTTGATCCGCATGGTGCCTGTGGTTTCCGTGCTCTGAAAGAAGGATTGAAACCAGGTGAAACTGGCGTTTTCCTGGAGACGGCACATCCGGCAAAATTCCTCGATACCGTGGAAGGTATTATCGGCGAAAGCGTAGAGATGCCTGCAAAACTGAAAGCTTTTATGCAAGGTGAAAAGCAAAGTCTGTCGATGACAAAGGAATTTGCTGATTTTAAAAGTTATCTGTTGTCGCTATAAGGAGCGGAATTTCTTTAAGCAGAAAGAAATAAAGACCCGAAAGCTTGACTTTGGTGTTTCAATATAGTATATTTGTAACCGTAATTTTAACTCAGATTCAAGTTTAAATTAGCATAAGAGGAGGGGCATTGCTTCTCCTCTCTTTTTTTATCCCATCTGAAATGCCATATTTGATCTTCCCGAATGCCACATCTTAATGACTGAAATGCCACACTCTAACGGGGTAAATGCCACACTAATTATCCGTTAGAGTGTGGCATTTGTCTTATTCAACTGTGGGAAACACATCATCTACTTGTGGCAAACGCATCATCTGTTTGCATGAAATATATGATGCGTTCGAGGGATTCAGACCATCCAAAAAATCAGCAGCTACTCAAGGATAATATTATAACATGAAAAAAGGCCTCTGCTAACTATGTTGGATTGTTTTTTTTATACCTTTGTACCCATATTCATTAATATTGCGAACAAGGAATAAAAATAAAAGAGTGATAAAGTGGTAGGGTGATAAGGTGATAAAGTAGCTGCACTATATATCACAGAGCGTTATCCCGCTATCACTTTATCACCCTACCACATTATCACACTTTATTCATAACCTGTAAGAAAGGCATTTATTCAATTTCTGGTTCGCATTAACCATAAACAAGATAAAAACATGTTTGTATCATCAATGTCGTCCGAAGAGTTATATGCTGAAGCAATGAAAGATTTTTCAATATTGCAGACCAAAATCGATTTATTTATGGATCGTTGTGGAAAGCGCTACAGGCAAGAACACTTTATCGGAAGATTTACTAAAAGAATGGTAGTCACGACAAAGCGGAATAATTCTTGGACCATTGCCTTTCTTGCTCTCAATGAAAGTTTTTCACTTCTTATTTACGCTCCGATAACCGGTCAGGAAACTTACGGATATATTGCATTGTCGAGCTATAGACATCCTCTTGTTATTGAGTATACTTCACATTTTATGCAGAGATACAGAGAGCGTTACCTTAGATATTATAATCTGGAAACTGGTAATTATAATACATTTGAGTATTTTAGCTTGAAAAATAATAATACTCTTTATGTCAGGCAACCTGATAATTCATATTATTTTATATCAGAGCAAGGTGTCATGATTGGCAGACTGGTGTCAGAACGCATGATAAGTCACAGGACTTATATCGGAGATGATAACCTGTCTCTTCGTAAAAGGATTATTCTTGATGAAGAATACAAAAAACTCTGTGCTGCAAACGCACTTCTCCGTTTACCTGATAATTTGAATTTGGAGACAGTATGTAATGTTGCCAGTCAATACAACTTGGGTGATGAATTCACACAAAAGTGGTATGCATGGCATGCTATGGAATTTGTTCAATCATAATTTGCTACTTATTTACTTTTTTATATCTCATTCCTTTTTGGAGATTACTTTCAGTTCCCCCATCTTTAGTCGGTTGTCCCATAGTACAACAACTTCTATCTTCTTGAGGCTATGTCGATAGAAAAGTGTATATCCCGGGTGAGGAATGATGTAGCGTATATTTTCTACTTCTGTTGTTTGTCCGATGAACGGATTCATGCTGATGCGGTGCAATATGTTCTGTAATTGTACATAGAGCACTTCACCAACCTCATTATTCCCATTCTTTAGTTTTAGTATCTGGAATGCTTCCTTCAACTGTTTCTTGGCGACGAGCGACCATATTACTTGCTTAGCCATTCTGCTACCTCCTTGTTTATTGTTAAGTTATTCTGTCCTTCGCGGTTATCCAATTGGCAGCAGGCGGTTTCAACTTCCCGGCGCAGTTGATGAGAGAATACGAGTACTTGTTCTTTGCTCTTAGGTTCATCTTGCGTTTCGGTACGCAGTGTGTCTTTTTCTTCTTTACTTTTCATAGGGCTATCCTTTTTTGTTTTTCATAGAACATCCTAAAGATACGAATAGTTTTGGAATATCCATGCACGTTGAACAATTTTCTTTTCCCTGCGTTCTCTGCCTTGAAACCAAAATTGCGATATCCGAATGAAAGATAAGAAACTGGAGGCCAATTTAAGTTTGGTAGTCTCGCGAATATTTGCGGGATTGAATATGAATGCCCTGAAATTCCTGCTGCCCGTGTGGATAGGTGCATTGACGGGTGTCACGGTGCGTTGTACTTTTGCTGCTATAGCGTTCTGGGTGACAGGCTGGTTTGTGAAAGAAGCACCTATCACACGGCGGCAGCGTATCGGGTTACTTTGTCTGGGAGCATTCGGCATGTATGGTTTTATGTTCTGCTATTTGCTGGGTATCAGTAAGACGACGCCTGTCAGTAGTGCCATATTCAATTCCCTGCAACCTATCTGGGTATTTCTTATCTCCGTTCTCTTTCTGCACGAGCGGGCTACACTGATGAAAATTATCGGTATTTCCCTCGGTTTCGGTGGTGCATTGCTGTGTATATTGACTCAAGGCAGCGATGACTTGGCACATGATGCCTTTACAGGTAATATGTTGTGCCTGCTCAGTTCGGTGTTCTTTGCCATTTATCTGATTCTGAGTAAGAAATTGCTGGAAGAGATCGGCTTGGTGACCGTAATGAAATATGTGTTTGGGGGCGCGGCGTTGTCCGGTCTGGTGATATCTACTATCCTGGGCTGGGACGCGCCGTTGTTCACCGACGCAGCACATGGAACCTGGCACTGGATGCCGTGGATGATTTTGGCGTTCATCCTTATTTTTCCTACTTACCTTAGTTATTGGTTGATGCCCATCGGATTGAAATATCTGAAGACAACCGTAGTGGCCATGTATGGCTATCTGATACTGATTGTGACGACCGTCGTTTCTTATATCGTGGGGCAAGACCGCTTTACCTGGGAACAGGGGGTGGCTATCGGAATGATATGTCTGAGTGTGTACTTTGTGGAGGTAGCGGAGAGGAAAGGTAATTCATAATTACCAAGTATTCCCCTTCTGCGTGAATGGTGAATTCTGTTTCCGTGCTTTCGTTCAGTGTACCTTGCCACCAGTTAGTGAAGTCACTGAGAGGGTATACCAAGCCTTCACCTCGCAGGTTATGGGCACCAAAGTTTATGATCGAAATCTGTTGCCCTGGTTGGCTGGGGAAAGAACAGGTGTCATGGCAGGGAATGAAAATACCATAATCGGTCAGCATGCGGACATGAGCTCCGGTACGCATATAATCAATGAGCAGGCTGATATTTCCTAAAGTATGGTCTTCCCGTTTGCCTGTGGCTCCTACGATAGCGATGTTTTTTTTACCTTGTGATAAAAGGAAGTTTACGGCTTTAGTTTGGTCGTTGGTTTCCTGGTCGGAGATGTAATGAAGAATATGACTGTATTTCCGGCGGTTTTCTTCACTCAGGGAATCTCCGTCACCGATAATAACATCAGGTACGTTGCCGCGATCTATATAAGCATTTGCACCGCCATCACAGCAAATGATATAAGGAGCGTATGCCAGTATCTGCAAAGGTATAGGATGGGTCGGATAATCACCATTGGCTAAGATTACTGCTTCCGGTTCACCACAGAGAACACAAAGTTCCACTGAATTCTTATTATTATTTTCTTTCATCATTGTTTCTTTTATCACTTTACCACCTTATTACCTTATCACTCTACCACTCTTTCCATCATCCTCTTCCATTTGAAGTAGCCAAAGATAGCGATTATTGTATAAAGAGCATACAGTCCTGCTGTGAAATTGAGGTCTTTGTAAACATAGAGTCCTGCACTGACAATGTCCACCACAATCCATGCCCACCACTGTTCTACATATTTACGTGCCAGCATCCACATGCCTACGATACTGAGGGCAGTGGTGAAAGAATCAAGCCAGGGTACATTACTGTTGGTAAAACGAATGAGTATCCAGGCAATGCCGACAAAAGTAACGACGAACACAATGCCGAGGGGTAGGTAATATTTCATTGGCATACGGGTAATGGGAAGTTCCTGCTGTCCTTCTTTGATACGTAGATGAAGTTTTCGTCTTACAAAACTGCCGTATTTCCACATCATCCAACCGTAGACGGCCGCCCCCAGATAATAGATATTTATTCCGAAGTCAGCATACAGTCCGGCATCGTAATAGACGAAAATGTAGATAGCAGGCATGATGATGCCCGCTATCCAAAGATAGATACTCGCCCGGTATTCTAACCAGAGGTAGACAAGACCAACGATGGTTCCGATAATTTCGAGAGTTTGTTCCATGCTTTAAAAACTCAAAGAGATATGTCCCAGTACATTGGTTCCGGCTTGTGCAGCATAGGTTGCATAGCTGTAACGTTCTTTTTCTCCTGCATCATTGAGGGAATATCCGCTACCTGCGAAACCATTATTTTCGTATGTTTCATTGAACAGGTTATATATCGTACAACCCACTATGACTGACTTCATGCGAGGCAGTTTGAAGGTATATGCCAGGTTCAGATTGCTAACGAAGTAAGCATCCAATATTTGGTCATCACGTTTAGCATTGGTCATATACTGCTTGCTGACGTATTGGGATTGCAGGGATGCTTCAAATCCTCTATACGTATAACTGAAACGATTGTTCAGAATAAAGTCCGGTGAGAAAGAGATAGGAGTATTGCCACGATCTATTTTCCAGGCTTCGGTAGTAGGGTCCTCCCATTCGTACAGTGTTTCGGAGAAGTTCTCTACACGATTACGGCTAAAGGTGGCATTGATATCCCATTGGAAACCACAGTTCAGTTTCAATCCAGCCATGAGTTCTATACCCATGCGATAACTGTCGGGTACATTGGCTGCTACAGCTTCGCCAATTTCATTCTTTTCGCCTGTCAATACCAGTTGGTTTTTATAATCCATGTAATAGAGATTAGCGCCCAGATTTAACCATGAGTTGGCAAAGGTATATCCCAGTTCATAGTCGAATAAGCGTTCTGCTTTGGGATGTTCGGTTAACTTTCCGTCGGTATAGTTATTGCGCGTAGGTTCTTTATGGGCTACACTGAATGAACCATATAGACGGTTGTTAGTATTGATCTGCCAGAACAAACCGGCTTTCGGGTTGAAGAAGTCGAACTTATCTTCAATATGCAGGGTTTGAAGTGCGTTCGTATCATCGTTCCATTTGTCATTCCGGCCATGCATCTTGTAGGTGATGTGACGGTATTGCAGATCGGCGTATGCACTGACACCACCACCTAACTCATAGTTGGCTTTCAGATAGATATTTCCATCATTTTTAGTAGCGTTGTTGCGGTAGTAATCATTATCAGGATTCAGTTGCCCCAGATAGTTCTTCACCCACAGTACTTTACCGAAATGGTCGCCATCATAACGATTCAGACCGCCACCCAGTGAAGCGTTCAGCCGGTCATTGGTATAACTTACGGAGAAGATTCCTCCACCAAACCAGTTATCCATTGCTTTTTTACGAACAAGGTCGCTTTTGGTTACGTTTTCTCCACTTACTTCATAGGGTTTCATGCCATATTCTACCAATTTACGTCCAATCTTGTATTCCTGATAATATCCATCTCCTGTGGTATAGTGCAAGCCGGCATTCAGACGCCATTGCGGAGTAAAAGTGTGGTTGACTAACAAGTGATAGTTCTTTTGTACATAGTTATCTGTCTGGTCATCATAGAAGTGGAAAGTGCCACCATTTTTGATCAGTTGATCGGCTTCTTTGACACCATAATCGTAATCAATCTCCGGTTGATGTATCCCTCCGCTTTTATCTCCAATATACATGTATCCGCAAGAATTGAAACGGCGTCCGAATACTGCCATTTGATCTTTGCTGGCATAATTCCATGCATGATAAGTACGCTCTTTTCCGCCGAAAGTGATCAGTTTCACCGATGTGTTGTCATTATAATATCCACCCTGAGCATAGTAGGAATTTAAGCCAACGGATGCCCGGTCTATATAACCATCCGAACTGATATTGGATAACCGTACGTCAAAAGACCAATGTTCGTTGATAAGTCCGGTACCTACTTTCACTGTCTCTTTGTGAGTATTGAATGAGCCGTAAGATGCGTTGATTTCGGCATACGGTTTCAATGAAAAATCTCCTGTTTGCATATTGATACTACCACCGAATGCACCTGCACCATTGGTGGAAGTACCTGCGCCTCGTTGCACTTGTAAGTCTTTTACGGAAGAGGCAAAATCAGGCAGGTTTACCCAGAATACGGTGTGGCTTTCTGCATCATTGATAGGAATACCGTTGGCGGTGACATTGATTCGCGTGCCATCTGTGCCGCGTATGCGCAAGGTGGTATAACCGATACCGGCTCCTGCATCACTTGTTGTAATGGCAGAAGGTATCATGCTTAATAAATAGGGCAGGTCTTGCCCGAAATTCTGTTTTTTAAGTTGTTCTTTACTAACATTGGTAAACGCCACAGGTGTGGTTCCCGTGGCACGGGTAGAGATAACTTCTACTTCCTGCAGGTTTATCACCCGCAAGCTGTCTTTCTCATGCGTCTGCGCACAGACACTCAGCGTTGCCATCAACAGGCAGGCCGCCATTGCATGTTTTCTCATTACAATTTTAACTATTAAAGATTAATACAGAAAAGGGGAACTTTTCTTCTTTTCCCTCCGCCGGCACTACCCGGATCAGGTCAATGGGTATGATCTCAGCCCGTCATATTAGGGCACCCCTTAGTTGAAATCGGGGGCAAAATTAAGTGTTTTCGCTGAAACACGCAAATCGAGTGAACGATAACCGGAAATATTTGTTACTTTTGTAATCTCCTGTAATTATTGGGAGATAATGATTTTATTAACTTCAAACGAACAAATATTATGTTAGTGTTATTACAAACGGCAATTCCTGCCGATGGAACTGTAGTAGAAGAAGGCTTTAGTAAATTGCAAGTCTTTCTTCAACAATTAATAGACTGGGGTGTAGCTGCCGGTGGAAATATTATTGGGGCTATCCTAATTTTTGTCATTGGACGTTTCCTTATTTCTCTCATCAAGAAGATGGTTTCCAAACTGTTGGAAAAGCGTCATGTAGATGCCGGTATTCAGAGCTTTGTAAAGAGTTTGGTAAATATCCTTCTGACCATCTTGCTGATTATTGCTGTTATCGGTAAGCTGGGTGTAGAAACGACCTCCTTTGCTGCCTTGCTGGCATCTGCCGGTGTGGCTATTGGTATGGCTTTATCCGGTAATCTACAGAACTTTGCGGGTGGTTTGATTATTCTCTTGTTCCGCCCTTACAAGGTGGGGGACTGGATAGAGAGCCAGGGTGTATCAGGTACGGTACGTGAGATACAAATCTTCCATACGATTCTGACTACGGCTGATAATAAAGTGATTTATATACCGAACGGAGCCTTGAGCAGTGGTACAGTGACCAATTATAGTCGTGAAGATACCCGCCGTGTGGATTGGGTAATTGGCGTAGAATATGGTGAGAACTATGATAAGGTGGAAGAAACTGTTCGGCGGATTATTGCTGAAGATAAGCGTATCCTTGCTGACCCGGCACCTTTTGTAGCCCTTCATGCTTTGGATGCAAGCAGTGTAAATGTTGTTATCCGTGTTTGGGTAAAGAGTGGAGATTATTGGGGAGTTTACTTCGATATGAACAAGACCATTTATTCTGTATTCAATAAGGAAGGTATCGGTTTCCCTTTCCCACAACTGACGGTACATCAGGCGAAGGACTGATAGTGGTCTGGAACTGATTACTGTAAAAAATAGGGAGCATAACAGGTTGTTGTTATGCCCCCTTATTCTTTATAGTTAATTACTCGTGATAGTTTTTATTGTAAATCACATTTCATATACTCCGAGTTCTTCCTCTATGGCTTCGCATTCATCTTTCTCTATATGCAGTAAGCGATTGATTTCCTTTCGCTTTTCGAGATCAGTGAAATAACTTTCTACTACGGTATACAGATCGAACCCTTCGGTGGAACCTGCTGCCATGTCTAATGACTCTACCATTTTTTCTACTTCCCTGTGAATGCGTTCCTTGTTGATGAAATGCAACTCATTACTATGAATCAGATACTTTTCCATGATCGTTGGTCTTTAAAGTTCTATGGATATAACGTCTGTCGTGAACGGTTAGTTCATACAAAGGATGATAATTCATTCCGATACTGTGAAATTTCCTGATACATCTTCTTTGCTTTTATCGGGGGCAATAGAATATTTTCGCTGTAAAATGGTGTAAGCAATAAGTGTTCTCTTTCATAAATTAAAAGTAGATTTTATAACTGATATTCGGAATCATACCCGATCCGTCTTCTTTCTCTATCTTATGGGTCTTTTCGTTGTACTGGTAAAAGTGCATACCTGTGCGCATACCTACATTTAGCATTTTAATGGAAAACTCATGAGATATTTTCCTTTTGTTGATTCTATAACTGAAAGAAATATCACCATTGAGAGAAGGATCAAATTTCTTGCTGTAAGCTCTGGTTTCATCAAATTTGATATCATGTTCTATCAGGCTTTTCTCTTCGTCTACAGGAGTGTAGCGGTCGCCACCTTGGAAGAAGATACGTCCGTTAAGGCTTAGTACATTTTGTTTATTGCGTCCCACCATCCATTCTTTTCCGGCAAGTACGTTTAGGAGGTAGTTTTTGTCCAACCGTGTGTTGCGCCAGATATGGTCCCCGGCTTTGTATCTCGATTTAAAAAGAGAAGCCGTTATCATATAGTAGAAACCATTTTTCATGTATTGTTCTAATGTGATGTCTATACCGTAGTTCACTCCGGAACCTCTATTCTTTAATATTCTTTCCAGGTAGAAGCTCTGATGGTTGATGATAGAAAAGGAAGAATTCTCTTCAACGGGAATACGGAATAAATATTGATAATAGGGTTCCACTTTTAAGTGCATATATGAGTTGATATTCCAGTCGTATGTAAGCCCAAAGTGATGAGCCTTTGAAAAATTCAGATATCTGTTGGATTCAGTTTTTCCATTGACCTCTTGTTCCACAAAGTAGTAGTCAAGTCTTTCTCTTCGACTGTGCAGGCCGTATGCCAATGCCAGGGCATGTTTCGGATTGAAAGTCCATTTAAGGGCTGCTCTGGGTTCTACGGTCCAGTTCTTATTTAGAGTGAAGTATTGCGCAGTGATGCCCAGACTGGTGGTAAAATGATTACTTAGGTTGATGACAGAACTGCTGTATGCCGAGAGTACACAACTTTCTCCGTTCCCTTTTGAAATCTGTTCCATAGGTATATCTAAACCAAAATTAGGACTGATTTTGTAATCCAGATCGTATTTAAGTCCTGTGATTGTGATACCTGTCCGGTTGATGTGGTTGGAGTTGAACTTCTTGTTCAGATAAGAATTGAAAACGATATCCCATTTGGAATTCCGGATATCTCCTACATGGACCAGTTTATCGTCTTCTGTCATCTGATCAGCTTCTGTGTGATCTTTTGCATAAGTAGCGGCTAATGAAGAACGGATATAAGTATCCGCATTGATAAGATACTTGTGAGTAATTCCTCCTGCTGCTTTATCAAATGTTGTATTTCCGGATTGCCGGTCACTTTGTGTTTCCCATTCATCACGGTCGAGAATCTCCGGTTTATAGCGGTCAATCAGTCCGATCCCCCAGATAGAGAAAGTTCCGGCCTTCCGGGTAGGAAAATTCAGCTTAAATGATAAGTCCTGATATTTGAGGTTCATGTCATTTCCTGTGGCTAAGGAAGTAGTAGAGAAGCGGTAATTAAGGATATAGGAACTTCCATTCTTCCTGCTTATCGGGCCTTCCGATGCCAGGTCAATACCCAGAATACCCAACTGAAATGTATGTTCGTACTTCTGATTGTTACCATTTCGTATTTGCATGTCGAAGATACCTGATAATGCGTTGCTGTATTCGGCAGGGAACGCACCGTTGTAGAAATCGGAGTTACCGATCACTTGTGTACTCAGGGCCGAAAGAAAACCTCCACCCAGTCCGGTAAGGTCAGCGAAGTGAGTAGGATTAGGAATTTCTACACCTTCCAGTCTCCATTGGGTAAACTGGGGTGAATTTCCTCTGATAGCTACAGCATTGGTTCCTACATCTCCTGCCACACCTGCAAATGCAGAACTCAGGCGTGCCGGATCATCAAAACCATTGGCAAACCTGCCTGCCTCTTCCATACTGATCATATGTCCGCCGGTAATGGCCATTGCATTCAGGGGCTTATCTTTCTTTATCTCAGGTTGTATGACGACTTCCGCTAACGAATGAACATTCTCGTCCAATGGGATTTCCATATATACTTCCTTGGAAGAGGTTACAGGTATTTCATTGAAAATATTGGCATTATATCCTACATAGGAGGTTTGTATATTGCATCGTCCCACAGGAACATGGTCTATCCGAAATCTTCCCAGACTATCTGTTGTACTGCCCAAAGAACCGCTATTCATAATTCTTACAGTAGCAAACTCTATGGGGGCATTGGTTTTGGAATCCAGTACGATTCCTCTGACTGTTTGGGTAGGTCTCTCTGTTTTTTCCTTGGTGGATTTCTGTTGTTCGTTGTCGGATGGAGTGATAATGATATGGTAGCCTGTTATTTTGTACGAATACCGGGTTTCTTTCAGGATTTGTGATAATGCCTCGTCAATACTCTGGTTTTCTAATGACAGTGATATTTTCTTCTTTACATCTACGGTCGACAACTCATAGGCTATGCTGTATCCGGTTTGTAGTTCTATCTCGGCAAAAGCTTCTTTCAGTGATATGTTTTTATTTTGTATGGTGATTTGCTTTTTGTCATTCTGTGCTGTGGCATTAAATGATAGAAAGGCAAAAAATAAAAAAAGGAGTATCTTATTTATTTGTTTATTAATGGTTATTCGGTTCATTATTGTATATTTTTATAAGATAAGCTGCATTTCGGCAGAACTTTTTCATGCAAGCATGAAAGTTCTGCACTCAAATTGCATTATCTTTGTATGGTTGATACTTTATTTTAGTTCACTTTCAAATAGAGCATTAGCATTTCAGAACCGGGTTGAGGGTCTCAAGCTGCAATCCGGTTCTTTTTCTTCATAGGCAGTTTCTTTTTATTGTTTTTTGATTAGTTCTACTTTGTTTCCTTGCTTTTGATAACTGAAGCCAATCATCTCACTTAATACAGACAGTATTTCTTCCAGATTTTCATTTTTAAGGAATCGGACGGTATATTGTTTGGAGGCAGGAATGTTCATTGTATGATTGATAGTCACATCGTAACGTTTTTCAAGTGTTTGCAGGATCTCGGTGAAAGGTGCATCGGTAAATATCAGTTTACCCGTGATCCAGCCATCTGTATCGGTTGGGGAGACTTCAGTAATGTTGACGGCGGATGTTTTTTTATCGTATGTCAACTGTTCATTAGGCTTTAGTATCCGTGGGTCTTGGGTGGGAGGGATAACTTCAACTTTACCACTTGTCAGGGTAGTGGTTACCAGTTTGTCATCAGCGTAAGCCTTTACGTTGAATTTAGTTCCTAATACTTTAACTGAGAGTTGGGAGGTTTCTACAATAAACGGTTTACTTGTGTTTTTCCGAATAGAAAAATAAGCTTCGCCATCAAGGTGTACAAGGCGTTGCACTTTCGAGAACTCTTTCGGATATTTGACTACAGTTCCCGCATTCAGCCATATTTCAGAACTGTCCGGTAATAAGAAGTGTTTCTTGTCACCGTATGCAACTGATATTTCAATCCATTTATTTTGTGTGGAGGTATAATATAAATAGCCTCCTGCCATCATAAATAGTGGAATCAGAACGGCTGCAATACGTGTCAATTTTTGATAGAAAGGTCGGTGAACGATTTCTTTATAGCCAATTCTTTGATTTACTCTGTCTAGTACAAGTTCAGTGTCCGGATCGGTTTTTGCTTCCAGTTCATTCCAATATTCCAGTGAGGCTTTTTCTTTTTCCTCAATATCTTTATCTTTAATAATCCATTTCTGAACCCTTTCTTCTGTATCGGAAGAGAAACGTCCGGATAAGTATTTCCTAAGAATTCGAGTGATCATATTCTTGTTCATCTGGCTGTATTTTATAATATATACAGCTAACAGATGAAAAGCTCAGTAAGAAAATCGAGTTTTTTTATTTTAAGGAAGTAGGCTTTCTCTAATAACCGAGAAAAGGAACAAATAATCTGCACCTTACTAACTCCATATCTCCTCCATACCAACTCCACTATTTTGTTCCCCGTATAGGAGTGGAGCAAGTGCGGGCTTGATATGGATATGGAGAGCTTTTGACCAAAATGAGTTATCGGATTAATTCGTTTCCTAACTCTATTGTGCAGGATGCTTATACCAATCTTTATTAGTTTTTCCCTCAGACTTTACCCAATCGTTGAATTGGGGATAAGCTAAGTCGATTCTTACACTTTCATCGGGTGTAGGGAAATCCTTAATACTTGCCAAATTCAGGGCAAAGGGAAATTTAAGCCTGTTCATTACGTAGTAGAGGCCTTCATCAGTGCGTGAAGCATCGCTTCCTGTACCGAATAGACCGAAATCAGCCTTGTCTGTCGGAGGATATTTCACTAAATGTACTTCTCTTCCTCTGCCTTTGTCCGATTCTACAAAGATAAATGGATTATATGGAGGTACGACATTTGCTTCCACAAGATCGTTCAATTCAAAGCTTATTGTGATTGTTTTTTCAAGTACACCTTTGATGTTATCGAATAATAAGAAAGTAGGATGACTTTGTCCAGGCTCCTGATTAGCTCCCTGCATATATTGGGATTGTTCGGCTCCGTCTATTGTTATATTACTTACATCGCCGGATGAGACACTACTCAATTGGAAGCCAAATCCTGATTGGAGTGTGCCACCATTATGACGTGGAATGAATTGATTTTCTATCTTATATACTCTATTGTTACTCGTGTTTTTATACACTTTGCATGAATAGTCTATCATCACATCATTCATATCATAGTCACCCATTGATGGCCATAAGTCTTCAAAGGTTAGTGTACCATAGTATGTAGTGAAGTTCTCCGTGTTACTCGGTGGATTTCCTACATCCGGTATTGTAGGTGTATTGCTTTCGTCTATTGCTCCCTTCTCTTCTATTTGCAGATAGAAAGTGGCATCATTGTAACGAAGGTCGGTATTATCTTCGAATCCGATAGCTACAAGTTGGTCGGAGTTGGGATCCCTTAATGAAACGCTCCGTTGTTTTCCATCTGAATTTAGATGCGAAAGGGAGAATCTGTTATATTTTTCATCGACTTTGGGCTTGACATTTCCTGCCTCGAATCCCATTCCCTGCAACCACCATCCGATGGTTACTCCTGCGGGAAATTCATCATGGAATTTTTCTCCGTCCCAATACTTCAATAGTACTCTGTCACCACTAACTAATGCTCCTGTTTCACCCTTGTGAGCAATAGAGGTGGCACTGGGGAATGCAATGATTCTCTGCACTTCCGATACACTTTGGGGTTCCTGTCCGGTAGGGTAACTAAAGTAGCCGACACTATTGTACCAACCAGCGGAACTATTGATGAAACATAAATAAACTTTTGTAGCTTTTATGATTTTTATCTCAGAGCTAACGCCAGGAGCGAAGAATGCTTTTCCATAATCCCTTTGCTCCATAGCAGTTCCATTGTATTTGACGAATATCTCATTTATATTATACAATGTTTTTGCATCAGGTAGTACTCTGCCGGGTGTTAGATAAGTAGGAGTTCCGAGGGTACTCCAGTCACCCAAGGTTAGCCAGTCGTCAGGATATTGATGATTGTTAGGTGTTAAGGCTCGGGTAGTTGCTTTTGCAATATACTTCTCCTGATTGTACATGATAGAGTTATCAGTAACTTCTAACTGAATAGGAGAGAGCGTTCCGGCATACTCTGAGTATAGCCAGACCTCTGACAAAGCAGATTGAATTTGTATCTCTCCGGAAAATTTACCATCCTTATCTGTGGCGGCACGATAAATGGGAGAGATGTCTTTTTTGACAAGTTCCCCGTTTTCATTTTCTATTATCGGATTTTCGTCGTAGAGGTCGAATAAGACAACATAGTCTTTTCCTTTGAATCCATAGTCCACAGACAGGTTTATCTTCTGGTTTAAGTCAAAATCGAAGAACTGGTCTGCCGGAATTTTAACATACACATCATTTTTTTCTAAACAACTTGTCGCTAGTAATAGTGTCGAAGTTATGCAAGTAGCAATAAATAAAAATCTTTTCCCCATAAGATTATGAATATAATAATCTGCAATTATACGAAGAAAAATGATTCTTTGTTATTTTAGGTGAATATATTTTTTCTTTTACTTCTTTTTTAGGGGGTTGGAGCGAAAAAAGAGTGTATTATAACAGTGATAAGAAGAAGCATGAAATTGTTTTCCGTATTTCTTTCAAGGCGAGACTTAACTGGCTTTCTACATTTCTCTTGGTAGTATTCAGTTGTGTTGCTATCTCTTCATTGCTTAAGCCTTCGTTACGACTTAAAATATATATCTTCTTCCTTTGTTCCGGCATTTTTTCTACTGTGTCGTCTATCAGTAGTCCGAGTTCTTTGGCTATCAGGTCTTCTTCCGAAGTGGAACTGCATTCTTGCTTTTGGATATTATTTAGATAGGTATCTTCTACATATTTATGTTTCAGGAAGTTGATAGCAGAGTTTCTTGCTACTGTATGTAAGAAAGAATCAAATGATTTTGAAATATCAATAGAATGACGGTTTATCCAAAGATTCACAAATAAATCTTCTGTAAGCTCCTCGGCATCTGGACCCGACTTGATGTAGCCATATATAAAAGCTTTCGTCTTACCGTAATAAGTGATAAAAACTTCTTCGAAAGCCTTGTGGCTACCTTGCTGCAAAGCTTTCAGAGTTTTGGTATCAATCTCATTGCTCATTTATAGTCCAGTTTTATTTTTTGACGGGAGCAAAAGAAGTGATTATTTGTTTTATGCAGTTATTCTTTTGGATTAATTAACCATGTCTATTTTATTTTCTATTTTTCTTTCTTGGGTACGATCATTCCTGCAATGTTTTCATATAATTCCTATTTTAAAAACTTTTTCAGTGGACAATCTGTAGTTTTTAATCCTTCTGCAATGCTTCGGGCATTCATTTGTGCTCCTTTCAAAGAAGTGTGTGTATGATCCGTATTATAATAAACTGCAGTTTTCTCAGGTCCTGCTTTTTGGAGTTTATCAGCAGATAGTTTATTCAGGTCTATAAAGTAAGCACCGATTGCTTCTGCCGCTTCACGTGTCCACTTGCCATAACTCTCGGTATTGCGCTCTATTTGTCCGTCTTTCCATTTATTGCGGGGTGTATGGCTTAAAACAATGGGAATCGCCCCCTTTTCCTGGGCATCCATAATAAATTTGCGGAGGTACCAGCCAAAGGTATAGACTACTTGGTATTTTCCAGTCTTCTCCATTAGGAAGACTTTACTTTCGTTTCCTGAGCCATGTAACTCACCGCGGGCTTTTCCTGTGTTGATATCTCCTCCGTCATTGTGTCCGAACTGGATTAATACGAAATCTCCCGGTTTAAGTGCATTATAAACCTTGTCCCAACGTCCTTCGTCCAAGAAAGTACGGGCGCTACGTCCTGCCATAGCACAATTCTCTACCGATATTTTTTTCGGATTAAAGATCTCGGCTATTACGCTTCCCCAGCCCCACATACCATTTTTATCATCGTCTTTGTTTTTGACTGTACTGTCGCCAATGGTGAATACTACCGGACATCCTTCTTTTCGGCTGGAACCAGTGATCGTATCTTGTTCAATTGGTTTCAGATAGTTAGCCAGTTCCAGACCTGCGTATTCCCGAATACCTTCGGCAGCAGATTCAGCATTTACTTTTGCTCCGAAAGCACTGGTGTGAATGCGGTCTAAATAGAACATATATTTAACTTTCTCCTTGCCGAATTTCTCGAATTTACGGGCGGTGATATCATTCAGATCAATGAATGGAATCTTTTGTTCTTCGGCTATTTGCTTGGCCCATAGACCAAAAGTGTGATTGACGCGTGTGATAATCGTACTATCCTTGTCTTCCCAAGCATTGCGGGGAGTCAGGGAGAATAGGATAGGATGGGCGCCTTTTGCTTTTACATCCTGTACGAAACGGCGCATATATTCTCCGTAAGAGTATACAGTTTCCTGTACTCCGGTTTCCTGAATAGTGACATTTAGGCTGTCTTTACCGATACCTGGTATGGAGGCACGTGCACGACCGCTATCATAAGGGCCGTTGTCGTTATGTCCCAGTTCAATAATAACCCAATCTTCTGCCCGGACGCCTTTAATAACATCCTGCCAGAGACGGTTATAAAAGGTACGACTGCTTGTTCCCCCCAGTGCATGATTTTCTACAGTGATTTTATTTGAATCGAAATGATCGCCGGCATAATATCCCCATCCCCATTGTCCATTGTTACCATTCCCTAAGGTTCCGGTACGCATAGTAGAGTTACCCACTAAAAATAAAACGGGATTATCTCCTTTTCTACTTGATCCTGCTACAGGTCTTGCTGTGTGGGCTTTATTTAAACTATCCAGTGTGTTGTCAATAACTTGGTTGACGTCTTTCATGGGTGCAGTAACCTTGTTCTGAGCTTGTGCAGACAATCCAAAGGCAAATGTCATACCTACTATCAAATAGCTGTAAAATGTGTGTTTATCCATTTTTCTATAACCTTAAATTCTTTGTTTGTGCAAAAGTAGGCGAAATATAGGTTTCTGTAAATGGAATATTATTCAGAATTACTGTCTTTTTGTACACTCAAGTGGGATTCTTTTAAAATAGAATCTCCAGTTTTATTGAAATTGAGTTGTGACGGAGCTTTTCTTGGAATCGATTGTCGGGTTGAAGAAATATCCACCATTTACATCTTTTTCAGGAGCAAATGAATATCCCATACTACATTGCAGGTAAGGCACCCATCGTTTCGCTGCCGCGAGCTGGTACCCGATATCTGCAAAGACCGGTATCAATGCTTTTTCATAAAAAATCAAACATTAAAGTGTTTTGCAATGTTATATTAATAAACTTCAATCGGCATGCTTACTACTTTCTTAAATACATTAGCTACAATAATCAGTGTGACAAGTCTTCTAATTGTCACCTATGGAGCATTAATCGGAATAATATCTTTTCTGATCAATGAGTTCAAAAGGTTCACGGGCAAGTATTCGACTACTAATATCCGAAAACTACGGGCAACTTTCGGAACTTATTTGTTGCTCGGACTTGAATTTTTAATTGCATCAGATATTTTAAAAACAGTATTGGAGCCAACTTTGAATGAACTGGCTATTTTAGGTGGTATAGTTGTTCTGAGAACTATTTTATCCGTTTTCCTGAATAGAGAAATCAAGGATCTGGAGGCTGAAAGCGAAAAAGATCAATGATGCTGTAGAAAGTGAAATTCTTTGTGTTAATTGTTAACATAAAGAATTTAAATAGTTAACAACTTCCTTCATTCTATTAAACCATGTTATAAATGTCTCCGTTTAGTCTTAGAAATTTGGAGATATCCTGAAAGTCCGTATCTTTGCAATGTGTTTTTCATAGTATTAGATTTAAGGTTAACAAAAGATTGGCTGTCTGGGATAGATAGCCTTTTTTTATGTTTACTTTATACTATCTCTATATAGCCTCCCATCATAACTTTTATATTTAGTGTCACTGTACATGCAAACTAACATATTGCTATAATCCCAAATTGCTTTATTGGCTTCCTTAGATAAATTGGTAGCTAAAATGCCGCTCCCCAATATACCCGGGTTACAAGGAATCGTATCTTTTCTGATTGAATTCATGATTAACTCAATACAGGTATATTCTTTGATGTTTTCTTCCTCCAGTCTATTCACTATATATTGGTTAATGTGTATTTTGTTATTTCCAGTCATAAAACCGTACCACAATAGGCATTTCATACCTGCTTGGGTTGCTTGTATTAATACATCCAGATAGGTTGTTCCCGATATTCCCTTTTTATCAATTTCATAAGGATCGATATGGAGGAAGGAAGCTTGGGAAAGTGAGGGTAGTAGTTTTATAATCCCTTCGAGTGAATCCGTATGACAGGTCTGGATATGTGATTCTAATTTCACTTGTTTGGCATAGGATTCTATATTTTCTAAAGCATCTTTTTCTATATCAAAGAATAGATATTGGGATGTTCGTTCTGCCAATGTATTCATAGCTAAAGCGGGAGAACCTAAATAATTTCCTTTTGCCATTTCTGTGCTTTCCAGCTTGTAATAAGGAGATTCTCTCAAAGGTTTTTCTTCACGGGCTTTCTTCAGGAAATAGTAAATGCCGTATTGCTGTTCCGGGGTATGCGCCATTTGATAAATGGCGGATGCTGAATTCGTTTCTATGTATATCTGCGGTTTTTCGATTTGAAGAACTTCACAAAGCACCAGATGCTTGAATACATCAGCTTGTTTCCCATAATGAGTGTAAGTTGCCATACTTTTATGATTTATGTTTATGGCGGCAATATTAAGCTATATAGAGTGAAAAAGCCTTGACCAAAGTCAAGACCTTTCGTTATACAGTTGTTTTTTTCTTATTCTGCTGAGGGTTTCGGGAGTTATGCCAAGAAACTGGGCTATTTCTTTGAATGAAAGCTTTTCTTGTAAACCGGGGCATCTTTTCATTAATGCATGATAACGTTGTTCCGGAGTATCGCAATAAAATCCCAATAGTCGTTGATATATTTCTGCAAACATAGTTTCGGCTATTTGCCTTCCTAATCGTTGGGTGTCCATGTCTGTTTCCCAGAATTGATTAAGTTTGCTTAACGGGAGGAGATAAACCTCACATTCGGTAGAAGCTTGTATCGTGACTGTGGAAACTGTCTGTTTCATGAAAGAAGGATAGTCACAAACAAAGTCATTTGCAAAGCTATAGCCTACTATCCATGTATTGCCATTTGCATCTGTATGAGACAAACGGAATATACCGGATACGACAAAGCCTATCTGATTGTTTTTCTCATTCTGCTGTACCAGATATTCGTTCTTTTTAATTTTCATCAGGAGCCCTTCTTCCAAGAATAATTTTTCAAGCCTTGAGGTATCCGGGGGACTATCTTTTACATTAAATTTGTCCATGATTATTATATTAGTACATACGACAAAGGTACGAAGATTACAGAATGAATGATATAGTTCTAAACTAAAATAAGTACTGAATAATATTATATATGCGAATCAGTAGTTGAAATTCATTCATAATCGTACAGAAATGAATAAAAGAGTGGTAAGATGATAGGGTGGTAGGGTGATAAAGTGGCTGCGCTATATATCACGGAGTGTTATCCCGCTATCACTTTATCACCCTACCATCTTATTACATTTTGTTCAAATCCCTGAGAAAGATTATGTACCAAGTTGTTTTTTAATGATTACATGACTAAAAGTGCCGTCAGAAGCCTTTCTGAACGGGGTGACTGTTTTTTACTAAAACCTTATCGGATTTTTACTAATTTTCCGGTAGATTTTTACTAAATTTCAGTCGTGAATTTAGTAAAAATCCGAAGCCCTTTTAGCAAAGGGTGGGACGGATGTATTATGTGTAACTATTTTTTTCTTATTTGTTTTCCCAACCGAAGAAAAATAACTTAGTAATAGCTGATTGCAGTGCAGACCTTTATTTGTGTAATTCGCGTAATTTGTGTTTTGTTCATAACTCGTCCAAAATGAACATAATTCAACTACTGATTTGCATTATTAATAGAAAAGTTCTGGATTCCGGAGGATTAATGTGTTTTTAATCCAATATTAATTCTGTTTCGGCTTACTTTTTAATGTCACCCTGTTTACTTTGCAGACAGGAAAAACAAATATGTCTAATACCTAATTAATAGTATTCTTAAATGAAACGAAATGCAATTTTATTAAGCTTGTTGACGACTTTGTTCTTGCTGCCGGGAAAGGCAGTGGGGCAAACCACATCGAGCGATGGTAAATTGGTGTATAATTTCCCGTTTGCACCAAGTGAGGGTCTTGTGAATAGAACAGAAAAGGAGTATAGGAAAGAAATCTGTCTGAATGGCTATTGGGATTTCCAACCTGTGGCTTTGCCGGGTAGTTACGTGCAAGGTAAAGGAGTGGCACCGGAATTATCATTGCCCAAAGAAGGTGCATGGAGTAAAACCCGTATAAAGATTCCTTCTCCATGGAATATAAACTCTTTTGCTAACAGAAATGTAGAGGGACCTGATCATCGCAACTACCCGTCTTATCCGAAAGAATGGGAACAAGTGAAAATGGCGTGGATGAAAAAAACTGTAACTATTCCTAATGACTGGAATGGGCAGCAGATAAAATTATATTTTGAAGCTGTAGCCGGCTATACTGAGGTCTATATCAATAAGGAAAAAGTAGGAGAGAATTTTGATCTTTTTCTTCCATTCAGCATAGATATTACGAATAAGGTAGCTGCAGGTGAAACCGCTGAAGTATGGGTGGGAGTTCGCAGTCAATCTTTGTTTGAAAACAACTCTACAATTGGGCGTCGTATTGTTCCTGCCGGTTCTATGTGGGGATATCACATTGCTGGTATCTGGCAGGATGTATACTTGTTGGCATTGCCTAAAGTACATGTGGAAGATGTATATGTGAAGCCGTTGGTTTCAAAGAATATGCTTGAACTGGAAGTGACTGTACAGAATAATACGGAAAAAAAGACAGATCTGCAACTTCAAGGTAAGATTAATGAATGGGTAAACCTGGCTGGGACAGATGTTAATTCTGCTCCTGTACCTGCATGGAAACTTGGACAGGAAGCTTTGAAAGTGGCCCCTGTTAAAGTTAGCATCCCTGCCAATGCTTCAACAAAAGTTGTGTTGCAGGTTCCGGTATCCGGTGAGTTGAGTTATTGGACTCCTGAACAACCGAATCTTTATGCCGTATTGCTTTCATTGCAGGCTAAGAAAGAAATTCTTGATATGAAATATGAACGTTTCGGATGGCGTGAATGGACATTGCAAGGTACCACACAGTACCTGAATGGTAAACCTTATCAGTTGAGAGGTGATTCTTGGCACTTTATGGGTATTCCGCAAATGACACGCAGATATGCGTGGGCATGGTTTACTGCCATTAAAGGTATGAATGCTAATGCAGTTCGCCCTCATGCACAGATTTATCCTCGTTTCTACATGGATGTAGCTGATGAAATGGGTATCTGCGTATTGAATGAAACTGCTAACTGGGCGAGTGATGGTGGTCCGAAACTGGATTCTGAGCTCTTTTGGGAAGCATCAAAAGAACATTTGAAACGTTTTGTACTCAGAGACCGTAATCATGCTTCTGTCTTTGGTTGGAGTATCAGTAATGAAAATAAACCTGTGATTTTGCATGTTTACAACAGACCGGAATTGATGCCTCAGCAGAAGAAAGCTTGGGAAGATTGGAGAGACATTGTTCGTGCAAACGATCCGACCCGCCCATGGATTTCTGCCGATGGAGAAGATGATGGAGATGGCATCTTGCCGGTTACAGTAGGTCATTATGGTGACATGAACTCAATGAAACATTGGGTTGGAATAGGTAAACCTTGGGGAATCGGTGAACATAGTATGGCGTACTATGGTACGCCCGAGCAGGTTGCTAAGTATAATGGTGAAAGAGCCTATGAATCGCAGTTGGGACGTATGGAAGGATTAGCTAATGAGTGCTATCACCTCCTTGCTAACCAGCGTAATATGGGAGCTTCTTACAGTACCGTTTTCAATATGGCATGGTACTCTTTGAAACCGCTGCCACTGGGAAAGAAAGATATGACTACAGAACCGGATATCAATAAAGATGGTATTTTCTTTACTGATTATAAAGAAGGTGTGCCAGGTGTACAACCGGAGCGTGTAGGTCCTTATTGTACAACATTCAATCCGGGATATGATCCGAATCTACCTTTGTATGATCCATGGCCTATGTATGATGCTATGCGTGCAGCCAATGCACCGGGACACTCTGCTTGGTCTGCTTATGCTGATATTGACAAAAAACAATATGAAGCACCGACAGCTACTCCGGCTGAGAAATATAAAGAAGTGATTTTCATAGGCGGAGATGACAGTAAATTGAAAGGTATTCTGGATGCACAAGGCGTGAAATTTGCTGTAAAGATTACTGCACCTGCACGTATGCTCTATATTGTAGATGGTACTTACACTTTGTCTGCTGCTGAAAAGAAGAGTATGTTAGCTAATATTGCTAAGGGTGCTGATGTATGGATTTGGGGATTAACACCTCAGACATTGAATGTATACAATGAGATATTACCTCTTCCGGTAGCATTAGATAACCTTAAACGTTCTTCTTTCTTGCCGGTTCAGAAGTCATGGATACGTGGCTTGAATAATTCTGATTTCTATTTCTGCGAACTTCAGAGAGCTGATGCTTCAGAATATTCATTAACAGGTGCGCTGGTAGAAGAAGGAGATGTCTTGCTGAATGCTTGTAAAACAGATTGGAGAGCTTGGAATAAACGTCCGGAGGAAATCAAAACTGCCGGTACGGTGCGGAGTGAGTACGAATGTACAGCTGCTACTCCTGTGTTTGTGAAGTATCAGAAAGATGCCTCTTGTTTCTATATCAGTACCCTGAAAGAATTCACTAACTCTGAAAAGGGATACAATACACTGGGAGTGATTTTAAAGAATGCCGGTATTGATTGTAATGAGATTGAAGTAAAATCAAATGAAGTCTTCTTCTTGCGTGATAATCAATTGGTATTTCCTGTTGCAGCGAAGGAGAAGTTAGTGAAAAAAGCGGATGGATGGGCCTTGGATATCTATGTATTTAGTCCGCGCCCTTTGGATGACTTGCTGATTGAACCGAATATGCCGAAGCTGACTTTGGTTGTGAAAGCAAAGGAATGCCAGCTTGCTATTAATGATAAAGCATATGTAGCCGCTTCGCAAAATAGGCATGAGGCTACTTATAAAGAACTACCCTTGCTGCAAGGTTGGAATAAGGTAAGCATAAAAATAGGAGAAAGAGATAAAAATGAATTCAGTGGTAACTTTAGATGTGATAATAGAAATGAATTCCTTTCTTCGTTGAAAGTGATGTTTGTCAATCCTGAAGTGAAATAGAGAGATAGGTAAAGGGATTGAGGAGAAGCGTAGTTTTCAAATAGGTTCTTTTTCGATAAGTTCAGTGTTAATCCAGTGTTGTGCGAGGTAATTCGCATAACACTGGATTGTTTTTTATTTACTATTCTTTACCGTTATGAGGGCTTCTGTTATCTTTAGCATTTAGTTGGATGGCTGTTTGGGCATCAATGCCGCAATATCTGTTATTTTGTACGGTGTTCTGATGGATTGTAATGTCTTTACAAGGGTTCATTTGCTTCTCGATGAATATTCCGTGCTCGTTGTTACCTTCAGCAAGACTGTTGTTGATGGTTATCTGGCTACTTTCTGCGCATCGTATGCCTGAGAGTCCGTTACGGGCCATCTCTGAGTTGATAACTTTCACATTTTGGCAGAAAGTGGCATTTATGCCGTTTCCGTAGGGGGAGGTATCGAAACGACTACTTGTTATATCACAATTTGTGATGTATGACAAATGAAGATTGTGATGGAAACCGGCACCTGGCACTACGCTGGCACCATTATCACTGAAATCGCATTGGTTAATGCGAATATTTTTTCCACCAACTATGGCTACGCCGTTTTTGGTGAAATTCTGTACGGTAATATTTTCAAATGTAATGTTCTGTATGCCGTCTTTCTCTTTTGATTTGAAAATGATGCCTTCCCGGCTGGGAGCGTTCATATATGAGCGACTACGACGGTCGTGATTAGGATCAGCATTTTCGATTACTTTAGTGGCACCTTCTATCAGAAGATCGCGAATAGTGACGTCAGAGAGAATATCTTCTCCATTAATGATTGCAGTTTCTGTTTGTGGAGCCGGAAAGATAATAGTTTCGCGTCCCTGACCGGCAAGGAGGGTGCCACTATATATCTTTAGAGGAGCCTTCAATGTATGTACTCCTGCTTCCAAAATAATCCATTTGCCACTCTTCTGATTGGAGTCTATGGCTTCTTGTATGGACTCTCCCGGTTTTACAAAAATACTGTTGGCAGGAAGTTTTTTTGATTTGCCTTTTAAAGCTCCGATTACTGTTGGTTTCAGGAATTTATCGAAACCTGTATAAAGAGATGTTTTTGCCGGAGCATTGGGAAGTGGAGCTTTGGCAGCCGTCAGAAAACCTACTGATGACTTCGGGCGTGTGTGTTGTTTTATTGCTTTCTCGGTATATGGCAGCAATAGGCCTTTGGTATTTTTGTAATGCTGATATATGGATTCATAGATATCCCTGAATTTGTCGTTATCTCTGTCTGTAAAGACTCCGAATAAGTCAATATGTTCTCCTAACATGAAACGTGCTGTATATTCGAAACCTTGCGCCAGCCTGTCATCAGCTACACTATAAAAATCTAGTCCCTGCGTGTCGGCAGTTTGTGCAGCTTTGGCAAATTCACCTATACCTAATTGTACATGTCCCCAGTCTCGGGTAGTTTCTTGGCATTGTCCACCCGGATAGAGATAGCGGGTGATGCCGGAGTTGCCTTCTCCCCGGTAGAATCTTTCTACTGCCCGGTTGAATATTTCATGGTTATCAGTAAAAACACCGATACACATGATGGTACTAATCATGGATGCATCCCAGTTGCCATTAGCTTCGGTGAAGAAGTCTTTAATAGTGGGATAAAGGACTGTAAGGACCATTTGTGTGAATTGTTGCAGGTCTTTGGATGCCCATCCGGAATCGGCATGTTTCAGAATTTCAGCAGCATTTAGGTAGTAATATCCGAATAGGCCTACGTTCAGCTTGGCATTATTTGCATCGAATCCCCGGAGAATATAGCTCCACGCATTCAAGATTTCAATGGCCTTACGCGCATAGGCTTTGTCTTGGGTTATATACCACATTAATGCATGGTTATAGGCTGCTTCTGCACTCTCGGAAAATTCACGTCCGCCTATGCTGTTTGCCCCATAGGGACCTACTGATATTTCAGCAAATGGTTTTGGGATAAAATCTAAAGAGGTGTTTTTCTTTAAATTCTCAAAAGCGGTTTTCCAAGGCTGTATGCCTTTTACTACCATTTCGCGCATATAGTCAAGGTCCTGTTTGCTTTGTGCCATGCCAGGATGCACAAAAGCCTTGGTTAGAAACTCCGGGTTGGAGTTCTTTTCTGGTTGGGCTGCTATACTGTGTACTAAGGTACACAGTATGTACATTAATAAGAGTATTCTTTTTCTCATGTTTATTCCTTTTGTTTTGTTAATCAGTGTTCTACCAATTGTCTGTTCTGAAAGGAGCTACGGGGATACCATAGATGTTGAATACGCTTGCTTGGGTATAATTCTTATAAGCATATCGGACGGCTACCGGATGCTGTACTTTATCGCATGATACGGCAAGACGGGTAGTTTTGGTTTCTATTTCAGCATGGGCCGGGTAGAAAACTTTATCTTCACCGGCAATTTCAAATCCTTCGAGCGGGGTCCACATAGGACAAAGGCCACGCTGTGCGTTGTCCACATTGATGTATATTTTGTTACCTGATATTTCCATGGATTTATAAATGGGAGTGGCGTAACCGAATCCTTTTCGTCCATAGGTTTGTGCAAGTGCCCAAAGAGCCAGACGATTACCTACCGTTTCTTTATCTGTCGGGTGGATGAAGACCGGATGACCTACATCCAGAGTGGTAACCATTCCGCTGTTAGGGATATCCTTCATATTTTGCTGCTGGACTTCACGCATGCGGGCGGCTGAGGTGCCATCGGCACCTTCATAATTGAAGGGAGCAATCTCTACAAAGTAAAAAGGAAATTCTCCTATATTCCATTTACTGCGTAAGTCTTTGACAAAAGCAGGCATCAGACTTTGGTATAAATCAGCATTGTCACGATTACTTTCGCCTTGATACCAAAGAAAACCTTTAATGGTGAAATTCGTGAAAGGAGCTATTTTCCCATTGTAGAGTACACATGGGGTGGCTGTGATGCTTTTTACAGGTTCATCATTGTCAAGTATGGCTAAATCAATACTTTTAAATGGAGTTATAGCTTCCCGGCTCATCCATGCTTCTACTTTTGATCCTCCAAGAGAAGACACGATAATACCGACCGGTACTTCTAAAACTTCCTGAATATATCGAGCGAAAAAGTAGGCTGCTGCACTTGTGTGCGATACGTTGACAGGAGTATTTTCTAACCACTCACCTTTACAATCTTCCTGTGGCGTTTTGCTATATTGCCGTACCCATCTTCCATCTTTAGAATCGGTGTTGTAGATACGAATTGGGGTAGATGCTTTCGCTTTGGCTATGATATCATTTGTGCCCTGAGTGGGTTGGCGGTCGAAACCACTCATAGGCATTTCCATGTTCGATTGTCCGGAGCAGAACCAGACCTCGCCTATTAATATATTTTTCAATGTCAAGGCCTCTCCATCGTTGAATGTAATTTCATAGGGGCCTCCGGCTGTTGGTGTGGAGACATTTAGTAACCATTTTCCTTGTTTGTCTGCAGTTGTTTTATAGGTTCTGTTATTCCATGATGTTTTTACGGTAACAGATGAGTTTTCTTTGGCTTTCCCCCATAGTTTTACATCTGTTTGTTGCTGCAATACCATGTTGCTACTAAGTACGGAAGGTAATTGTACTTTGGCTCCTACGAATGTGGAGACAGATAAAAAGTGTGTTAATAGTAAAAAAGTAATCAACGATTTTACTTTCATGTGACTAAAAAAAAGTTTTTTCATAATACTGTTTTAATTTGATGATAGGACAAACTTTTTGTCCTTTGCAACAAAAGTAAGACAGCGATATTACTTCTCTGATTAATTTGTTATTAATTTGCGCATAATATCGGTTTAATTGGATCCATATAACCCGTTGGCGGAATTAATGGCTTCTTCCCTGTGCCCCAAAAGGGACCAAGGCCGGGGTTGAGCAGTATCCGGTCCGTACCAACTCCGTAGCAAATTCGGTTAGAAGTACCTCTATCCGGAGATGATACGGAGCAAATAGGGGGGGAACCCTTTTTGATACGGTTCTGACAGGATGCTGAATATCCTTTAATTTCGCCAATGAGTTTCATATCTTAATTTCTCGTGCCCTTTATTTGTTATGGAAGATTTTTTTATACCTTTGCAGAGTGTTCTTTAACGAGATACTATGAAAAGTAAATTGCTAATTTGGATATTGTGCTTTTTCTCATTGGGAAATTTGAAGGTGTTGGCTTCTACAGATTACGGCCTTCATTTCAAATCTCATTCTGTGCCGGGCAATGAACGCACTTCTTTGTCTCTTGATGAGAACTTTCCTTTTCAGGTGGAGAATGAGTTTATTATTGATTTTCAAATGTGGGTTCGTAATGAGCCTGACTTCGGAGCCATTCTACATTTATGCACGAATGAAAAACAATTTCTTCATTTTGTTTTTGCTGCAGGTGATAATAACAGGAATTTTCCGGCTCTTGTTTTCAATGAGGGAATGTTTGCTATTAATACAAATATCGAAAAAGGTAAATGGGTGCCTGTGTCTTTACACCTTAATATAAAGGAGAATCAAATTGATTTGAAGTATGACAGTAGGGACACTACGATGGTAGTGCCATTGCGTGGAACCAAAGACATTACAGTTTTGTTTGGAAAATCTCCATATTTCTCAGCAGATGTAGTTCCTATGGATATTAGGGATATAAAGATTACCCGTGATGGAGAACTGATAAGATATTGGAAGCTGTGGAAGCATAATGGTGATGTTTGTCTTGATGAAGTGGGAGGGGCTGTGGCATTAGCAACCTATCCCTCATGGCTGATTGATAATCATATTGAATGGCGGAAAATATATGCGGAGAAAACATCAGACCGTTTGGATGTTGCTTTTAATGCCCGTGATGCCTTGTTCTATCTTGTGCGACAAAATAAAATAGACATATTAAATGGTATTTCCGGTAACCGAAACGAGGTCTCTATTGTGGAGGGGTATCCGGCTATGGAATATACAGATCACATGATTTATGATACACTGACTAATCAGTTATTGTCTTATTCTTTACACGAAAAGTTGGTTTCAGCTTTGTCTGTCGACGAAGGGAAATGGAGCCTGAGTGAAAGACAATTGGATGAGCCTCGTTACTACAACCATGCACGTACGTTTAATCCATCTGATTCTTCATTTTATTTTTTTGGAGGATATGGATTCTATCAATATAAGAATAACCTGTATCGGTTGAGAGTGGGTATGAAACAGGTTGAAGAAGTTGCATATACCCCTGTTATTTCTCCTCGTTATTCATCTGCAGCAGCTATAGTAGGTGATGAACTGTATATTTTTGGTGGTCGTGGAAATAAACAGGGAAAGCAAGAATTTAATGCTCATTTTTCTTATGAGTTGTGTGCCATTAATCTGAAAACGGGAAAGTCTCGTAGTGTATGGAAGAAGAAACAATCTACGGATATGTTGTTGATGGCATCTTCCATGTACTTTGAACCTTCGGACAGTTCTTTTTATGCTGTTAGTCTGAAAGACGGAGGTAGCCTTTGGAAGGTTTTCATGAATGATTCTGTTTGGGTAGAGATATCGAAACCTATTCGTAATGATTTGGTTCATCAGGATTGCGATTTTAGTTTTTATTCGTCGCCTGCCTATCATAAACTGTATCTGGTGATGGATAAGATTTTGAGTGACCGTACACATGATGTGGCTATTTATTCTATCAATACTCCTTTACTGAATGATAATGAAATTGTGCAGACGGTGAATAAGGACTCTGCTTCGGTGTGGTTATGGTGGTCATGTGGTATCCTGTTGTTGGGAGGAGCAGTATTCCTTTTATACCGGATAAAATGCAGCAGAAAGAAAGTCGAATTTGAAGATACCAAAGAAGATAATACTCAGGTGGAGGTTCTTCCTGTTAATGAAACGGTAGAGGAGGTTGCTGTGGTAGAAAAGTATTTTGATCGCAGTCGTTCGGCAATCTCTTTGTTGGGCACATTTAATGTTCGTGATAAAGATGGTAATGACATAACAGGAGCTTTTACACCACGATTGAAAAGCTTGCTTATATTGTTGGTGCTTTATACGGAAAAAAGTAAGCAAGGCATCTTGACTAAAAAAGCTACCGATATTCTGTGGTCAGACAAAGAGGAAGAGTCTGCTCGCAATAACCGTAATGTGACTTTGCGTAAGTTGCGTATATTGTTAGAAAAAGTAGGTGATGTGGAAGTTGTCAGTGATGCGGGATTTCTGTGTATCAGATGGCATGAGGGAGTATTTTGTGATTATCGGATGGCGTTGGATTGTATTCGTCAATTTAAGGAAAATGGTGATCATGGAGATGACAAGCTCCTGAATCAGATATTGGAAATCTTATTGTATGGTCCGTTGCTGTCAAATACCATTGTTGATTGGTTGGATGAATTTAAAGATTCTTATTCCAGTCTTTCTATTGATTTGCTGAGGAATTTGTTGGATGTACAGCGCAATAATTATGATACAGTACTGCGTATTGCTGATATCCTGTTCTTGCATGATCCTCTGAATGAAGAAGCCTTGGCGGCTAAATGCTCTATTCTTTTTATACAAGGTAAAAAAGGTATTGCAAAGAGTGTATATGACCGCTTCTGCAAAGAGTATAAAGATTCATTAGGAGAGGAATATAAGATCCCCTTATGCAATTTATATAAATGATAATTTATAAAAATAAGAAAAAGCGCTTAATCATAACAATTAAGCGCTTTTTTAATGTCCAATTAATAAAGGATGGCTCTGTTTTTTAAGACTAAGGCTTTTATTTTGCATTCGTGGAAGTATTCTTAAAATTTTCCAATGAAAAGTTAAACTGATGTCTAATTTAGTCTTTAAACTATGAAAAAGTACTTGTTGATCGGATTGTTTTTATTAGGTCTGTTTATCTATCCTATTAAGGCCATTTCAGGTAACACTCCTGAAGAATTATATGAGAGTTTGCAAAAACGGTTGGCTTCCGGTTGGAATACCTGGGATACCCGTAGTGTGCTGACTCATGTATTTCTTCCTTATGGTTTTGCTGTCGACCTGAATATGATGGATACAGATGGAAGTCGTGTAAGGAAATTCAGAATCGGAGATAGGGCTAAAGGAGCGCCATTATTACAGCCGGGACCTCATTCTTTTGATGGAGCGTATACCAAAATGACCATAGATTGGAGAGGATATAAGTTGCAGGTAGAAAGTGCTGCTATAGGACTTAAAAACGTAATTCTAATCAGACCACTGGCTGAGACGAAGAAAGGAGGACGATTGGTGGTTATCCCTGAAAGTCTTTGGAAACGGGGCAATACACTTAGCGTGGATAGTTTAGGATTTACATTGGCATCACGTGATAAAGTTGTTGAAATCAAAACTTATATAGAGGGTGAACTTCTGGAAAAAAAAGGAAGGGAGTTTATTCTGTCTTTAGATACTCCGGTTGCTATTTGTTGCGGAGAAAATATGGAATTGGATGAGGCAATTGCTTTCATTAATGACCGCGCCCGGGATTTTATTAATTCTAATCAGAAAAAATTTGGTGAAAATTATGATTGCTATAATGCTATGCAGAGTGTTTTGGCTTGGGATAATATATATGATCCTGGCATTAGGAGGGTGATTACTCCTGTAAGTCGGATTTGGAGTTCCGAATGGTTTGCCAGCGAAGATTTTGGTGGTTTTACACTGTTCTGTTGGGATACCTATTTTGCGTCGATGATGCTTGCTGTTGGCAATAAAGAATTGGCCTATGCAAATGCTGTAGAGATAACTAAGGCGATAACAGAGAGTGGATTTGTACCTAACTGTTTTTATAGCAATAATTTTAAATCAAGAGATCGTTCTCAGCCTCCTGTTGGCTCTTTGGCTGTCTGGACAATATATAAACAATATCAAGAAAAGTGGTTCTTGGAGTTATTATATAAAGAATTGCTAACCTGGAATCGCTGGTGGAGCCGGAATAGAGAGGATGGAGGATTATTATGCTTAGGCAGTAATCCTTATGAAAAGGTTACTTATTTCAGGTCTGAGTTTGATACGGATTGTCACTATGGCGCTGTTTTGGAATCAGGATTGGATAATTCTCCAATGTATGATGGAGTACCTTTTAATAAGCAAAAACATTTGCTGGAGCAGCATGATGTAGGCATGTCTTCTTTATACATCATGGATTGTGATTATCTGGCTTTAATAGCGGAAGAACTTGGCTATAGAAAAGATGTAATCGAACTTAGAAAACGCGCGGAATATTATCGCAATAATTTAGCAGGGTTGTGGGATGATAAGACTGGATTTTACTATAATCGTTCTACCAGAGATCTGAAATTTAATTACCGTACTTCACCCACTTGCTTTTATCCATTGCTGGCAAAAGTACCTACAAAGAATCAGGCTGAGAGGATGATAAAAGAGCATTTGCTGAACACTGATGAATTCTGGGGGGAGTACGTAATTCCTTCTGTACCTAAAAATGATCCTGCATTTAAAGATAATGAATATTGGCGGGGACGCATTTGGGCACCATTGAATTTTCTGGTATACTTAGGATTGAATAACTATGAATTTCCGGAAGTGAGACATGCCTTTGCCGAAAAATCCCAAAAATTATTATTGAAATCCTGGTTGTCACATGGATATGTCTTTGAGAATTACAATGCTCTCATTGGTGAAGGCGATGATGTTGTGCGAAGCGATAAGTTCTATCATTGGGGGGCATTGCTGGGATATATCGCTCTTATAGAGAATGGAGTTGTAAGTAAGTGTAATTAATAATAATCGATCATGAAAAATATAATTTTAATTATCAGTTTTTTGTTTTGTACAGTTTCTATTGTATATGCCCAGAAACAGCCTTTTTTAAAGGATTCCTGGAAAGGGGATATGACCTCTGTAAAACAAGAGAAAGGAAGGTTGAAGACAGCATCTGTTGCTGTACCCGAAATATGTTGGCATTTAGATGCTTTTTCCAAAAAGGTGAGTATGTATAGAAATGTGCAATTGAACGATGTGAATAGAACTGTTTGGTGTAGTTTTCTGGCGTTGAAAGAAAAAGGGAATTCGCGTTTAGGCCTTTCATTTGAGAAAGGCAATAGTGAAAAACTATTTGTTGCAGTCAAACAGACGCAGGAGCCGCAGTTGGTTGTGGTGCGTATCGATTTTTCTGAAAAGGCTGATAAGGCATATGTTTTTTATAGCCCTACCGCAGCTTCTGTCCCTGATTTGGAAAATGCCGAGTATACTTTATCGGGTAAATTTGATTTTGACCGCATTAGAATCATAGCAGAAAAAGGGAGCAAAGGGATTTTTAGCGATGTCTCTTTGGGTGAGAATTATCAGGATGTAGTACATCCTAATGTCTTACAAGTTGTAGCCAAGGAAGGACAACCACAAACAGTTCTTTCCTGGGAAAAGAAACAGCAGGCTTTATGGATTCATACTTCGGGCGGAACTTTGTATTTGCAACCCTATAATATAGGAAGTGTACATGTGATGTTCGGTTCTGAGAATGAAATAAAAGAATATAAGAGTTTTGCCGTAACGCAACAGGCAAAAGTGGCAGAGTTTAAAGTGGAGGATACTCAGGAAGATATTGTATTACGTTCTTCCCGTTTAGTTGTTACTGTGAATAAGAATAAAGGGTATATCAGTCTACTTGATGGGTCTGGAAAAATTTTACTGAAAGAGTTTCCGGAAAAAGCGAGAATGAATATGTGTGGAGATTCTGTCAATGCATATTGTAAGTTCCAGTTACGAGATGAAGAGGCTTTATATGGTTTGGGGCAGTTCAGAGATAACTTAATGAACTTGAGGAATGCCAAGCGGGAACTGGTTCAGTTTAATACGCAAGCTGCGGTACCGGTTATTTATTCTACTGGTGGTTGGGGATTGTTTTGGGATAATCCTTCCCGGACTATTTATACAGACAATAGTACCGGTATGAGTTTGGCTTCTGATTACGGTAAGATCGTTAACTATTATCTTTTTGTAGGTGATAAAATGGATAATTTGGTAGCTGCATATCGTTCTTTGACGGGAGGGGCTCCGATGTTGCCCGATTGGGCTTTAGGTTATCACCAAAGCCGTAACCGTTATGCTACGCAAAAAGAGGTGATGGAGATAGCTAAAAAGATGAAGGAAGAGGATATTCCTGCAAGTACTATCTTTATAGATTATCATTATTGGGGTAAGTACGGAACAGGTTCACATAGGTTTGATGAAACTTTATTCCCTGATGTTCCTTCAATGTTGGACAGTCTCCATAACGTTTATGATATGAAGGTGGTTTTGACAATGTGGCCCTGCTTCAAACCGGGTATCCCTAATTATAATGAAATGTCACAAAAAGGGTATATATTGGAAGGAGCCAAAGCTATTGACGGCTATATATATGATACTTTTAATCCGAATGCGGCCAAAATGTATTGGGATAAGGTTTCTTCTTTAGTGGACTTGAATATCGATGGCTGGTTTTTAGATGGACCGGAACCTGACCATGTAGCCTCATACTTGCCACTTAATACTTATGCCGGACCAGCTCAGAAGGTACGAAATGTATACCCTTTGGTTCATGCATCACATTTTTATGAAGGAATAACCAAAGCTCGTCCCGGTATCCGTCCTTATATGTTGACCCGTTGCGCGTGGGCTTCCCAACAAAAGTGGGGAACGGCTGTGTGGTCTGGTGATATTCCAACGACATTTGCCGAATTACAAACGCAAGTAGCAGCAGGATTAAACTTTACAGCAACGGGAATTCCCTACTGGACTACAGACATTGGTGGTTATTCAGGAGGAGACCCGTCTAAAAAAGATTATCAGGAATTGTTTGTACGTTGGTTTCAGTATGGAACATTTTGTCCCGTTTTTCGTTGCCATGGACGTCGTTATCCGGGAGATACGAAAGCACCGAATGAGTTATGGGCATACGGACCAGAAGTACAACGTATCTGTACTGACCTTATAAAGTTGCGATACCGGCTTTTGCCTTATATTTATACCCTATCAGGTAAAGTTACTCACGAGCATTATACACCAATGCGCTTACTGGCTTTTGATTTTGCTTATGATCAAAATGTATTAGACTGTAAAGATCAGTTTATGTATGGACCTGCTCTCTTGGTTTGCCCCGTTTTGGAGGCAGGAGCAACTTCCCGCTCTGTATATCTGCCACAAGGATGTACTTGGGTAGATTTCTGGACCGGTGCAATCTACCAAGGAGGAACTACAATTACTGCAGAAGCACCTCTGGATAAAATGCCTTTGTTTGTGAAGTCTGGTTCTATCATCCCTTATTATACTTCTGTTGAGAAAAATATTAATGTTGATGTTCCGCTTGAGATTCATGTCTTTGGTGGGGAAAACGCAAGTTTCAATTTATACGAAGATGATGGTGAGACGTTGAAATATAAAAATGGCAATTATAGTATTATTCCGTTTAAGTGGAATGATCGTACAAAGGAATTTATAGTTGGAGAACGCATCGGCGACTATGCAGTAAAAGACAGGGACCTTATCATTAAACTCAAAGGTAAAGATGTGATAAAGAGGATAAAATATAGTGGTAAAGAAATAAAAGTTATATTGAAATGAGCCTCAGGAGATTGATAATAGTTAGTTCCTTTTTCTTATCTTTCTTTGCAAATCTTTTTGCGGGTGGAAATGTTAGGGGGTGGATCATTCTGTCTGACAATATGGATCGTGCTATCCGGACAATAAAAACAGCAAAAGAGTATAATATCAATCAGCTTCAGTTGTCCCATGAGATCATCCATGATTTAAAGGCCATTAAAGAAGAAAAGGTATGTGAACAGGTTAATGAACTCATTCGTCTTGCACATTTAGAAGGTATTGATGAAGTGTTGCTTTGGGATCATAGCTTATATTCTCTGGATTATTATCCATCGTGTTTTAGAACAGGGCCTAATGGTACAATAAATCTGGATAATCCTAAATTCTGGGAATGGTTTAAAGATGACTATCGCCGGATGCTCAACAGGGCTCCTGAAGCAGATGGACTTGTGCTAACGTTTATTGAAACTGGCGCTTATGCGGAAAAACAGTATTCGGTGAATATGAAAACCCCTGAGGAAAAACTGGCAGCTGTTGTAAACGCTATTTCCGATGTAGTTATTGGTGAAAGAGGAAAGAAACTCTATATTCGTACTTTTGCTTATTCGGAAGAAGAGTATAAGAGTACTGTTGGATGTATAAAGCATATAAAGAGTGATAAGGTCATTTTAATGATGAAAGAAACCCCTCATGATTTCTTTCTGACACATCCGGATAACTCTTACATCAGAAAGATGAATAGGCCTACGATTGTAGAGTTTGATTCTGGTAATGAATACAGTGGGCAAGGCGTTGTTGCTAACACATGGCCTGAATATACTATGAAAAGATGGGGTAGCTATATTAACTGTCCTAATGTTACCGGATATGTTGCAAGGACGGATCGTTATGGGGATACCAGCATAGTAGGAACAGCTAATGAAATTCAGTTGTATGCACTGAAGCGGATGACGGAAGAACAAACTGTATCTCCAATGCAAATCTATAATGAATTTATTACGTCGAGGTATGGTGAGGATGCTTTGTTGCCCATTAGAAAAGCGTTTCAAACTGCATATGATATAGTCACATCTGTTTTTTATACCTTAGGAACAAACCTAACAGATCATTCTTCTCTAAATTATGAAAACAATAAATGGGGATATAGCAGGCATGTGTCTGGAAGATGGATTGATCCGCCTATGGTTCTTGTTAAGCATGATATAAATAAAACATTTCATTATTGGAAAGATATTATAAATCATATTGCTCCTGTACACTTTAAGTCATTATCATCTCCGTTAGCTGTTGAAGTGAAGACCGTTTTTGATAATCAATGGATAGAACCTGATGAAAAAATGGATAGTGTATATTATAATTATATTCTAACGGAAAAACAGTATGGAGTTAAACTTGCTTCCGAAGCAGTCGCTGAAATAGAAAAGGTAAAGCCTTTATTAGAATCTGCGGCATATAATGATTTATACCAACTGTTTTATCGTACTTATTTGACTGCATGTTTGCATGAAGCTGTATGTACGGTGTATTATGGTTCCAGAATCTATGTCAGAGCTAAGCAATTTCATCCTGCAGGTTTGAAGGAACGTATTTTTTTATCTCTGAAAAAGATAGAACAAGTTTCGGAGGATATGAATTTGTTGGTGAATGCATATCCAGTCGGTCAATATAACTGGTTGAATGATGCAAAAACCGCATTAAAATACAGAGATAAGGTCTTGAAAATATTGAAGGAACATGCTTCTGAATCTGATATTACTGAAAGAAGCTTATCGAAGGCAGAATATTTCTCTTGGATAAACAACACTAATGAAGGAACTACAGAATCACAGACATTGGCTAATTTGAATTTTTTTGAATGGCTTCGTCAGGAATATGGGATGCAGTTGGATATATATGCTTTTGATGCAGGGCTGATTGATGGTAAGAATATTTATGGGAGTATAAATTCCCAACGATTTAAGAATAAATTCCCAAAAGGGTTAGATTCTACTTATCTAAAGGCTAAACAGAATGGAGTACGTTTAGGGCTTTGGGGAGGACCAGATGGTTTTGGGGATACTCTGGAGAGTGCAGAGGAAAGAAAGGAGATGTTAGTATCACTCTGCCGTAATTATGATTGGGCTCTTTTTAAATTTGATGCAGTTTGCGGTCCGTTGAGAGAAGAGAAAGAAGATCTTTTTGTGGATATGATTGGAGAGTGCAGGAAATATTCTCCAGACTTAATTCTTTTGAATCACCGTTTAGGGTTGAAAAAAGCGGAACAATGTGCAACAACTTTTTTGTGGGAGGGCAAAGAGAGCTATATTGATGTAAATTCATTCAATACATGTGCAGCTCCCCACAATAGAGTAGGAGCATTGGGAAGAGGTCTTGTACCCGATTTGAAAAGATTAACGGAGGACCATGGGGTTTGCCTTTCTTCCTGTTTGGATTATTGGGAAGATGAACTTGTTTTACAGGCATTTAATAGGTCTTTGTTACTTTCTCCTCAAATATATGGCAATCCTTGGCTATTGTCCGATAGAGAGTTTCCTAAATTGGCGAGAATTTTTAATCTGCATCGGAAGTTTTCAGGTTTATTGGTAGATGGTATAGAACTACCTTCAGCCTATGGAAAGTATGCTGTTTCAAGAGGAGATGATAAAACGAGGTTGATAACATTGAGGAATTTGACTTGGGAACCTCAGAAAGTCAAGATTGTGTTAAATCATGAGATTGGTCTGGAAGAATGTAAACATGTTAAGTGTCGGTTATATCATCCTGTTGAAATAATATTGGGTATTTATAACTATGGAGAATCTGTTGAAGTTACTGTATTACCGTTCAGGTCAATGTTGTTTTATGCTTCTGCGGATGAAAGTCTGGATGGCATTGGAGTAGAAGGAACTGATTTTGAAATAATAAAAGATGTAGCGGGGAAACCGATTGAAATAAATTTATTGGGATTTGCAGGAACGCAATCGCACATCAAATTAAATAATTTACCTGGTGTTGAAAAGATAGAAATGGATGGGCAGGATGTTACAAAAAAACTGAGTAATTCTAAAACGATGAATATAAATTTTGAAGGTGGTAAATACTCAAAATCTTATCATCGGAAAATTGCCGATTTATCTCCTGTATCTATACCTTATGATGTAAATACCTTATATGAAGCTACGGTGTTTGTTGCCGATAATAATGCAATGGAAGTTCGTTCTCTATATCGTTCGGGAACAACGAAGATTAAACAGGTAGAGGAGGCTCGTAACGCTTTTTTTAATCAGTCTGCCTTTATTAATCGTGGTGTTTGGGATAAATATTTATTTGATGGCGATATGGGGACAGGATTTTGGCCATCAAAAAGAAAAGGTGATATTCGAATAAAGGGTGGTTGTTTTCGTTTGGATCTTGGAGAAAGTTTATTGGTAGATAGTATTCTTATAAAAGTAAATAACGAGTATGAATTACAACCTTTATTGGTGGATGAAGGCAATGTTGCTTATATTTCATCCGATTTGAAGGATTGGAAACCTGTATCCTTTTGGGCTGGTACAACAATGAGTCTAAAAGTAGGGGAGCGTATGAGATATCTTAAAATGAAACCTTTTCCTGATGCAATAGCCGAAGTGGAAGTATATGCTGCCGGAAAAAAGGTAGAGCCTGATAACTTTAGAGCCAATAATCTTTTTGCTGATACCTCTGTTATGAGATGTGCCGGTGCTTGGAAAGCTATGTTTCGGTTGGACGAGGTAACTCCTAATAGCTATCTTTGTGTAGCTGTAAATGGAAAGCATGGTGTAGAGGGAGCATATGTTACTTTAAAAGTAGATGGTCAATATGTGGGAGCATCCTCTAGGGCAACTTCATATCCGGCTAATCCATGGGAAAATACGACTGTGCAATCTAATTCTAACTATACTTATTTTTTTGAGTTGGATGAAAATTTGAAGAACAAAGATATAGAGGTATTTCTGCTAGCTTATGATGAAAAGAACCTCTCTCTATTTCCTGAAGTTTGGATTACTGCTTATCCGATGCCTTATGAGAAAAAGACATTAGTGATTCACCGTTCTCTTACAGAATAATCGCTTTGATAGCCATATTACCAACATAAAACGAAAAAAACATTCTTATTTGTTTCAGATCATTCTATATGTTGGTAAAGAAGCAGTTAATCTTTTAATTTAATTTAAAATTAAGCGTTAGATAAGCGCGATATCACTCAATTTTTAATCTCAGGCATATAATTTTGCCATATCAAAATGATAATAATAGGTTCTTTTGAAGGTGGAAAAATACAAGATTGAATTTGGGATAACAATTAAAAAAAAGATAAGTAAACTAAAAGAATACATAACTTTAAAAGAAATGCATATGAAAGATACAAGTTAACCGGAAACATATCCTTCCTAACTTATTTAATCTAAGGGATACGTTATTTGATGAAAAACAATTTTAAAAGTGAGATTATGAAACACATGAAAAACAAATCTAATTTTGTGAAAGTTAGCAAATACACTTGTTGGTGTATGCTAATGATGTTCTTGATGGTGCTTACTCCGATGCGTGCACAAACTTCTCGAAGTATATCCGGGCAGGTTGTTGATGAATTAGGTGAAGCTATTATTGGTGCTAATGTGACTGTAGTTGGAAATAAGTCATTAGGTACAATAACTGATATTGATGGAAATTTTACTCTAACAGTTCCCCAAGGAACAACGTTGGAAGTTTCTTACATTGGTTATGTGAATAAAAAAGTGGTAGTGGATAACAAAATCAGCTATAAAATTACTTTGAAGGAAGATGCAGAACAGCTGGATGAGGTCGTGGTAGTAGGATACGGTACGCAGAAAAGAGTGAATCTAACAGGAGCAGTGTCTGCTATTACTAATGAAGAACTGGTTGCTACTAAAAGCCAGAATGCTCAGAACATGTTGACTGGTAAAGTTCCTGGTGTTCGTGTAATTCAAAAAACATCTGAGCCGGGTGAGTTTACCAACCAGTTTGATATCCGTGGTTTTGGTTCTCCATTGATAGTAGTAGATGGTGTTCCTCGTGGCAATTTGCAACGTATGGACCCGAATGAAATTGAGTCGATTTCTGTTTTGAAAGATGCTTCGGCTGCTATATATGGTGTACGTGCGGCTAATGGTGTTGTCTTGATTACTACAAAGAAAGGTGAAAAGAATAAGCCGAAGATTGAATACAACATGTATTATGGTATTCAAACTCCGGCAGAAATGTTGGAACCAGTAGGTGCTGTAGATCGTATGAGACTATTTAATGAAAAGTCAATGCGTAATCTGACAAACCCTCAGCTTACTTATTCAGACGAGCAGATTGAAGAGTATTTGAATGGAACATTAAAATCTACTGATTGGTATGATGCAGTAATTCGTAATTCAGCTCCCCAGCAGCAGCATAATGTTTCATTAAGTGGTGGAAGTGAAAAAACTGATTATTATGTAAACTTCGGTTATACGGATCAGGAAGGTTTTTTCAAGTCAAAAGCAATGGATTATAACCGTTATAATCTTCGTGCAAATTTAAATGCCGAAGTCGCTAAAAATTTAAAGGCTTCGATTAAGATAAATGGTATAATTGATAGTAAACAACGTCAATACTTATCAACATGGGAGGTTTATAAAGCTTTGTGGCGTGCAAGTCCTAATGAGAAATTGTATGCTAATGATAATCCGGAATACTTTCAAAAGATGTCATCTGACCAGCTGAATCTTTTGGCAGCAACAGACCCTGATGTTTCCGGTTATAATAAGACAACAAATAAAATCTTCCAGTCTACGATGGAACTTGAATATGCTGTTCCATTTGTAAAAGGTCTGAAGGTGAAAGGCATGTTCAGTTATGATACTTCTATTGCTGATAATACCATATATAAGAAAGAGTATAATGAGTATACTTATAGTGAAGCAACTGATACTTATACTGCTTATGCTATGCAGTCGCCAACTAATCTGGAACGTTATTATGGTAACTCATGGACTACTTTATGGCAAGCTTCTGTAAGTTATGAAAATACTTTTGCATCAAGTCATAACGTATCTGGATTGCTGTTATTTGAAGAAGCACATAGTGTAGGTGATAATATCCGTGCAGCTCGTGATTTTTCTATACCTTTACCTTATTTATTTGCGGGTAATTCTGCCAATCAGCTTGGTACAGCTAATGCAAATGGATTGACAGAAAGTGCTTCTCAGGCACTGGTTGGTAGATTTAACTATGATTATAAAGGACGCTATCTGTTAGAGTTTGCCTTTCGTTATGATGGTTCTTCCAAATTCCCATCACATAGTCGTTGGGGCTTTTTCCCAAGTGCTTCTGTAGGATGGCGCATGAGTGAAGAGAGTTTTATAAAAGACAAATTACCTTTTATAAACAACCTGAAGCTTCGCGGTTCTTATGGTAAAATGGGTGATGATTCTGTTGCTGATTACCAATTTATTTCTGGATATGATTATCCGAATACTAATGGTGATAGATATAATAAAACTCCGAAAGGATATTTTTTCAATGGTTCATTCATGAATTCATTAGGCTTTCGTGCGGTAGCCAATCCTAATATTACGTGGTACACCGTTAAGACTCTGAATGTGGGTATTGATGCTGATTTGTGGAATGGCTTATTAGGAGTTTCTTTTGATTTGTTTCAGCGTGACCGTGATAACTTGATGGCTAATCGTATTGCCACTATTCCTGGAACATTTGGTGCTGCAATGCCTAAAGAGAATTTGGAGAGTGACCGTACAAAAGGTTTTGAAGTTGAATTGAGACATCGTAATCGTGTGGGGCAGGTAAATTATAGTGTTTCTGGAAACATTGCTATTACTCGTTCCATGTGGCGTTACAAAGAACGTACCCCGTCAGGTAACTCCTATGATAACTGGAGAAATAACTTAACTAACCGTTATAATGACATTTGGTTTGGTTATGGTGCAGACGGTCGTTATACTTCGTGGGAACAAATTGCCAACTCTCATATATTTGCAGGTAATGCAACTCTTCCTGGAGATTATGTTTATGAAGACTGGAATGGTGATGGTACAATTGACGATATGGATAGATATCCTATCGCTACAACTACTAATTCTACTGCTGCTAATTTTCAGGATAAGAAAAATTATCCGTTGATGAACTTTGGTTTAACTCTTTCTGCTCAATGGAAAGGTTTTGATGTTAATATGACTTTCCAAGGTGCTGCAATGTCTTATGTATCTTATGGCGAACAGTTGTCGGCTCCGTTACAATTTAATGGTAACGCTTTGGATATGTTCTTGGATAGATGGCGTCCGGTTGATCCCAAACAAGATCCTTATGATCCTTCTTGTCAATGGATTTCAGGATATTATTCTTATGGTGGTACAACTCCGGATCTTAATTCTGAATTTTCTATTCAGAAAGGTACTTATCTGCGTTTGAAGACTGCTGAAATAGGTTACACTTTGCCGAAGAATTGTTTGTCATTCATAGGTATAAAGAATCTGAGAATTTATATGAATGGATATAACTTGTTCACTATAACAGGTGTGAAAGGGGTCGATCCAGAAAGACCAGCTGAACTCTATGGATATATGTATCCGTTGAATAGAACATATAACTTTGGTGCAAGTGTTACATTTTAAGTAAAAGGAGATTATAGTATGAAAAAGCTAAGAAATATATTGATGTGTGTTGCTATAGGAGGTATGTTTGTTGGATGTCAAGATTTGGATATTCCTCCTAAGAATATTCTATCGGGAGAAGACATATATAATGAAGGTGGTATTACTGCCTATATGGCAGGTTTGTATAGCCAGTTGCCAATGGAAGATTTTAATATGTCAAATGATGGTAGTTACAATGGTTTTTATAATTGGAATTGTATTATTTGGGATATGCTCAGCACTGGTGAAACTGTAAATCGTAATAACACAGGTATTTATATTCCTCAAAAAGGATATTGGAGTATGGGTTATAAAACGATTCGTCAAGCTAATGATTTAATAGCTAATCTGCCTGCGTATGTCGGAAAACTGAAAGGTGCTGAATCATGGATTGCTGAAGCAAAGTTTATTCGGGCTTATGTATATTTTGCGATGGTAAAACGCTATGGCGGTGTACCTATTTTGGAAACTCCACAGGAAATGACTGATGACGAGAAGGCATTGTGGGTAGCGCGTAGCAGTCATGAAGAGTGCATTGACTTTATTCTTTCAGATTTAGATTATGCCATTGAAAATTTAGGTAAAACAAAAGTTGCAGGCCGTGCTAATAATACTTATGTGGCAGCAGCTTTCAAGTCACGTGTTGCTTTGTATGCTGGCTCTGTTGCCCGTTATGGACAGATATTTAATTATTCCGGAAGTGAAAGTGGTAAAATGCTTACCGGTATTCCTGAAGGAAGAGCAAACGATTACTTTATGCAAGCTTATAAAGCATCCAAAATTGTAGAAGAAGGTGGTTATAAGTTATATGAGGGAAACTCTGATAAAGAAGCCAACTTCCGTGAGATATTTGCCAATGCTGATAAGAGTGATGAATCTATTCTTATTCGGCAGTATAGTAAAAATGACTTTGTTCATAGTTTTGATGCTGTATATTGTCCGCCTCGTATGACCGCAACTTATGGTGACCGTTATAATGTAACATTGGATTGGGTAGAACTGTTTGACGGCCTGCCTATTGATCCTGCAACGGGATACCTCAAAACAACGGATGACGATGGTAATTATATTGTTTACAATGATATTAAAGACCTATTGGACAATGCAGAACCTCGTTTAAGGGGATCTATCTTATTACCTGGACATACTTACAAAGGGGTTGAACTGGATATTCGTTTTGGTATAATAAAGGAGGAAATAGACCCATCTACACCTATTGCTAAGTTTATAAAGGATGATGGACAGACTACAGTCAATTATACAAGTAATGCTTGGTTCAAGAATAACGTTTTGACAACAACCGAGAATGTAAAAGAACAAAAACCTTATGAGACTTCTACAGGTATGAAACTTAATAAAAGTGGAATGGATGGTCCGGCTAATGGTGGAACGAGTAATACACTGACAGGCTTTCATGGAGCTAAATGGTTGAATTTGAACTGGACAATTGCTGAAACACAGTTACATAGTTCTACACAGTCTTGGATTGATATTCGTTATGCTGAAATATTATTGAATCGTGCCGAAGCTGCATTGGAACTTTACCAGAATGGCGTTGCTACTATCGATGGAAAAGATATGCAACAGGATGCTTACGAATGTATCAATAAGATACGTTCAAGAGCTGGTGCTGAGTTGCTGACCAGTCCTGCAGAACTATCCAATGTATCACGTGATGGCATTGAACGCGGTCAAGGTATCCGTTCGTTTGTATTTGCTCCTAATGAAGGTATGCATATTATCCGTGTAGAACGTTATAAGGAATTGGCTTTTGAGCATAAGATTTATTGGGATTTGCGTCGTTGGTTTACTTTCGATTCGCAAATTTATCAATATCGTCGTAGAATGCTGTCTCCATTCTTGTTTGCCAAAGGAGCAACAGTAAATGAAGCAGGTAATCCGGTGGGTAAGTATATTTTTGATACCCGTGTTTGTGAAAGAGCTAATAACTCATTGACATTTGCTACTAAAAATTACTATGATAAGATTCCTGATGGTGAACGTAAGGTAAATCCGTTACTTGAGCAAAATAATCAGTATTAATTAGAAAAAGGAAAATAGTATGAAAAAGATATTTAATTTGCTGTTAGTTACTGCATTAGTTTTAGGCTTTTCATCGTGTGAAAAGGATAATTATGATGCACCGGAAGCTGGTGTCTTCGGGCAGGTTGTAGACCATAACGGTAAACCTCTGCAAACAGCTATGGGACAAGGAAGTATGAAGATACAGATTACGGAATTGAGTTATGCGGGTGGCGATGAATCGATCGTTGTGACGAATCAGAACCTCAATATGAGGCAGGATGGTTCATATTCCAATTCTAAACTGTTTGCAGGTACTTACCGTATGATTCCGTTGGAAGGCGCATTTTATCCTTATGATGTAGAAGGAGAAACGGTGGAATTGAAGAACGGGAAAATGACAGAACGTAACTTTACTGTTACCCCCTATCTGGAAGTAGAATGGGTTACGGAACCTTACTTGACTTCTGATAATTTTTTGAAATGTGCAGTGAAATTTAAGAGAATAGCAAAAGAAGGAATTGCTATGCCTGATGTAAACAACATACAATTGTATATTTCGCATACGCAATATTGTGGAACAGAATCTGACGGAAATTATACTCCCGGTTCTGTGAAAATAACTAATGATCAGGAGGGCACAACTATTGAGTTAACTTCTAAAGCTGCTATTAAATATTCTAATACCTATTGGGTAAGGGTAGGTGCGTGCTGTAACGACACTTACAAGAAGTATAACTTTACTGATATCAAGAAAATCGATCTGAAATTGAATTGATTAAATAAGTAGGTAGGTAAGTAAGGAGGGTATTTGTTTCCGTAATAAGTGCCCTCCTTCTTTTTTGAACAAAATTTTAGTACTGCTTTGGGGGCATAAACTCTTTTAGGACGTATCAGGGGCGTACTTTCTTCGTTCTTATACACAACTAAAAATAGTGAAGCTGGTACAAGGAGGGGGATACATGATACAAAGCGACTCATTTTGTTCTATTTGTCGATTGTGAATCTGCTTAGGGGATTGCACCTTATATCGAAGCTGATTATCATGGCAACATAACATAGTTTAAAAGTTTATTGGATGATTCGTAATGGTACCAGCTACGATTAATTACTTTTTAATGTCTAATTAATTATTTATTTCACTTTCTGTTAATGAGTCGAAGCTACATTTGCAGAAAATAATATTATATTTTAATATCATGAAGAATTTCTATACAGCCTTTTGGACTGCCGCATGTCTTTTGATTTCATCATCCGGATATGCGCAATCTGAATGGAAAAATAATTTTTCCGATCAGGGAGAAATACTGAAAACAGTGGGACGGGGTGAATGTAGCATTGCAGACGGGGTGTTCCGTTCAAAAGGTTCTTATGCTTGTTTCGGTAATCCTGAGTGGAAGAACTATACCATGTCCTTTAAAGCGCGTGCTCCCCAAGAAGCGGAACAAGTTCAAATCTGGGCAGGATTTCGTGCTAATAATCGTTTTGACCGTTATGTAGTCGGTATAAAAGGAGGATTGCAAGATGATTTATACCTGATGCGCATGGGTTATATGGGTACGGATGAGTTTATGGGCGTTCGTCCGTTAGGATTTCATCCGGTACCGGGTCAATGGTATCAGTTAAAGGTAGAAGTCTGCGGCAGCCGTATTCGCGTTTTCTTGAATGATGAGAAGGAACCGCGGATGGATATCACAGATAAAAATAGCAACTTGGCACCTTCCGGTTCTGTGACTTTGGGAGGCGGTTGGATTGAAACAGAGTTTGACGACCTCGTTGTTACTCCGTTGGAAGAAGATGCATTGAAAAATGTGAAAGTTGCAGAATATCGTAAGGTGGCAACACCACAAGAGAAAGAAAGCAAGCGCCAGCTTGAAAGAGCAAATTATGCGTCTGTGAAAGTGAATAGACTGGAGGAAGGACGCACGGATATTTCATTGGATGGTAACTGGCTCTTTATGCCCGGATATCAGTTGGACGATAAGGAAAAAGCGGTATCCACGGCTACGGACGATAAGAATTGGCATGTAATGTCTGTGCCTAATTTCTGGAACCCAATCCGTATCTGGTTACATGGAGAAACCATGCCCTCACCTACAGGGCCTCAGCCAAAAGGTGTTTCGGATACCTATTACCAGCAGGAAACCGATCGTTGCGAGGGTTATACATTTGATTATAGAAAAACGAATGCTGCCTGGTATCGTCAGTGGATAGAGCTACCGGCTGGTGTTGAAGGCAAAAATATGACTCTGACTTTTGATGCTGTTTCAAAGGTAGCAGAGATTTATATTAATGGAGAGCTGGCAGGTTCACATATCGGCATGTATGGTGAAATACAGGTTGATGGAAGTAAGTTATTGAAACCCGGCAAAAATCTGGTAGTAGTGAAAGTGACCCGTAAAGCGGATGGAAGTGCTTCTGAAAACGGTAGCGCTGCTATTGATTTCTTCTATTCTTCTGTTCGCGAAAGTGAAAAAGAAGGTGGAAAAGTAGCAGTGAAGAGTAATATTCTGAAAGATATAGCACATGGATTTTATGGTGATGAGCCTGCAGGTATTTGGCAGCCGGTAAAACTTACTATCACCAGCCCGGTGAAGGTAGAAGATGTCTTTATTAAACCTACTCTGGAGGGAGCTACTTTTGACCTGACGGTAAAGAATCATAGCGGTAAAAAGAATCAGTTTGATCTCTATACTGACATTGTGGATAAAGAAACCGGTTCTGTGCTTTATAGCAGTCTTTCTTTGCAAAAACTGGTGCTGAATGCTGATGAAGAAAAGATGTTCACTTACAGTGTGAATGGACTTAAACCTCGTCTCTGGACACCTCATCATCCTAATCTATACGATTTCCGCTTTAGGCTGGTTACTGCCAAAGGTGTTGAATTAGACTGTCTGGCAGAAACTTCCGGTTTCCGTACTTTTGAGGTGAAGGAAGGGGTGTTCTTCCTGAACGGTAATCGCTACTGGTTGCGTGGTGGTAATCACATTCCGTTTGCTCTTGCTCCGAACGACTTGAATCTGGCTAATACTTTCATGCAACTGATGAAGGCCGGCAACATAGATGTCACTCGTACCCACACCACTCCGTGGAATAAACTTTGGATGGGAGCTGCTGATAAAAATGGTATTGGCGTTAGCTTTGAAGGTACTTGGCCCTGGCTGATGATTCATTCCACTCCGCTTCCTGATGCAAAACTGATTGAGATGTGGAAGGAAGAATTCCTCACCTTGCTGAAAAAGTATCGTAACCATCCTTCACTGCTTTTCTGGACGGTGAATAATGAAATGAAGTTCTACGATAATGATAATGACTTGGAACGTGCTAAAGAGAAATACCGTGTGATTTCGGATGTGGTAAAAGAAATGCGTCGCATTGATCCTACACGTCCCATTTGTTTCGACTCCAACTATCAGGCAAAGGGCAAAAAAGAAAAGTATGGTGCTGACTTTATGAATAGCATAGATGATGGCGACATCGATGATATGCATGCGTATTATAATTGGTATGATTTCTCACTCTTCCGGTTCTTCAACGGAGAATTTCAGCAGAGGTTTAAGATGCCCGAACGTCCGCTTATCAGCCAGGAGATGTCAACCGGATATCCGAATAATGAAACCGGACATCCGACCCGCTCTTATCAGTTGATTCATCAGAATCCTCAATCCCTGATAGGCTATGAATGTTATGACTTCTCAGATCCTAAATCATTCCTTAACGTGCAGGCGTTCATAACCGGAGAATTGGCTGAAGCGCTCCGCCGTTCCAACGATCAGGCATCGGGTATCATGCATTTTGCCCTTCTCACTTGGTTCCGTCAGGTTTATGATTATCAGAAGATTGAGCCATATCCTACGTATTACGCTTTGAAGCGTGCTTTGCAACCTGTATTGATAAGTGCCGAGTTGTGGGGACGTAATCTTTATGGTGGAGATAAGCTGCCGACACGTATTTATGTAGTGAATGACCGCGAGGATGGTACAACCCTGAAACCTACTTTATTGCGTTGGGAAGTACAGGATGAAACCGGAAAGAAACTGGTTTGGGGTAGTGAGGAACTCCCGGCTGTGAAGCATTATGGACGCTACTATATTGAACCAAATATCCAATTACCGGTTAATTTGCCGGCTGACAAGGTGAAAGCTAAATTGGTATTGAAGTTGACTGAGAATGGCTTACCGGTATCGGAAAATGAATATAATCTGCTGTTGGCCCGTAAGGACTGGAACATCAATCAAGTAGCAGAAGGTAAAAAAGTGCTTCTTCTGGATAAAGAGGGTATGAAAGATAAATTTGATTTCCTTCATATAAACTATCAGGCGGTTTCTACTATAAAAGAAATGATGAACCCGAAACTGAAAGCTGACCTTTGCATTATTTCCGGATTGACCGCGTGTACGGACGAAGAAAGAGAAATGCTTCGCTCTTATCAGTCAAAGGGAGGGAAGTTGCTTTTACTGAATAGTAAAGAAGTTGCGAAGGCCATTTATCCTGAACATATCACGAGTTGGATTATCCCGACAGAGGGTGACATCGTGAATATGGAACGCAATGATGCACCGGTGTTTGATGGTATTGATGTATTGGAACTGCGTTATTTCAATAATAATAAGAGAGAAATTCCTTTGGCTTGCAATGCTACCCTGAAAGTAAACCGGAATGAAAACCTGATAGAATTGGCAGGGCAGATGAAGATTCATGCTTATATCGACGGTGGAAAGCCGGAAGATCGTATTCGTAAAATCGATTCGATGCGCGGTTTTACCTTATTGCAGATAAAGGATAGAAAGGGATTGGCTACAGTTTCTACCATGTGTACGGAAAAGGCCGATACCGACCCGATAGCTGGAAAGCTGTTAGTGAACATGATAAATGAATTATTGAAATAGCGAGCAACAAACAGTTTGATACGATTCTGATTTTACTGATACAATCAAAATACTATGGTCAAGAAAATTCTGATATCCTTTTGTTTGAGTGCTGTAGCCTTGGTAGCTACAGCACAAAATGAACCCTACAGAAACCCGGATTTATCACCTTCCGAACGGGCGTGGGACTTGTTGAAACGTATGACTCTGGAAGAGAAAATCAGCCAGATGAAAAATGGCTCGCCAGCCATTGAACGCCTTGGAATACCGGCATATAACTGGTGGAATGAAGCACTGCACGGAGTGGCACGCGCCGGAAAAGCAACAGTTTTTCCTCAGGCGATAGGACTTGCTGCCACTTTTGATAATCAGGCAGTTCATGAAACTTTCAGCATCGTATCGGATGAAGCCCGTGCCAAATACCATGATTTTCAACGTAAGGGTGAACGGGATGGTTACAAAGGATTGACGTTTTGGACTCCGAATATCAATATATACCGTGATCCGCGTTGGGGGCGAGGCATGGAAACTTATGGAGAAGACCCGTATCTGACATCTCTGATGGGATTGGCCGTAGTGAAAGGTTTGCAGGGTGATGGCACCGGAAAATATGATAAGACACATGCTTGTGCCAAGCACTATGCCGTGCACAGTGGCCCAGAATGGAACAGGCATAGTTTTGATGCCAAGAATATTTCCCAGCGCGATTTATGGGAAACCTACTTGCCTGCTTTTAAAACTCTGGTGACGGAAGGAAAAGTAAAAGAGGTGATGTGCGCCTATAACCGCTATGAAGGAGAACCGTGTTGCTCTAACAAGCAATTGTTGATTCGTATCCTGCGCGAGGACTGGGGATATGATGATATTGTGGTTTCAGATTGTGGAGCTATCGGAGATTTTTACTATCCTAATCATCATGAAACCCACCCTACGGCTGCTGCAGCTTCGGCTGACGCTGTTGTTTCAGGGACAGACCTGGAATGTGGCGGTAGTTATTCTTCTTTAAATGAAGCGGTACGGAAAGGACTGATATCAGAAGAAAAAATCAATGAATCGGTTTTCCGTTTATTGCGTGCTCGTTTCCAGTTGGGCATGTTTGATGATAATACACTTGTTTCGTGGTCTAAAATACCATATTCGGTTGTAGAGTCAAAAGAACATGTAGCCAAAGCTTTGGAGATGGCACGTAAGAGTATGGTATTGCTGACTAACAAGAATAATATCTTGCCGTTGAGTAAATCTGTTCGTAAAGTTGCCGTGCTGGGGCCTAATGCCAATGACTCCGTGATGCTTTGGGCAAACTATAATGGTTTCCCTACTAAATCTGTCACTATCCTTGAGGGCATTAAAAGTAAACTTCCCGAAGGAACTGTATATTATGAGAAAGGTTGTGATTTTGTAAATACGCAGACTGTTTTTAGCTACTTCGACTGTTGCTCGTATGATGGGAAGAAAGGCTTTAAGGCAACCTTTTGGAATAATAAGGAATTAGAAGGTGAAGCGGTGGCTGTCGGTCATTTTAGTGAGCCGCTGAACTTTGGTAATGGGGGCAACACCGTATTCATGCCGGGAGTAAATCTGCACGATTTCTCGGCGCGCTTTGAGTCGGTATATACCCCGAAGGAATCCGGCGAAGTCTCTTTCATTATTTCTGCGGATGATGGTTCCCGACTGTTCATTGATGGGGAAGAGGTTTACTCTGAGTGGCATAATGGAGCTACAAGAGAGAAAATGTATAATCTGAATGCAGTGAAGGGCAAAGCCTATAAGGTTGTATTAGAGTATTTCCAGGCTGGCGGAGAAGCTTCATTGAAATTTGATATAGGTATTAAGAAAGAAATAAATTATAAGGAAGTGGCCGATAAAGCGGCTGAAGCTGACGTGATTATCTTTGTAGGCGGACTTTCTTCTGCGCTGGAAGGTGAGGAAATGCCGGTGGACCTTCCCGGGTTTAGAAAAGGTGACCGCACCAATATCGATCTGCCTCAGGTGCAGGAAGAGATGCTGAAAGCTTTGAAAAAAACAGGTAAACCGGTTGTTTTTGTCTTATGTTCCGGCAGTACGCTGGCATTGCCTTGGGAAGCAGAAAACCTGGATGCGATTATTGAAGCATGGTATCCCGGTCAGCAGGGAGGAACAGCCGTTGCAGATGTCCTGTTTGGTGATTATAATCCTGCCGGACGCTTGCCGCTTACTTTCTATGCATCGAGCAGTGATCTGCCCGATTTTGAGGACTACGATATGAGCAACCGTACATACCGCTATTTCAAGGGAAAACCTCTGTTTCCTTTTGGACATGGATTGAGCTATACCACTTTTGACTATGGTAAGGCTAAGGCGGATAAGAAAATACTTCGGGCAGGTGAGGGGGTGACTTTAACCATACCATTGAAGAACATCGGTAAACTGTCGGGAGATGAAGTTGTGCAAGTCTATCTGCGTAATCCTGGTGATAAAGATGGGCCGATTAAAACATTGAGAGCTTTCCGCAGGATTTCTTTGGAAGCTGGTCAGGCGGAAGATGTTCTGTTTGAATTACCCGCCTCAACATTTGAATGGTTTAATCCGGCTACAAACCGCATGGAGGTTCTTCCCGGTAAGTATGAACTGCTCTATGGTGGAACTTCGGATGAGAAAGCGCTACGGAGACTAACAGTTACGTTGAAGAAATGAAACTCTGCATTTTGCAATGATATTTAAACGCTATTTGAACAATCCTTAATTACCTGTAGGTAATCTACTGACTATTACGTAGTAGTTGGCAAACTACCTATAGGTAATCGGGTAACTACTTATAGGTAGTTTTATCACTTATCCTGCACGATTCGTAATAGATTGAACCTTTAATACTGATATTTATGAAGAAGTATTTTCTTTTTATATTTTTTCCCCTTTTTGTCCTTTCTGCTAATGCCGGAGAAGGAAGATATACCTTCCCGTTGACAGGAAGAGGCTGGTCGCTATGGCTCGATAAGGAAGCGGGCTGGCAGAATGATCGCCTTTACCTTCCGCACGAGATAACTGACTTGTCTTTGTTGCCTGTGAATCGTCCTACTGGTGGCTGGCAGGTTTTGAGTAATAATCCTGATGCAGTTTCTGTCGAAGTACCGGGTACGGTGGAAGAATATCTCACCGTTTCTGATAATCCCCGTCCGGAAGATTTCCGGGGAGTCAGTTGGTGGTATCGTAAGATTAAGATTCCTGCTGACCAGAAGAATAAACGCTTTATAATTTATTTTGAATCAGTCAGAATGCGTGCAGAAGTTTATCTTGACGGCAAACTCGTGGCTTACGACCTGATTGGTGAAACTCCTTTTCAGGTAGACATTACGGATGAGGCCAAGCCGGGGACAGAACAATTACTGGCAGTACGTGTCACCAATCCCGGAGGTAATTTCCACTGGCAGGATTTTGATATACTGAAATGGGGAGAGTATAATATTCCTCCTGCAAGAAGTTTCAGTGGAATTATCGGTAGGGTTAGGTTAGAGAGTGTGAACCCTGTGTTCATTTCTGATATTTATATGCAGAATACTCCTGAGTTGACAAAAGTGAATGCTATTGTTTCTTTCACTAACGAAACGCCTGCTGATGTGAAGCAGGATATTGAACTTACAGTGAGCGAAAAAGCTAATCCTGATAAAGTTGTATTCCGGCAAACATTGAAAAAAGTATCTTTGCCTTCAGGAAATCATGAAGTGACAATACCTGTAAATGTTCCTGATGCCAAACTATGGGACCTTGCCACTCCAGAGTTGTATACTTGCAATATTCAGATAAAGAAGGGTAAAAAGATACTCGATCAGGACCAGAAGAATTTTGGTTTCCGTTGGTTTACTGTAGATGGCGTGGGGAAGGATGCGGTACTGCGTCTCAATGGTCGCCGCGTGATGCTGAAAAGCGCCATCAGTTGGGGATACTTCCCGGTTACGGGATTGATAGCAACGACCGAGATGGCCGAAAAGCAGATTCTTACGGCTAAGAAGTTGGGCTTGAATATGTTGAACTTCCATCGCTGCATAGGTAGTCCGGTGGTTCTTGAAAAAGCGGACGAGTTGGGATTGCTCTATTATGAAGAACCGGGTTCATTCCATTCGGCCAACCATGATCCGTTTATCCGTACAATTGTGAATGAGAAACTGAAACGTATGGTTCGCCGTGACCGCAGTCATCCGAGCCTCGTAATCTTTAATCTGATTAATGAATTTGGCGGTCGGTTGTCACGGGATAAGGAGCTTGTAGCCAAGCGTATGAATGATATGTGTGAGGCACATGCTGTCGATCCCAGCAGAATTATGACGTTTACGTCCGGTTGGGCAGGTAGTGAAGATAAAGAAGAGGATTCCAAAGCACATATGTTGCCATTTGACACAACGTTATACCGGAAGGGATGGCACGATAATCATCGTGCCGGAGGACCGGAGACTTGGGTGGAAAACTACTATAAAGGACCGAAGGATAATATCATGTATACCGGCAACCGCACGGAAGTCTTTTTGCGAGGTGAAGAAGGAGCAATATCTACTCCTCCCCGTATTCAGTTGATAAATGATGAAGTAGAACGTACCGGTAAAACCGGCTGGGATGGCCTTTTCTGGAAAAGCCAGTATAAGGCTTTCACTGATTATTTCCAGAAGAAAGGACTTGCCTCTCACTTCGGCACTCTTGATGATCTGACACGTTCTATGGCTAATGTGTCATTCGAACATCAGGGCAGACGCATTGAGGGGATGCGAATGCAGAATCTGGGTGATGCCTACATGGTGAATGGCTGGGAAGCGATGCCTTATGACAATCATTCCGGCATTGTAGACATCTACCGCAATCCCAAAGGGGATGCTTCTATATTGGCGTACTATAACCAACCGCTGTATGTAGCCGTTGCTTCGCGCAATCAGGTAGTAAAACTTCCGGGCAGTGCAATCGTAGATTTCTATATCGTGAATGAGAAGAATCTGAAAGGCAATCATATCTTGGAGATAAAAGTGATTGCTCCCGATGGAAAAGTGGTTTATACCCGGAATGAAAAAGTCAGCATCGAAGGCGGTGAAACGTTTGGGCAGCTTTTGCTGGAGAATGTGGAGGTTCCCATAAATGCTAAAGAAGGAACTTACCGCATACTGGCTGATATCAAAGCTGATAATCAGCAGATATGCGCTCAGGGTCACGATGAAGTAGTGGCTGTAGGCTGGCAGGCAAATGACTTGGCTGGTAATGGAGCTTATTATGGAAGTGAGAATGATAAAGTAGCCGCTTTCTATAAGGAAACTACCGGAAAAGAGCTTCCTGCCTTTGCTTCCGAAACCGGTAAATTGGACTGGCTTGTTGTGAACCGTTCATCGTTGGATGAACCTGTTGTCATACCATCAGACTTTTTCAAGGATAAGAATGGAAATTCCACATTGAAGGCCACTTGGTATAGTGAGCCTGATATGAATATTGTAGCTTCCATTAAGCCGGATACGGAGCTTAACCGGACTTTTGTAGACGGTGCGCAGCCTGATGAGTCTGTTCCTGCCAATCAGCCTTTCTCGGTAATATGGGAAGGTGATATATATCCGCCTGAGTCCGGGCAGTATTTGCTGGGTGTTGAAACCAATCGTGGCGTGCGTATGTACGTTGACGACAGGCAGTTGATTGATGAGTATTATAATGCTTCTCCTATGAAGCAGGACAGACCTGTGGTTATGGAGGCCGGAAAGCCGGTAAGGGTGAGGGTGGTGTATCGCCAGACTCATCAGTCTGGTCAGATACAATTGAAATGGTCCCGGCCGAGTGCAGCCGCCATTGCTCCGCAGAAGTTATTTGAGCGGGTGAAGAATGAGGGCACCACTTTGATTTTGCTTGGCTCCACCGAAACCTGGATGAAGGCTGTGGCAGAATATACGAATACTGTATATAACGGTTATTATAACGTTGGAAAGAACTGGATTGGCGGGATTCATTTTGTGAAAGAGCATCCTTTGTTTGCAGGGCTCCCTGTGAACGGTGCCTTGAATTGGCCTTACCAGTCGCTAGTGAAGAATGGCGACCAGAGGTTTGGCTTCCGTATGCAAGGAGAAGAATTGGTAGTTGGTTCCTATCGGAGCACTCCGTTTGAGTTAGGCACAGCCGTAGGAATCATTCCTTGTGGAAAAGGAAAGATTATTTTCTCTTCACTGGATATTGCAGACAATCTGGATGACTCGTCGGGACCTGCAGAAGTGGCTAAGAAAATATTGTGTAACTATATCAAATACTCTTTTCATGAAAACATCTTCTAAGTTAGGGGCGGCGGCTATATTGATTCTGCTGGCGTTGCTTCCTATGAACATTGCTTGTGCGCAAGCGCAAAAACAGCAAGTACTCCAGCAGAGTATCAAAACCATTTATCCGACAAAGGACTGGGCGATATCCGACTTTGTTGTGACCGACCCTGCCTTCGGTGCTAAAGCCGAACCGGGATTTGACAACAGGGCTGCTTTCCAGGCGGCTATTGATGCTGCTTATAAAAACGGCGGCGGGGTAGTGTATATACCTGCCGGAAATTATGAATTCCGCAGTACGCAGCTCGGTACAAAGAATGTCAGAGTTCGCCAGGGCCGTTCGGAAAGCAAGAAAGACTTCCACTTTGAATACGTTTTGCGCCTCCACCCCGGAGTGCAACTTCGTGGTGACTGGGCTGATCCGGAGGCTAATAACGGAAAAGTTCTCGGAACCATTCTTGAAGTACGTGTCGGCAAAGATGCACCGAACTATGACGGAAGTGTTGAAAGCTGGTGGAACGACGGACAGGCGGGCAATGCACTTCGCACGACCTATACAAGCATAGCTGACAGATTCATCGAAATGAATGCAGGCACCGGAGTTACTAATCTCTCCATCTGGTATCCTGAGCAGGACATTAATGATGTGAAACCCTATCCGTGGACATTGTTCCAAACCCAGGGAGACTGTGCTACGATAGAGCATGTCACTCTCGTCAACTCTTACAACGGCTTTAATTCTGCACCGAGTGAGTTGCACTATGTGCTGGATAGTTATATCACAGCTCTAAACAAAGGTATCGAAGTGCACGTATGTACCGATATCGGGCGTATTGAGAATGTCAGGATAAGTCCTGAGTACTGGGCTGAATCCGGTCTTCCGGGAGCACCTTCTCTGGCTGACGTAACAGCCTATACAAAAGCGAACGGCACGGGATACCAGATGCACCGTTCGGACTGGGAATATGTTTCTTACCTGCGTGTGTCAGGTTACAAGACAGGCGTATGGATTGGGCGTGAACCCGGCTTTGCCGATGCCCCGAACGCTCAGTTGTATGAGGTGCATGTAGACGATTGCGGGAATGGATTGTATGTGGAAGATGTCAATCCGTATGGCATACTTATATCCAATTCTTCATTCGGAGCGTCCGAAGATGGCAATGCTGTATATTTTTACAAAGATTTCAGCACTTCAGTACAATTCAATGGGGTGGATTTCAACGGACCTGTTGTAAGTGATGGCAGCGATGGAGTCGTGTCGTTTGAAAGCTGTACGTTTAGTGAATACAGGGATTATGCCCTCAAGATGAATAGTGGTAATGCATTGTTGTCTCAATGCGATTTCAAGAAGAATGCCGGCCATGTATATCTCGGTGCGGATATGCATACGCTGAAGTCTGTTAATTCGGGCTATAAATGCAATCTGAAAGTTGATAATCACAGCACTTCGGCCAAAGTAGAAGTGATTACAGGGAAGAAGTACTTTTTCGAACCCATACCTAAGAACGTGAAAACAAATATAGCTGTACACCCAAGACCGGCATCGGATAAAGTTTTGAAAGCGGACCTGGCACGGGCAACCGGCTTTAATAATAACCGTCCTGCAGAAGATGTGTCGGCTGAACTGCAATCTGCCCTTGATGCAGTGAAAGCTGCCGGTGGCGGTACACTCTACTTGCCTACCGGAAGGTATCTGGTGGACAATCCTATCAAAGTTCCTTCGGGAGTTGAGTTAAGGGGCTCATGGGATGTGCAACATCACACGCAAAGTGGTGGTACTGCTATATTTACTAATTATGATGGCGGAGCTGCCGGAGAAAAAGGGGCTTCACTTATACAACTTGAAGCGGGTGCCGGCATCAGGGGCATTACATTGGCACAGCTCAATATCGCTTCTGATGGCTATAGTGCATCAAACCCGCGAAAGACTCCATTCTTGATACAGGGACAAGGTCCCAAGGTGTATATTATCAATGTAACTATAGCAGTAGGCGATAAAGGTATAGACTTGGCTTCATATGATACCAGTGGTCATTATGTCGATTATCTGGGTGGTGTGCCTTTAAGGGCAGGCATCTGGGTTGGCGGTGGAGCCAAAGGTGGATTCATCCGCAATATGCAGTTTAATCCTCATTATGGGTCGAGGCTTCCGGAAGGAGGACAGGGTTATCCGGAGGTATTTATGATGCAGTTTGTGCAATCTAATTGCAGTGCGCTTAAGTTTGCGGATGTCAAGAACCAGACTATTTTCAACAATTTCGTTTATGGTTCGGTATATGGAATACATTTCCTGAAAGATGCAATAACCGGTAAGTATCCGGGCAAGATGACCGTTATAGGACATGGTTCTGACGGATGCACCTATTCTTTGTTTGTAGAAGATGCGGATAAGAATACGAAGATTGTTGCAGTTAATTCAGAGTTGGTTAATACTAAGATTCCCAATGAGCCGGTGCGGTCGTATGTTCTTATGGGAGATGAAGTTAATACCGGTAAGGTTCATCCTGATGCCAAACTTGTCTTGTACAATAGTGCATTCTGGGGAAGTCCTGTTTTCGGGGCGATTATAAACAATGGTATTGTATCATTCCAACAGGCCAATTTCACACGTTCCGGTACACAGGGTATAGATGTCAGAGGTGGCAAAGCGCATGTGTACACTTCTTATTTCGCTCAGAAAATAGCAGGTCCGACCGCAGGAGATGGCGGGTATGCGAGGCTGGGCGTACAGGGTAAATCAATAGAGCTTACTAATAACTATTATCTTTCCGGATTGCGGTTTAATAAATCGGGAAAGGGACTGATTTACGGCTCTGATAAATAGATGTTTATAATTAATGCAAATCAGGAGTTGAATCTCATTTCTTTTTATCAGAAAGGAAGGAAAGTGATTAGCTTATTAGTGATAAGCATGACAGATACTCTCATGAAAGAAAGTATGAATTAATTATGCTCATTTACTTAAAAAATAAACCAATATGCTTGGATAACAATTTTTAATACATACCTTTGTCGCTCCTGATGATTGATAATTCATCCTACAGCCCGACGATGCTATACAGCATGCCCTAAGTGCGAAGAAAAACACGAACACTTACCCAAGCCAAAAACATCACCCCGTTATAGATGGAAAGAAAAGCCTTGGAAAGGAGTGAAGAACTATGCATAGTTCTGCTTTAGAACTATGCATAGTTCTACGAAAGAACTTAGTATAGTTCTGCACAAGAACTTAGTATAGTTCTCAACACCCCTCTGGAGATATCGCACAGATGCATCCTACGGCATGTTCCTGCACTGTTCACCCGGTTTTCCATTTGAAGTTCACCAGGATTCAAAGAAGACGGAAAATAGAAATCATAATAGCGAGAGAGGTGTTTAAAACAATTTACATTTACAAAAAAATAACACATGTATGATAAATATTAATCTTATCAAAAAAACCTTGGGTTTTAAAAAAGATGCGCCTGCCAAGTGGTATGGTGTCACGCAAACAGGTAAGGCTGAAACTCCTTACGCTGTAACCCGCAGTGCTACGGAAAACACTTCTACGGCACCCACTGAAATGGACTCCGCCATCGAGCTGTTTTGTCGCGAAGCCATCAAGCAGCTGCTCGATGGGAAAACAGTTTATTTCGGACGCTATGGAACCTTTCATATTGCCTTTCAAAGTAATGGTGTCGAAGATATCAATGACTATAATGTAAATTCTATGATTAAGAATTCACGAATCGTTTTTAGAGCTTCTAAAGTTTTTCGTGCCGAAGTAATTAATAATCTTCAATTCAAAGTGACCGGTGTTACCGAAGATGATGTTAAATATGCTTCTTTGCCCGATTATCGTCGTGCCAAAGGCATCAGTTCCGACCCATCCGATCCATCAGGTGGAGGAGATGGCGGAATAGAGGACGATCCGTTAGGATAATACTTTATTCCGGCTCTACTATTTTCTGAATGAACGCTTCTCTCTCTATTTGTTTCTATTTCAACTGTCAATTCTCATTTCAGCTATAATTACAAAGAAATCTACCGGAAAATTAATCGGAAAAGCAATAAAAACTTCATTTTAATTGAAAATTAAGTGTAAGCTAATTGCAGTATAGCAGAATCATTAACCTTCATGGCTTACTTTTGTAACATAAAACGGATATAAATAATTTAATGTCCCTAATTAATTTATACTCTAACAGATAGTATAAGTTAATTATGATGATGAACTCAACAATTATAAAATACTACATAGTATGATGAATAAATTATGTGTTACAGTAGGAGCACTTGGCATATGCCTCTTGACTTATGCCGGCCCCAAACATTCTCAGGAGACTTCTTATCCAAGTTACAAAGGATTGATTATGGCAGGATACCAAGGTTGGTTTCGCGGCCCGCAGGATGGAACCAATCAAGGCTATGGTCATTATGGGACCGGAAAGCAATTTGACGAGAAACATTGCACTATTGATGCATGGCCTGATGTGAGTGAATATGAAAAGACCTATGAGACATCTTTCCGGCATGCCGATGGAAGAAAGGCACGTGTATTCAGTTCAGCGGACAAGTCTACTGTCGACCTGCACTTCAAGTGGATGAAGGAGTATGGCGTAGATGGAGTATTTGTGCAACGCTTTTTTAGCTACACCCGTGGAGACCAGCAAAACTCGGTACCGAACCGTATTTTAGCGAATGCCTTGGAGGCTGCTTCAAAGTATGATCGCGCCATAGCTGTCATGTATGATTTGTCCGGGTTGAAAAAGTCAGGTGAAGATTGCTCCCTGATTATAGAAGACTGGAAAAGACTGGTAGACAATCAGAAGGTAACTAATCAGGCTGGAAAAAAGACTTATCTGCATCATAATGGAAAGCCAGTGGTGGCTATATGGGGAGTCGGTTTTCCCGACCGCCCTTATAATATCAGGAACATCGGTTTAGACCGTTTGATTGACTTCTTGCAGAATGATCCTGTTTATGGTGGTTGCACGGTGATGTTGGGGGTTCCTACTTTCTGGCGTAATCTGGAGGCTGATTGTATCAATGACCCCTATCTGCATACAGTGATTAAGAAAGCGGATATAGTTCTGCCATGGACTGTTCAGCGTTTTTCTCCTTTGTTGCATAACGACATGGACCGCTTCCGTGACTTGGTGATTGAAGATATCCGTTGGTGTAAGGAGAATGGCGTAGCTTATGTTCCTGCCGTAACTCCCGGATTCAGTTGGCACAATCTTAGTAAACTGGAATTCCCGGATGACGTGAAGCCTGTTGGCAGTATTCCTCGTCAGGGAGGACGCTTCTATTGGCAACAGCTTTCTACTGCAATGTTGGCGGGCGCCGAGATGATTTATGTGGCCATGTTTGATGAAGTGGATGAGGGAACTGCCATATTTAAATGTACGGGAGACCATCCGATTAGTGATGTGGCTAAGTTTATTGATATGGACGGACAGCCTTCCGACCATTATCTGTGGTTGACAGGTGAGGCTGCCCGCATGCTCAGGAAAGAGATTCCACTGACGTTTAAGATGCCCGTAAGAGAATAACTTATGAAACGATCCTGCTTTATAATAGTTCTGTTTGTATCTTTCCTGCTCTGGGCAGGCGGGGTACAGGCACGAATAACATTACCCTCCTTTTTCTCGGATGGGATGGTATTGCAGCAACAAAGTTCAGTTGCCATTTGGGGAAACAGTGACCGGAAACAGCAAAAGGTTACTGTAAAGACTTCGTGGAATAACAAAAAATATACAGTAACGACTGATGAATCGGGTAGCTGGAAAGTAAAAGTGGAAACACCGGTATATGGTGGTCCCTACCATATTGAGATGAGTGACGGCGAGACGGTACGAATTAATGATGTATTGATTGGTGAGGTCTGGCTCTGTTCCGGTCAGTCTAATATGGATATGCGTGTAGGCGGTCGTTATAGCGATCCGGTGATGGGTTCGTTGGATGCGATTGTGACTTCAGGAAATTCCGGAATACGTATGTTTACAGTAGAAAGCAAAATGACCTCCGAACCGTTGACTGATTGTAAAGGTGAGTGGCAGGAAGCCTCATCGGAGACAGTTCCCGAATTTTCGGCTGCGGGATACTTTTTTGCACGTAAACTAAATCAGGTGTTGGGTATTCCCGTAGGCATTATCCATGCCAGTTATGGAGGCTCACGGGTGGAAGCCTGGATGAGTAAAGAAGGTGTGGCGCCTTACAAAGACTTGCCGGATGTACATAATGCTTCTATTCTTTATAATGGAATGTTGAGTCCTGTGGTCGGATATGGCATTCGGGGATGTTTATGGTATCAGGGGGAAGCAAATGTGGACGCACCTGATTTATATACGCAGTTGTTTCCCTTATTGGTGAGCGACTGGCGTAAACAATGGGGAATAGGGGAATTCCCCTTCTACTATGCCCAGATTGCTCCGTTCAATTATAATAAAGGAGAGGGGAAAGGCAAGAATTCGGCTTACCTTCGTGAAGCACAAGTGAAATGCCTTCATCTTATTCCTTCTTCGGGTATGGTTGTGCTGACGGATGTTGGCGATGCCCGCACTATCCACCCTATGGAGAAAGAAACGGTGGGCAATCGGTTTGCTTATCTGGCCTTGGGGCGTACTTATGGTAAGAAGGGCTTTCCGGTAACGGGACCGTTGTATAAATCTATGCAGACGGAGGGCAACAAGATTATCTTGTCGTTTGATGAAATGGGCAAAGGATTGACTACTTATCGACAACCCTTGAATGGCTTTGAAGTAGCCGGTGAGGATAGAGTATTTCATCCGGCCCATGCACGTTTTGGTAAAGATGCGCAAACGGTTATTGTCTCAAGCCCGGAAGTGGAACAACCTGTCGCGGTGCGCTATGCCTTTAAGGATTATGTAAAGGGTTGCCTTTATAATATGTCTGGTCTTCCGGCATCTTCATTCAGAACAGATAACTGGTAATAAGGGAATATCATGAAAAACAAAAACGATTTATTTAAAATAGCTTGTGCCGTTCTGTTACTTTGGGTAGGAGTAGCTGGGAAAAGCTGGGCACAAGAGACAAAGAAGAACTATTGGAATCTGCGTACCCAACTGATGCCTTTACGCTTGCCGCCTCCGCCACCCGGCTATAAACCGGAGTATCTGGACCTGAATGGAGACGGGAAACCGGATGCTATTAAGTCTATCACCCACAACGATATACCCATCTTGTGGCTGGATGATGACGGCAATATGAAAGAAGGGGACTTGGAAGGTGATATGGTGAATGATTGCCTGTTGATTGACTGCAACAAGGATGGCATTTATGGAGGTCAGGGCGACTTGATTATCGACTGGGTGGATACGGATGGAGACGGGAAAGCGGATATGCAGATTGTTGTAGAGTATCCGAAAGAACGTACAGGGGAAGTATGGCCCAACGGGCATTACATGATTATGCTCGATTTAGATCATGATAATGTTTTCAATTATATCAATTGGAATAACTTTACTCTTCAATGTTGGGATCGTAGCGGTTTGTCCGATTTCTATGAGGACTATAGTGGTCAGTCTGCTTTCATGAAGATACATACTTCTACGTATGATATGAAGGATTTGCGCTTGAATTGGGAGAACCCTTTCCTGTTCTATGATCCGGATAAGGATAATAGGACAGAAATGGCTATCCGTTTATTAGATTCTCCGAAAATTCATGATCCGAATGCCTCCTCTAATAGTTATGTGAACCGTCAGGTAGAAGGACGCGTAGACTGGGTTTCGCTTGCTGTAGACATTGATAATGATAATACTACCGGTAATGAGTTTGACTTTGATTTCACGATTGGTTTCCAGGGAGAAGGATTCGATTATATGGATCAGGTTCACCCCATTAAAAACCTGCGTGGAATGCCGGAGGCTGATAAGTTCTTTATGGATCCTCGCTATCGCCAGTTGACGGAACTGATTTATCCCGACCACGACAGTGCACAGGAACTCATCTTCCAGCGTGGCAAATGGAACCGTATAAACTTTGTATATGATGAAGATGACGATTGCAGCCGTTGGGAACGTGTAGAGTTCTATGATCCTAAGGATCCGTTTAAAGTAGGATGGAATAAAGGGGGAATAGATAATAATAAACAGAGTGATGCCGCCGGTGACCGTGGTGAGTGGGATATGGATAATTCGGGTAATGCTCAACTCTATATCAGTCGTTTTGACGGTCGCCTGCACTTGTATGGGGCGGAAACTGGAGTTTGGCGTATCGACCAGAATGCAGAATATTTTCAGGGATGGGATCGTATGTGGATGGACTTCCGCGACCCGAAGCGCTTTGCTACTGTACTTTATAGTGACCGTGACAACAATGGTTTCTTCGATCATATTGAATATGACCTCGATGGTGATACAAAGATGGAGACCGTGATTGACTTTAAAGAACTGGGTATTGACGATACCTGTGAGGTGATTGATATTTCAAAATTTACCTATAATGATTATGTAGCGTTAGGTAAACGGATGTCTGAAGGAATCTGGAAGAATGCCGGACAAGCCGTTCAGGTGGCACGCCAATATGGAGTAGAGCCTCTTTGGTATGCTAAATGGATGCAAGCCTCCACTACTCGCGAGAAATATAACCGTGGTTACTGGTTGCAATTCTATTTATATAAGGATTTGGAGAATCTGTTTGTCCGGCAGGGAGATGAGGCGAAACTTCGTTTGTTGAATCAGGCTTATTATTCCGGCGATTGGTCAATTATAGCCAAGAAAGGTAACGAAGGTTTTTATTTTTTCTCTGATGAAGACGTTGCTGCTATTCGCTCATCGGCAAAAACACAGTGGGGAAAGAAAATCATAGCCGATTTGGAACAGAAAGTGAAAGAAAGACGTAAGCATTCGCTGGAAGTACCTAAAGAAGAAGGAGGGCATTTTCATGATTACTTCTGTCCCGTACATAATCTGCAATTTACTTTCCGTTGGGATAAGCCTTTGGCACAATATTGCTCGGCTTGCGATAAAGAGTGGATTGGAAACAATCGTTATGACTGGGCGTGGATTTATGAAGTACACATGCTGAACAGGGATTATATGTATCAGTGTATGTACCTTTATCTGGCCACCGGAAAACGACAATATGCTGATTATATCCGTACTATGTTATTGGATTATGCGGGTAAGTATGCCGGTTGGTTCGAGCATAACTCCGGCAGGAAAGCTACGGATCAACATAGTGGAAAGGCATTTGCTCAGAGTCTGGATGAAGCCAACTGGGCTACTAAAGTGGCAATGGCCTATGTGGCTATTAAACCTGTTTTGTCGAAAGAGGAGGTCAAAGCGATAGAAGAAGGATATCTGCAACCTGCTGCTACTTTATTGTTGCATCGTCCGGCCGGAGCTAACTGGCAGATGTGGCATAATAGTGGATTGGCTGCCTTAGGCATTGCTTTGGAAAATGACTCTATTGTCGATGTAGCAATCAATAAGGATAAGTATGGCTACCATTACCTGATTGGAAAACATAAAAATAGCGATGGCTGGATAAATGAGGGGTCTCCCCATTATCATTATTATCCGTTGGAAGCCTTGCTGTTCACTGCTAATGCAGTAAAATGCCGGGGGATAAAACTGTTTGATAAGGATTTGCACGATATGTTTGTGGAACCGGTAAAGGGTACATATCCAGATTTATCTTTCCCTGCACATAGTGATGGATGGTATGGGGCTAATCTTCTGTCTCAATCAGCTTTGTATGAAGTAGGAAATGCCCGGTATAACGATCCTTTCCTGAAACGTGTACTGGAACTGACTTATGCTCAGAAAAAGAGACTGGATCCCGAAGCTTTGCTAAGTAACCAGTTGATAAAAGCATCCGAAGAGAGTCTGTTACAGAAGAGTTATTCATTTGATACTTCCGGTTTCTGCTTATTACGTAGTGATACACGCACCGTTGTATTGAAATTTGGTGGAGAAGGTATCGGACACGGTCATCCGGATAAACTTTCCATTACGATTCATGATGGTAAGAATGAGCTGGTATCTGACTTCGGAACTTCCGGTTATGGAGTTCCGGATTATTTGAAATGGTATAAGCGTACTCTTTCGCACAATACGGTGACTGTGGATGCTAAGGATCAGAAAAGGAGTGTGGGTAAACTTTTGAAGTTCAATCCCCGTTCTGACGGAGGATATGCTGAGGCAGAAACCACTACAGCTTATCCCGGAGTCAGGATGAAACGGAGCCTGGACTTAAAAGGTACACATTTGCAAGATGTATATACTTGTACATCCGATTCTTCTCATTTATACGAATATGTCATCCTGTTCAATGAGAAACCGCTTATGGATGGACAGCCGACAGCAACTACATTGACAGGCAGCGAGGTACATGAACGGATTCATAATATTTTCTCCTATCCTCATAAATCTGGTTTTACTTGCCGCACTTCTTCTGCTTCCGTACAATTCGATATTCCTGAGGGAGAAGTGATGGAAGTGGTATTGGGCGAGGCTTCGGGAATACCGGCCAATCCAACCGTTAAAGATGGACCGGGTGCGGGAGATGTAGCAGTAAAGCCTTGTTATCCACTGATTATCCGCATGAAAGGGAAGGCTATGAAGGTTGAAGCTAATTGGAATCTTACACGTATCAAGTAACGACTGATTGTTAACATATAAATATTTGCTTTTATAATAAAAACATATAATTTTATGAAGAATAAACTCTGCATGCTGTTGTTGGCCTCAGGAATCGGATTGTTTTCCTGTGCAGAACAGAATCTCCCAAAGGAGTATACCGATAGCGTGAATGTATTTATAGGGACTGGTGGACATGGTCACACTTTCCCTGGTGCAACTTTACCCCATGGAATGGTACAGTTGAGTCCGGATACCCGTCTCTTTGGCTGGGATGCTTGTTCCGGCTATTATTACGACGATACTTCTATCATGGGCTTTACCCATACCCATCTTAGTGGAACGGGTATTGGAGATTATGGCGATATACTCTTTATGCCTGTAGTCGGTGAGAAACCTTTGATTGCCGGGACAGCAGAAAACCCGGATGAAGGCTATCGTTCTCGTTTCTCGCATGAACAAGAGAGTGCCCGGCAGGGATATTATCAAGTACTGTTGCAGGATGATTCTATCAATGTGGAACTGACCGCTACTTTGCGTGCAGGCCTGCATCGGTATACTTACCCTAAGGCAAGTGATGCTCGTCTGATTGTGGATATGGAACCTACCATTCATGGTCATCAGCATCCTGTTACTCAGATTCGTGTGGTAAATGATTCTACCATAGCAGGAATGAAATATACTGTTGGCTGGGCTAAGCATCACTATGTATATTTCTATGCAGTGTTTTCCAATCCGTTTGATTATAAATTGTATTCGGGAACTGAGTATCAATCGGATAGTACATCGGTAACAGTCAATACCGCTAAGGCAGTGATGAGTTTTAGAAATCTCCCTGCTGACGGACGCGTATTGGCAAAGGTAGGTATCTCAAGTGTGGACGAAGAGGGTGCTAGATTGAATGTAGAGGCTGAAATCCCCAATTGGGACTTTGAAGGTGTCATGAAACAGGCAAATACTGTCTGGAATGAAGCCCTTGGAAAGATTGATATCGAAACTTCAGATAATGATAGCCGTACTGTATTTTACACTTCACTGTATCATGCATTCATACAGCCGAGCCTGGCATCCGATGTAGACGGACGTTACCGTACAATGGGACATGAGATTAAGCAGGATGCTTCTTATACAAATTATACGGTGTTCTCTCTTTGGGATACTTTCCGTGCAGCTCATCCTCTCTATACCATTGTTACACCGGAGCAGAATCAGGCTTTCATTCGTTCCCTGCTTCGTAAGTATGATGAAGGTGGCATCTTGCCTAAATGGGAACTGGCTTCTAATGAAACCGGTACTATGATCGGTTACCATGCCGTTTCTGTCATTGCTGATGCTATGATGAAGAAACAATGCGATTTTGATGTAAAGAAGGCACTGGAAGCGTGCATACGTTCATCGGTATATGATACTACGGGTGTTACGCCGATGATGGAACGCCAGATTCTGAATGGGAAACTGATGCCTGTATCCATTAAATATAAGAATGAACTGGGATATATTCCTTGCGATAAGGTAGGTGGTTCTGTTTCACAAGGACTGGAATTTGCTTATAATGACTGGTTGATAGCCCAGATGATGAAGGAGCATAACCGTAAAGACCTTTATGATAAATATATGGAGCTTTCCAGGAACTATCGGAACTATTTCGATCCGGAAACTAAACTGATGCGGGGACGTCTGAGTGATGGCAGTTGGATTACTCCTTTTGATCCGGTATCCGTGCAGCGTCCCAGTAATTACGTAGAGGGAAATGCATGGCAATGGGCATGGTTTGTGCCGCAGGACGTAGAAGGACTGATGGAACTGGTTGGAGGACAGAAATATTTCGAAGCACATCTGGATACGTTGTTTACTACAAGTTCCGAACTGACGGGTGATCCGAATGCCGCTGCCGATGTTACCGGAATGATTGGCCAGTATGCACATGGCAATGAGCCAAGTCATCATATTCCATACCTTTATAATTATGCCGGTGCACCTCGCAAGACACAGGCTTTAGTAGACCATATTCTTCGTACACTCTACCATAATGATCCTAACGGGCTTTCCGGAAACGAGGATGTTGGACAAATGTCTGCTTGGTATGCATTGAGTGCTATGGGATTCTATTCGTTCTGTCCGGGCCGTCCGGTTTATGAAATTGGTCGTCCGATATTCGATAAAGTGACTATTCATTTGAGTAATGGGAAAGATTTTGTAATCCAAGCGAAGAATAATAGTGTGGAAAATAAGTATATTCGCTCCATGAAGTTGAATGGTGAAGATTTGGCGGAACCGAGATTCTCTCATTTCGACTTGATGAAGGGTGGAGAACTAATATTTGAAATGGAAAACTAAAAAGATGCTATGAAAAGAAGAATCGCTTTATGTATTGCTGTATCGCTTTGTGCGGGTGTGTATGCGGGTAATAATCCCGGTATATATAAGAAAGGCTGGATTGATTTTAACAAGAACGGTGTGAAGGATATCTACGAAGATCCTTCGGCACCGATAGAGGCAAGAGTACAAGACCTGCTGTCGCAGATGACCTTGGAGGAGAAAACTTGTCAGATGGCTACCTTGTACGGGTCCGGCCGTGTACTGAAAGATTCTCTTCCTACTGAGAAGTGGAAAGATGAAATCTGGAAGGACGGTATAGCCAATATAGATGAACAGGCCAATGGTTTGGGACGTTTCGGTTCTTCTTTATCATATCCTTATGTGAATAGTGTAGAAAATCGGCAGACCATTCAGCGATGGTTTGTGGAACAGACCCGTCTGGGAATACCTGTCGATTTTACCAATGAAGGAATTCGCGGGCTTTGCCATGACCGGGCCACCATGTTCCCTGCCCAGTGCGGACAGGGGGCTACCTGGAATAAGGAACTGATCAGTGAAATAGCACAGGTCACCGCTGAAGAGGCAAAGGCATTAGGTTATACTAATATTTATTCTCCTATTCTGGATATTGCACAAGATCCGCGTTGGGGACGTGTAGTAGAATGTTATGGAGAAGATCCTTTTCTGGTGGGAGAGCTTGGAAAGCGAATGATTAAAGGACTTCAGCAAGAAGGGTTGGTTGCCACTCCCAAACACTTTGCAGTATATAGTATCCCTGTCGGTGGGCGTGATGCTGGTACCCGTACCGATCCACACGTAGCGCCGCGCGAGATGCGGACTCTTTATATCGAACCTTTCCGCAAGGCTTTCTGCGAAGCCGGAGCATTGGGAGTTATGAGTTCGTATAATGACTATGATGGTGAACCGATTACCGGAAGCTATCATTTCCTTACTGAAATACTTCGTCACGAATGGGGCTTCAAAGGTTATGTAGTGTCTGACAGTGAAGCGGTAGAATTTCTTTATTCCAAGCATCAGGTGGCTGTAGATGCTGTAGATGGAGCTGCCCAGGTAGTAAATGCGGGACTGAATGTGCGTACTAACTTTACTTTGCCCGAGAACTTCATTCGTCCGCTTCGGCAGGCTATTAGTGAAGGAAAGGTTTCCATGCAGACTATTGATAGCCGTGTAGCAGATGTATTGCGGGTAAAGTTTGGGATGGGGTTGTTTGATAATCCTTATAAGGGAGATGCCAAACATCCTGAAAAGGTGGTGCATAGCAAGGAACATCAGGCAGTATCCATGAGAGCGGCTTTAGAATCTATCGTTTTATTGAAGAATGAGAATAATATCCTGCCACTCTCTAAAGATTTGAAGAAAATAGCAGTGATTGGTCCTAATGCGAATGAAGTGCAGAACTTGATTTGTCGTTATGGTCCGGCTAATGCTCCGATAAAGACGGTATATCAGGGAATAAAAGAGTATTTGCCTGATGCAGAGGTTCGCTATGCAAAAGGAACAGACATTATTGATAAATATTTTCCGGAGAGTGAGCTTTACGAAGTACCATTGGATCAGGAAGAACAGGCTATGATGGATGAGGCTGTAACCTTGGCAGAGGAATCGGACGTAGCCATCATGGTACTGGGAGGAAATGAGAAGACGGTGCGTGAGGAATATTCCCGTACCAATCTGGATTTGTGCGGACGACAGGAAAAACTGTTACAAGCTGTATACGCAACGGGCAAACCTGTGATCTTGTTATTGGTAGACGGACGTGTCGCCACCATCAACTGGGCTGAGCGTTATATTCCGGGTATTGTACATGCTTGGTTCCCGGGAGAATTTATGGGAGATGCTGTGGCACAAGTACTTTTCGGTGATTACAATCCGGGGGGTAAATTGGCGGTAACCTTTCCCCGTTCGGTAGGGCAGATACCTTTTGCTTTTCCTTTTAAACCAGGTTCTGATTCAAAAGGTTTTGTACGTGTTACCGGCACGCTTTATCCCTTCGGATATGGTTTGAGTTATACTACTTTTGCTTATAGTGATTTAAAGATAGAGAATCCGGTCATTGGTGTACAAGGTAGTGTGAAGCTGAGTTGTAAAGTGAAGAATACAGGAAAAGTAGCCGGAGATGAAGTCGTTCAGCTTTATCTGCATGACGAGATGAGTTCTGTGACTACATATGTAAAAGTATTGCGTGGCTTCGAACGTATCCATCTGGAACCGGGTGAAGAAAAAGTGATTGATTTCGTACTTACCCCGCAAGAGTTGGGATTGTGGAATAAGGATAATCACTTCGTAGTAGAGCCGGGTACGTTTGCTGTAATGGTGGGAAGCTCTTCACAAGATATTAGGTTGCAAGGGAAGTTTGAAGTGAAATAATTGCTACCTTTGCTATGCGATATGAACCATAGTCTTTAATCACAATGAAATGGCAACTTTGTAAATAGCTTCGTTTAGTATGATAGGGCAATAGTTAAGTTTGTTGCCCAACTTAATTGTGACCGTTTCCGTCACAAGATATTAAAATACTAAACATACAAAAAGAAGTAATTACAATGAATACGAAAACATTTCCACGTACCAATGATTATCAGACTATTTATCTGAATACCATTATCAATAATCCGAATATTATAGTTGGTGATTATACCATATACAATGATTTTGTAAATGACCCGACCCAATTTGAGAAGAATAATGTTCTCTATCATTATCCTATCAATCAAGACCGCTTGATTATCGGAAAATTCTGTTCCATTGCCTGTGGGGCAAAGTTTCTTTTTAACAGTGCCAACCATGCATTGAGATCCTTGTCCAACTACACATTCCCCTTATTCTTTGAAGAATGGGGATTGAATAAGAAAAATGTAGCCTCAGCATGGGATAATAAAGGGGATATCATTATAGGTAATGACGTCTGGATAGGTTATGAAGCTGTTATTATGGCAGGAGTGCATATAGGAGATGGAGCCGTCATCGCAGCCCGGGCAGTGGTAACTAAAGATGTTCCTCCCTACACCATAGTAGGAGGAACACCTGCCAGGAAAATACGGATGCGATTTGAGGAAGAGACAATCGCTAAGCTGCAACAGATACAATGGTGGAACTGGCCTGTTGAGAAAATACGTCGATCCTTACCCTATATCATGGAGGGAACGGTTGACAGACTTATCTAATTCTTCTTTTTGTATCAGAATCATATCTCCATCTTTCACCTTATGTTTTTGGGGTGGTTTGTTGCCTGAAATGATAATTATACCATCTTCGAACATACGTTTCACCTGATTGGCAGAGAGTGAGAAGCATCTTCTGATTAATGATGATAATTTGAGATCAAACTCAAACTCGCACTTGATGTGGATTTTGATAACCTCATTGGATAGATTCAGCAAATCTTCAAATGAGGTATCAGGAACGACTACATATTCTACGCTACCATAATCCAGTCTCAGGCTATTCTTTTTCTCCATTTCTGTAGAAAAAGCATACTTCCAGGCCGTATCTTTATCATTCATTGAAAAGCTATGGAATAATGTCTTGTCAATCAAATCCGGTTTACTACGTGATAACAAAGTGAGGTTACAGGTGTTGTCGCACTTCACGCATCTGTAAATCAACCATACATCTATATTTTTCTTTTGAGCATTCATCCTGAACTTGTCGCTACAATAAAATCGGTTACTATCGCAGTGACTGCACTTCTTAATTAATAAAGGGGGATTCTTCGCCTTTACTTCCCATGTAATTGTTGTCTCCATAAATAAGCTATTATCTTTCTTTGCGGGTTAAGCTATTTTTTGGCAAAGTTGGATATTAGCTATTTGCATAATTCACAAGATGTCACAAGACGCAGTGAAATATTCTTTGTTTACTTGTCAAGTTTGTCCATCATTTGGGTTATTTTCTCTTTCAGTTTATCCAGAAATTGTGTCCTACTCTTCTTCCTGTTCCTGATTTCAAGAAATATCCGGTAGAAATCACCAATCTCAATATCAAAAAGAGCTTCACAGCAGAAAGCAATGTCTTTCAGGTTCGTGTTACCATTATTAAAGCACTTTCCGGCATATAGTGCATAAATGAATTCTACTAATGAAACTTTACTTTCAGTCCATTGTAATAGTTTACTTTCTATGATGGAGGTGAACTTAAGATGCAGTTTTTCCGATAATGCATCAATCTCTGTGGAGAGATAATGGGTGAGTTGCTTATTTGCTAAGATCTCTGCTACGCTGGAATCATGCAAAGTGGAAAAAGAAGTATCTCTGTCCAACGAGTGACAGTGAACATCCGCAAGGATATCATAATGCTTTCTCATGAAATACAGATGATCTGAGTCGGTTTTACCGGATTGATAATAGTTATAGAAATTCTTGTCTGAAGAGACGTTCTTCAGACTTTCGTATTCTTCCTTCAAATATTTATATTGAGCTGACGGTGATTTCCCAATCCGGTTCTTTTCAATCTGATACAGACGGATATAAAATATCAGTAGACCGGATATTTGTGGTTTCCGGACTTTAAAGAAAAGAATTTCCTCCTCGGAATTGATAAACTGATAATCCGCAACGGTTGCTTTTAGTCGGGCGAGTGAAGTCTGTATGAAGCCGACTATTTGCTTTATCTTATCAAGGATATCAATATCTTGTTGCTCAATTCTTTTGATTTCTACTTCTATATCTTGCTTAATGTTCTTTACGAAATTCTCCATTCGCATTCAGCGCATCCATAACTTTCAGGCGGTTGCTGCGAAACCTGCTAAAAGTCTGAATTGCAAATTACAATTGCCTTGCAGAGACAATGTAGTTAATACTAAAAATGATAAAATGAAAAACCTGTCCGAGTAGGATTACTCAAACGAAAGAAATTAGCCTGTGGTTTGTGAGGCTAATATTAAGCAATAACAAATTTAAGAATTGTGCCCAAAATATCTGCTTTAAGAATTCGGAACAAATATAGTTCTTTTTTCGTAAATCCCCTAAATCTATGGTCAAAATGTAGATTTGGAGGGATATTCTAACAGATAGCTTGTTTTGTCTATTTTTTGGGGTGCTTCAGCGGTAATCGTGGAAACAACTTCCTGAACCGTACCAAATGCGTCGTAATATTGCTTCCGGCTATAATAAACGTCACAGCCATGATGATCAATACAATTCCGCAACACAATCTCGGTGTCAGGCTTTCCCCGAAGATCGTTACTCCGAAGAATACAGCCGTGACAGGTTCCAAAGCTCCAAGGATAGCCGTAGGAGTAGAACCTATGTATTGCACGGCTTGCGTCGTACAGAGAAAGGATATAGCTGTAGGGAAGATAGCCAATGCAATCAGATTCCCCCATAAATACCATTTATCGACAACGTTCAGGCTTTGCCCGAAGTCTACACGAACTAAAAAAAGCGACAGGCCGAAAAGCAATACATAAAAAGTAACTTTAAGTGTTGCCACGTCTTTTAATATCGGCCGGTTTACCCCCACAATATAGATAGCGTAGGAGAGGGCTGATGCCATGACTAACCCAACGCCAACCAGACTGAGGGTTGTACCGTCACCTCCTTTATAAAGTAACCCTATACCGCTTAAAGCCAGAAAGATACATAGGACTGTTTGTAATGTGACTTTCTCTTTGAAGGCGACAGCCATAATCAGTGCTACCAAAATCGGATAGACAAACAGTATCGTTGAGGCAATACCGGCTTCCATATAGTTATAGCTTTGAAATAGGGTAAGAGAAGATATGGCGACCAACCATCCCAGTATGACTAATGGCAATATTTCTTTCCGTTTCAGACTAAAACTTCTGCCTCTCGCTTTGAGCATAATCCCCAAGATGGGAATGGCGAACAGATATCTGAAGAAAAGAACGGAATCCGGATTCATACCTTCCCTATATAGCGGAAGGGTAAAGAGGGGATTCATACCATAAGTGGCGGCAGCAACGGCTCCCAATATATATCCTTTGACTTTTGTATTCATAAACACTAAATTATTTCTTAGTTTTGGCTTTCTTTTTTAGGGGGAGCAAAGGTAAATCTTTTCTTTATATATTATTATTACAGATCTCTTAATTTTTGCTTTTTCTTTCCTTGCCTAGCTGTATGTCTGAATTTTAACTGGTTATATTTCAAATGTTTCAAAGAACGAACATAGATTTTAATGGAGCGGAAATGAAGTGCCGTGATCTATCAGAACTATGTATTGAACCCCGAACTGGCATCTTACATATAATTGTTGTAATCTGGTAGAACTCTCCTTTTTCCATAATGAATGATTAGGGAATATTTTGTGATTATATCCGACACCTATGATACCATTCTTATCAATTTCACTCTAACTCTGTTGCGTGAATATTGATGGTCTGTAGCATATCCGAAACATCAGCCGGAGTGATTCCCTGGCATTCTATCCTTAATACCTTTTCCCAATCTTCAAAGTCTACATTCCGTTTATGAATCTGAGGATATTGTGTAAACAGTATCCCAATTCTTGTTATGTCTTACTCCTTGGTGATGGAGGTTCGGAAAATAAAAATACTATCACTTAGTTTAATTTAGTCTACTTAATTTGTCTGAAAGTACCTGGTTACGGAGGTAAAGGTAAATCGAAATATCCTTCAATAAAGAGTTATTAGACAAACTTCATGTTGCTTATGACGAAATGAGTCTTGACTACGACGAACTTAAAACAATAGGGCCCCCTATACTGTGAAAAGCTATAGGGGAGAAATGTATAAGCATATTCATGCCCTATGATTTTTTTATAAAAAGTTGTCCGAAATTGCTATCTTTTCAATCATTCCTTCAACTTCATCGGCCGAATTCATTATATATCCGTCAAACGCCGCTTGCATGGCAGGTTCGCTAAAAACTTCCTTTATCCCTGTCAAAAACTTGCTTTACATTAAAGTAAAAGTTACCTTTGCCGTAGAGAAAACTATAACCGAAACTTCTGATTGTAAAACCATACCTTCTGATTGTATAACCGAAAGTTCTGATTATAAAACCGTAACTTCTGACTAAAGTTTGCAGTATAAGTAAAGCAACTTTTCTCCCAATGTAAAGCAGCTTTTCTTTTAATGGCGAACAACTTTTTTATTAATGTCTGATAAACAAAAGATATGGCATACTATGTAATGGAAGAAATGCCCGACATTCACAAGACGGGCGAGCGCGTTCTCTATCCACGCTTTGCAATGATAGACCAGGTTTCAACAGAACAACTGGCACGCAACCTGTCGGAAAGCAGCGGCTTCAATGTGGGTGATATAATAGGAATTGTGAAGCAACTTGCCATCGAAATGTCGCATCAGATGGCAGAGGGACGCTCCGTTAAACTGGATGACATCGGAACTTTCACTCCGGCTTTGATGCTGCGCACAGGCAAGGAGCGGGAAGAAGCGGGAGAAAAAGCGAAGCATCGCAATGCACAGAGCATCGTGGTAGGCAAAGTCAATTTCCGTGTAGATATGAGTTTGGTGTATCGCATCAACGGTCGCTGCCTGTTGGAGCGGGCGCCTTGGAAAACCCGTCGTTCTTCGCAAAAGTATGCTCCGGAGCAGCGTTTGGCACTGGCGGTAAAGTATCTGGAGTCACATTCTTTTCTTACTGTCAGCGAATATCAGCAATTGACCGGGTTGTTGCGCACCACTGCTACGAATGAACTGAAAGAATGGGCGGCCCTCCCGGATTCCGGCATTGATACTGCCGGACGTGGAGCACACAGGGTTTATGTGAAGAAGGGGTGAAAAGAATACACGAAATTTGTTGTAAATCAAAATATTATTTATCTTTGCACCATGACAAAGACATTTAAATCGGATTTGGTTTAATAAACAATCTGTGTTTTTGATACAGATTGTCCTTTCGTTTACTCTCGGATAACTCCTTTCGAGAGTAGTTTTCTATTATTATAATTCAAGTTTAATCTGCGTACAATGATGAAGGCATTGTTATGCTTTCCGTGTATGCAAAATACATTAAGAAAATGAGTAACGAAAATAAAACAATTCACGATTTCGAACTTCAATTAATCTGTGACTTCTTCTCCAATATGGAACGCCAAGGGCCCGGAAGTCCTGACGTAACACTGAAAGCGCTGAGCTTTATAGATAGCCTTACCGACAAGTCCCTTATCGCCGACATCGGTTGCGGAACAGGAGGACAGACAATGGTATTGGCCGGGCATATTACCGGACAGATTACCGGACTTGACCTTTTTCCCGACTTTATTGATATCTTCAATCACAATGCAAAGCAATCAGGTTTGCAGGACAGAGTGAAAGGCATTGTCGGTTCTATGGATAACCTTCCTTTTCAGAGTGAGGAATTAGACCTGATCTGGTCGGAAGGAGCCATTTATAATATTGGTTTTGAACGGGGATTGAATGAGTGGCGTAGATATTTGAAGCCGGGAGGATATATTGCCGTTTCTGAAAGTTCGTGGTTTACTGACGAGCGTCCTGCGGAAATCAATGACTTCTGGGTGAATGCGTATCCTGAAATAGATACGATTCCCAATCAGATAGCCAAGATACACAAAGCTGGTTATCTTCCCGTCGCTACATTTATTTTGCCGGAGAATTGCTGGACAGAGCATTACTTTGCTGCAAAGATTGAAGCTCAGAAAATCTTCCTTCATAAATATGCGGGAAATAAGATTGCTGAAGAATTCAGTTCGCTTCAGTTTGATGAAGAAGAACTGTACAGCAAGTATAAAGCATTCTACGGTTATACATTTTTCATCGCAAAAAAGATAGAGCTATGATTCATTCGTACACCGTACATGCTACGAGGTTGTTTCAGAAAACGGTCTGTTTCAGTGTGAACTGACGGGGAATATGATGTATGGAAAATCAGACTTTGAACTCCCTTGTACCGGTGATTGGGTACTTTTTCAACCATTCGACGAACATAAAGGGATTATAGTGGATATGCTGCCTCGTGAACGGACGCTATATCGCAAGAAAAACGGAACGGTTTCCGACAAACAGGCCATTGCCTCGTATGTCGACAAGGCATTTATCGTGCAAAGTCTTGATGATAATTTCAATGTTCGCAGAGCCGAGCGTTTCATGGTTCAGATGCAGGAAGAGAATATCAATCCTGTATTGGTATTTAACAAGGCTGATTTAGGGTTTGATAGGCAGAAAGTCGAAGAACAGATCAGGCACATTGCCCGTCAGATACCGGTGTTTTTTACAAGTATCCATCAACCTCAGACGATTCTCCAATTGCAGGAGTCTATATCGGCCGGCGAAACGGTTGTGTTTGTCGGTTCTTCGGGGGTAGGGAAAAGTTCTCTGGTGAATGCGCTTTGTGGGGAATCGGTATTGTTAACGTCTGATATCAGCCTGTCCACGGGAAAAGGAAGACATACTTCCACTCGTCGGGAGATGGTATTGATGGACGGTTCAGGGGTATTAATCGATACTCCGGGTGTCCGGGAATTTGGTTTGGCCATTGATGATACCGATTCTCTTGCAGAGGTGTTGGAGATTTCCGATTATGCTGTATCGTGTCGTTTCAAGGATTGCAAGCACATCAGCGAACCCGGATGTGCCGTTTTAGAAGCGGTAAGTAGTGGTATATTGGACCGTAAGGTTTATGAGAGTTATCAGAAACTTCGACGGGAAGTGTGGCATTTCTCCACTTCCGAACATGAAAAGCGTAAAAGGGATAGATCCTTTTCAAAACTCGTGGAGGAGGTGAAGAAACTTAAATCGGATCGCTAATTTCTATTTAGGCAGTGCAGTATTCTTTTAGTAGAATAGCTGCATTGTTTTATATGTCCAATTATGATTTGAATTATCTGTAAATATCAATCGAGTGTCTGAATACCCCCTCCGTTTACAAACAGCGTTTGTCCGCTAACCCATTGCGAGACGGGTGCGGCAAAATAGAGTACTGCTCCGGTAATGTCACTCACCTCGCCCAGACGTTTTATGGGAGTATGTTCCAGCATCTTTGCTTCTATTTCGGGAGTCAGCACTGTAGATAAGGCATGGGTTCTGGTAGCTCCGGGACCTACGTTGTTGATACGTACTCCCATCGGACCGAAGTCGAATGCAAGATTACCTGCCATGTGGTTCAGGGCTGCTTTGGAAGAGGCATAAGCACTCATATTCGGACTTTTATTAATACTGCCCATCGATGTGATATTGATGATGCTTCCATAACCCGATTCAGCCATGTGAGGTACAACAAGCTGGCATAAACGCCATGCACTGAATAGATTGAGGTTGAATACCCTCTTGAAGTAAGCAATGTCTATCTGGAAGGGATTCTCCCGTCCGCCACCTCCTCCACCGGCATTGTTGACCAGGATATTGACCGTTTCATACTCTGCGACAGCTTTATCAACCAGGTTTACTAAGTCTGCGTCATTAAGCACATTGCAGGCTACAGCAATCGCTTTACCTCCATTCTTAACGATTTCATTTGCAACAGCCTGGGCTTTTTCAAGTACCAGATCACTTACCACTATGGAAGCTCCGAAGTGCGCGAGTGTTTCGCAACTTCCTTTTCCAATGCCATCTCCACCACCGGTCACTATGGCTACTTTTCCGCTTAGATCAAAAAGAGAATCTATATTCATTGTTATGCTTTTATATTATACAAGAACATGAGAGCATGAAAACAGTTCGACTGGGAATATTTGATTTATGAATAATAAACACGGAAATGATTTATTTCCGTTTCTTGGAAAAGCCGCACGCATTACCTTTGGGGCGAGTGGAAATTCTCATACCTTTGCACTTGTTTTTAGAAAAGAAGAATCACGATGATCAATAAATATGAAGAACGTCTGGGAACCGAGCGTATGTTACCACTGGTTTTCAAAATGGCGCTTCCGGCAGTAGCAGCACAATTCGTCAATTTGCTTTATAGCATTGTCGACCGTATCTATATCGGACATATACCGGGTATTGGGACGGATGCATTGGCAGGCGTAGGGGTAACAATTTCTCTCGTGGTATTGATTTCTTCTTTTTCAGCAATTGTAGGTGGAGGTGGTGCGCCACTGGCTGCCATAGCCCTCGGGCAAGGTGACCGCCAGCGTGCCGGAAAGATATTGGGGAATGGTTTTACCTTGCTGATTCTATTTACTTTAATTACTTCCTTCATTGCCTATACCTTCATGGAGCCTATCCTGCTCTTTACAGGCGCTTCGGAACATACATTGGGCTATGCGGTCGATTACCTTTCCATTTATTTGCTGGGAACTGTTTTTGTGGAGATTTCCACCGGGCTGAATTCCTTTATCAATGCGCAGGGGCGTCCTGCCATTGCCATGTGCTCTGTCTTAATCGGAGCTTTATTAAATATCATTCTTGATCCTATATTTATCTTCTGGTTTGATATGGGGGTGAAAGGTGCTGCTTTGGCTACGGTGATTTCTCAGGCTTGCAGTGCCGCATGGGTACTGTCTTTCCTGTTCTCCCGGAAGGCTTCTCTGCCTTTGGAGAGGCGCTATATGAAGTTAAACCGAGGGATTGTTATTGCGATGCTGGGGCTGGGAGTATCTCCGTTCATTATGGCCAGTACAGAGAGTTTGGTGGGCTTTGTGCTGAATAGTAGCTTGAAAGATTTTGGAGATATTTACGTTAGTGCGTTGACGATATTACAGACTTCGATGCAGTTTGCCAGTGTACCGCTGACGGGGTTTGCGCAAGGCTTTATTCCGGTTGTAAGTTACAATTATGGCCATGATGATAAGCAGCGTGTGAAGGACTGTTTCCGTATTGCACTGATCACCATGTTCTCTTTTAATCTGATTCTGATGCTACTTATGATCTTGTTCCCTTCAACGATTGCATCTGCTTTTACAAGTGATGAAAGGTTGATAGGAACGATTCGTTGGACTATGCCTGTCTTTCTAGGTGGTATGACCATATTCGGCTTGCAACGTGCCTGTCAGAATATGTTTGTTGCATTGGGGCAGGCTAAGATATCCATTTTTATCGCTTTGCTCCGCAAGGCCATTCTGTTGATTCCGTTAGCACTGATACTGCCGCATTATATGGGAGTGATCGGAGTATATGCAGCTGAGGCTATATCTGATGCTACGGCTGCAATTTGCTGTACGCTGTTGTTCTTTTGGCAGTTTCCTAAGATATTGGGGAAGATGAAATAAATGATAATATATTATCACTTCAATGTATTGATTTCAAATAGGGATGATTATGCCAAAAACTTATTTTTCCAATGGGTTAACGGATCATGGAAACTTTCGCTGGCTTATGACCTTTTGCTAAGTAACGGTTTTAATGGTTACCATACCACGACTATTAATGGAAAAGGAGAGCTTGCACTTGCTGACGTCATTACGTTGGCAGCTGAAATAGGGCTATCAGAACAATATGCAACTCAGACTATAGAAGAATTGACTGAGAAATGTGCTGCAAGAAAGATGGTAAAATTCAGGTTGAGATAATTACCGGCTTGATGAATATCATTTAGTTTATAACTTGACCGGTTTTAGTCATATGGCAAAGAAAAAAAATCATATAGACTTCTGTCATGAATTGAAAGCAAAGAATTTAAAAGTTACTGTCTTGGGAATATACAAGGATTACAACTCTAAAATTGCTGTAAGATGCGACAAATGTGGTTGTGAATGGTCACCAAGGGCAGGAAGTCTATTGCACGGTCATGGCTGTCCCAAGTGTGCCGGAGTCAAACTGAAATCTCATTCAGAGTTTGTGAAAGACTTAAAATCCCAGAGAGATGACGTTATCATAACTGGTCGGTATGCGAAGGCACTCGAAAAAACTAAATTCAGATTCTTGAAATGTGGACATGAGTGTGATATCACTCCTGCACATGTTCTTAGTGGCAGGGGATGTCCGGAATGTGGACGATCCCAGAAAGGAGCGTCTCAGCGTTTGACAATGGAGATATTTTTGGAACGTCTCCATAAAATCGATCCGAATCTTGTAGCCAGCGAAGGTGCAACGTATATAAACAATCATACACTGATGCCGCTTCAATCACTCATTTGCTCATATTCTGGGCGAATCTAAAGTCATGTCAAGAGAAAAAACGGTGATAGGGGTTGAATTAGACATATATGTGCCTGATTTAGAAGTAGCCGTAGAACCCGGTTAGTGGCACTGGCATAAAAATATAGTAGCGAAAGACTGGGAAAAGCATCTATTGTGCAAAGATAAAGGTATCAAACTCATAACTATATACGACCACTATGATGATGCAACAGTTCCTTTCGATAATTGCTTGGTGACACATTGCGATCTTGTTTCTCGCCGTAATACAGATAAACTGATTGAAATAACAAAAAAGATCCTCTCCGAATTCGGATTAAATTCGGACCTTGGTACAAGTGAGTGAGAAAAAAATGACTTTGTTGAAAGATTAAATTTATTACAGCCCAATATTATCCCTCTGGCAGAATATATCAATATTGATACTTCTATAAGAATAAAATGTAAAGTATGCGGCTATATATGGTCTACCCAACCCTATCATCTTGTAGCGAAACATAATAGAACCGGCTGTCCAAAATGTGCCAATAAAGCACGGAGGACCCATGATGATTTTGTTAAGGAAATCGCAAAGCTATTACCTACAATTAAAATTATAGGAACCTATGTAAGTAGGCATAAACCTATAGTGGTACAATGTAGTGCATGTGGTAAGACTTGGCAGGCATATCCGGGAAATTTATTGCGGAGAAGTGGCTGTAAAAGTTGCAAATTGAAGAATACGATACAACAAAGAAGCAGGAAAATAAGATGTATCACTACAGGAGAGATTTTTAATACATTTAGAGAAGCTGCTGAAAAATATAGTATAAGCTCGGCAATCTGTTTGTGTTGTAAAAATGATCCTAAACATAAGCATGCTGGAGGGCTAGAATGGGAGTATATTATATTTTCTGATACTCTTTGAAGCTGAAGTAATCGTTTTTCATCTGGTGAGGCTTTATTATTGGATATAATGGTTACTCTTTTGCGTTGATTTTAGGTCACGAAAGCGTGTCTTTCTGTGACCTTTTTTAGATCTTGGGTCATGGACGCTATACAAAGAAAAAACTCCTACAATATATTGGTATTGTGGGAGTTTTCTTTTCGTTGTCTGGTTTTGTCCAGCTTTTCAGTGATCCGCCTGGGGCTCGAACCCAGGACCCCAACATTAAAAGTGTTGTGCTCTACCTGCTGAGCTAGCGAATCAAACCTTTATTGCTGTTAAGCGGGTGCAAAGATAGGTACTTTTATTTAATTTGCAAGGAATATGAGGAAAAAAGTTTGCATTATTTTTCTTCTATACCTTCTACTGGTTGATCCTCAGTGGTTTCTGTCTTATAAATATTTTCTTGATTAATGATGTATCGTTGATAATAGGAGAGCATTAGAGTGGTCAGCGGCAAAGCTATAATCATACCCAACATTCCCATTAACGATCCCCAAATAGATAGAGAGAGCAGGATGATGGCTGGGTTCAAACCGGTAATCTTTCCCATGATGCGAGGAACGAGATAGCCATCTTGTATGATTTGTACCACTATGAATACAGCGGCAGCCGAAGCTATGATGATCCAGAAATTATCACCGGTATCCGCAGCTTTCAGAATGGCAAGCATGATGGTGGGGACAAAACCAATGATTTGTAGGTAGGGCACCATATTCAGTGCACCGATGAATAATCCCAAACCAATGGCTAGCGGGAAATCAATAATCAGAAAGCCAATGCTGAATAGAATGCCTACGCACAAAGCTACTAATGCCTGTCCGCGGAAATATCTGTTCATGCCGTCTTTTACATCATTCAGTATGCCGGTTACTGTTTTCCGATATTTCTTTGGCATCAGGTGTGCCCAGCCTTCGGAAATGCTTTCGTAATCAAGCAGAATAAATACTATATATAATAGGATAAGGAAGACGGTGAAGAACCCGAATAAGAGGTTGATAGACTCCGATATAAGCGACCATAACTTGGGAACGGTTACTTTAAGGGCATCCAATATATTCTCCTGGCTGAACATTTGCTCTAAGATGTGCAGGTCAATATTTTGCCGGATAAATTCGGAGAGGGTAGTGGGGACATTGCTTGCTGTATGAGTGGTGCTGAAGTATTCTATCAATAAATCCTTTACCCGCAGGAATTCCTGAATCATGGGCGGCACAAGCAGATAGAACGCAACGCTTCCTATAACAGTGAGAGTAAGCAAGGCGCAAAAGATAGATATTATTCTGTTTTTTAGCCGTAGCTTATGCTGGAAGAAGCTTACTAATGGGTATATCAGATAAGCAATAAGCCAGGCAAGGAAGAACGGAAGCAATACGCCGCTCAATCGCTTCAGGAGCATTAATACCCCAATGATGATAGCACCGAGAATGACAGCACGGATAAAGCTGTCGAATGTAATTTTCTTACGCTCCATAAGGCTTTTGCTTTTTTATAGTTTATTCACCGGCGGCAGTCCGGTCTCCCTTTATTGCCCGCAGATAACATTCCCGACAGAGGGGTTCGTATTCAGCTGTTTCTCCCAAGAGGACTTGTTTGTCGTTCTTGACAGTGCGGTGTGAGAAGGAGGCTAATTGTCCGCACTTCACACAAATAGCGTGGACCTTGGATACTTCATCGGCAATGGCACAAAGTCCGGGCATAGGGCCGAAGGGAAAACCGCGGAAGTCCATATCCAGACCTGCTACAATAACACGTATGCCATTATTGGCAAGTTCATTACATACATCAATCAGACCATTATCAAAGAATTGTGCTTCGTCGATACCTACTACATCGATTTCTGAAGTGAACAGCAGGATACTTGCCGATGAATCAATCGGTGTAGAGGCAATGGAATGGCTGTCGTGAGATACGACCTCTTCTTCCGAATAGCGTGTGTCAATGGCAGGTTTGAATATTTCTACACGCTGTTTGGCGAATTTAGCGCGCTTCAGACGGCGGATCAGTTCTTCTGTCTTACCGGAGAACATTGAGCCGCATATAACTTCAATTCTTCCTCTACGATTGGTTTCCTGTATATGGTCTTCCGAGAATAATACCATTGTTTTAAAATGTTTATTTTAGCCGCAAAAATAACACTTTTAATGGCTTTCCGATATTTTTTCATTATTTATTTCTACATTTGCGGCATTAACATTTGTGATGCGAAAGGAAATGCAGACATTATTGGACGACATAGAACTGGATATTCAGGAACTGAAATATTTAATGAAAGTTCTTGCAACAGACGCCAATCCTACATTGAAGGTGGTAGCTAAACGGAATATACAGCAGATGCGTGCGCGACTGGATGCTTTGCAGAAACAGCTGGACGAAACTCCCGTAGAGGTAGTTGTTATTCCTGAAGCTCCTGTCGCTTCAGTGGTTATTTCCGAGCCGGTCGTTGCTCCTGAACCGGTAAAGCCGACTCCTGTAGAACCGCTCGTTGTTGAAATCACCAAGCCGGTAGAGGTCGTATCTCCCAAGCCTGAGTCCGAATCCAAACCCGAGTCTGAACCGTCCGCAATAATATCTTCTGCATCGCCTATTTTAGCAGAACGGATAAAACCGGCTACTGATCTGCGGCATGCTATCAGTCTGAATGACTCATTTCGCTTTGCCCGCGAGATTTTTGGTGGTGATACCGCCCGTATGAATGAAGTGATACGCCAGTTGGGTGCTGCTCCTTCATTGGAAAAGGCATTGGAACTCTTTTCTTCTACCGTTAATCCTGATGAAGAGAATGAAACGGTGGTTGATTTTATAGAACTTCTTAAGAAATACTTTAGTTAAAGCAGTTACGGATATGGGAAAACTTTATGTAGTGCCTACTCCGGTAGGAAATTTGGAAGATATGACATTCCGGGCTATTCGTATTTTGAAAGAGGCGGATTTGATTCTTGCCGAAGATACGCGCACTTCCGGAATCTTACTGAAGCATTTTGAAATAAAGAACGCAATGCAATCCCATCATAAGTTTAATGAACATAAAATGGTGGAAAGTGTTGTTAATAGAATAAAGGCAGGTGAAACTGTTGCGTTAATATCGGACGCAGGTACACCGGGAATTTCTGATCCGGGCTTTCTGGTAGTGCGTGAGTGTGTTCGCAATGGTATTGAAGTACAATGTTTGCCGGGGGCTACAGCTCTTGTGCCGGCTTTGGTTGCTTCGGGTTTGCCGAATGAAAAATTCTGTTTCGAAGGTTTTCTTCCGCAGAAGAAAGGACGCATGACACGTCTGAAGATATTGGCAGAGGAACGCCGTACCATGGTGTTTTATGAGTCTCCCCACCGTCTGGTGAAAGCGTTGGCTCAGTTTGCAGAGCATTTCGGTGCGGAACGTCAGGCATCTGTATCCCGGGAGATCTCGAAGATGCACGAAGAAACGGTGCGTGGCAGTCTGACTGAATTGATTGAGCATTTCACAGCTAATGATCCGCGTGGAGAAATAGTAATAGTAGTAGCAGGAATAGACGATTAAATAACTTCATTAACCAACGTAAAACAAAAGCGTATGAAAAAGTTAGCAGTTTTAATTGTATGTGCGGCCGTTATGGCATCGTGCGATGGCTTGTCAGGTGGAAGTAAAGACCAACTGAAAGCTGAAAATGATTCTCTTTTGATGGAACTTACCCAGCGTAATGCTGAACTGGATGAAATGATGGGTACTTTCAATGATATCTCTGAAGGCTTCCGCCAAATCAATGCCGCCGAAAGCCGCGTAGACTTGCAGCGTGGTGCGGTTTCAGAAGGTTCTTTATCAGCTAAGCAGCAAATAGCCACTGATATTGAATTTATCCAGAAACAAATGCAAGAAAACAAAGAGCAGATCGCTAAACTGGAAGCTATGCTGAAAAGTAGCAAGAATAACTCTACCCAGTTGAAGAAAGCTGTAGAATCTCTGACCCAGGAATTGGTAACCAAAACCCAGCGTATCGAGGAATTGCAGGCTGAACTTGCCTCTAAGAATATTCGTATTCAGGAACTGGATGCAGCTGTGACTGGCCTGTCAACTGACAAAGAAGTGCTTACTGCCGAAAATGAAGCGAAAGCCAAAACCGTAGCTGAGCAAGATAAGGCACTGAACACAGCTTGGTTTGTTTTCGGAACAAAGAAAGAACTGAAGGATCAGAATATTCTGACAAATACCGGTCTCTTCCAGAAAAAGCAAGTGCTTAAGGATGGTGACATCAATAAGGATTACTTTACTCAGGTTGATATTCGTACAACGAAAGAAATTAAGTTGTATTCCAAGAGTGCAGATGTCTTGACTACTCATCCGGCAGGTTCTTATGCTTTGGAGAAAGATGATAAAGATCAGCTCGTTCTGAAGATTACGAATCCGAAAGATTTCTGGAACGTATCCAGATACCTGGTTATCCAAGTAAAATAACTTAATTAAATTATAAGAATGGCGGGGAAAGGTTATCCCTGCCATTTTCTTTTTATATGCAGTACAAGAATATTTTTTTCGACCTGGATGATACTCTCTGGGCCTTTTCTTTTAATGCCCGTGATACATTTGAGGAAATGTATCGCAAATATGAATATGATCGCTATTTTCGGTCTTTTGAACATTTCTATGAACTCTATGAGAGGCGTAATATCGAATTGTGGGCAGAATATGCAGATGGAAAAGTGACAAAAGAAGAATTGAATCGTCAACGTTTTCTCTATCCGCTGGAGGCAGTAGGAGAGGGGGATACGGCTTTAGCGAAAGCTTTTTCTGATGACTTTTTTGCGGTTATTCCTACAAAAAGCAGATTGATGCCCCATGCGCAGGAAGTGCTGGAATATTTGGCACCTAAATATAATCTTTATATCCTTTCCAATGGATTTCAGGAACTGCAATGCCACAAAATGCGTTCTGCCGGAATTGACCATTACTTCAAGAAAGTAGTTCTATCAGATGATATTGGTGTCCTAAAGCCATGGCCTGAGATTTTCCATTTTGCCATGTCGGCTACTCAGTCTGAACTGCGTGAATCGTTGATGGTAGGTGACAGCTGGGAAAATGATATAACGGGTGCTCAGGGTGTAGGCATGCATCAGGTGTTCTATAATGTAACGGGACGTACCGAGTTTCCATTTAAGCCTACTTATCAGATTACAGATTTGAAAGAGTTGCTCCAATTGTTGTGACATTGAGGGATTAGTTGTAATTTTGTCAGCGTAAACACATAATTTGCAGCTATGGATACTATTTTACCTTTCGCTTTGCTTTGTTTCACTTCTTTCTTTACGTTGACAAATCCTCTCGGGACTATGCCCGTCTTTCTGACTATGACCCATGGAATGACGGATAAGGAGCGACAGTCTGTAGTGTCTCGTGCTACATTAGTAGCTTTCATCACGATTATGGTCTTTACCTTTGCAGGTCAGTTCCTGTTCAAGTTCTTTGGGATCTCTACAAACGGTTTTCGTATAGCAGGTGGTGTCATCATCTTTAAAATCGGTTTTGATATGTTGCAGGCACGTTATACACAAATGAAATTGAAAGATGAAGAGATTAAAACTTATGCCGATGACATCTCCGTCACCCCTTTAGGGATACCGATGCTTTGCGGTCCCGGTGCCATAGCAAACGCCATTGTGTTGATGCAGGATGCCCATACTATCCAAATGAAAGGTGTACTGATTGGTATGATCGCCTTTATCTACTTGATTACATTTTTCATCTTGCGTGCCTCTACGCGACTGGTAAAGGTTTTAGGAGAAACGGGAAATAATGTGATGATGCGCTTGATGGGGCTTATTCTGATGGTAATTGCTGTGGAGTGTTTCGTGAGTGGGGTAAAGCCGATATTGGTGGATATTCTGAAAGAAGGAAGTTTAACTATATAATAATATAATAGAAAGGATGAATTCTTGATTGATCAAGTGAATTCATCCTTTTTATTTGTACGGATATTTAATGTTTTGGGTTGTACAATACTTTTAGACTATTCTTATCTTGTCTTATAATATATAGTCCACTTTGTGACAATGGAACGGTTATTTGTGTCCCTTTTACGCTCGTTATCTTAACTCCCTGACTGGAGAATATATCAATAAATTCGTTGGAATTTTCACTTGTGATCTCCAAACCTGTATTTGTAGGAATGACCTTTAACACTTCAGAAGATTCGGTTTGCCCAATACCTGTTTCTACATCTTTAATTGTGAAAACCAGTCTTAATTCACTGTTAGTAAATTGTTTCCAGGTGTCATCTTTACGGTAACTTCCTATAGCATAGTATTCTCCAGCTGGTAATTCGGGGTTTCCTGTGATAGTGATAGTGCTGGAAGTATTACTTGGTATTACAGTATAGTCGCTGATGCGCGTGTAAGGGAGCAATGCTCCGTTCTTACGTATATATATAGCAAAATCATCTTCATATTTTAAACCTTTATTTTCGATTTGTATTTTGAAAGATATATCTTTTCCCTCTACAGCTTCACCAATAAGTTCTGCAGGAGCAAGTTGATACAAATCGGAATTGTTTTCTATGCTGCTTAGTAGAATACTGTTAGCAGTAATCTCTACACTATAACAGATGCTTTTACCTTCAAGACCACGTAACATGCTTGGTACTTTTTCACCATCTTTTTGTGAGGCAAAATGAAGTTGATAGTTGCCGTTAGGTACAGTAGATGGAATTGTGCCGCTGAATGTAATACTATTCCAACCACTTCCTACGTCAATGTTGGAAATTGAAGTGGGTGTTGTAAGAAATGTGATGAATTCATCTCCTTGATATAGAGCTAATCCGATAATCCCACTCATAGGAGTAGAAGTGTTCCATATTTTGGTAAACTTTGCACTGATACTTTCATTTCTTTCATATTGCTTTTGTGTAATATCCATGCTTCCCTCTAATGTAAAGCCACTAATAACTTCTCCTGTTGTCTTCGGTTGTACAAGGAGCATAATATATTGCATATCATTATAGGCGCCACTTCCACTTCCTGTGCCGCCTGATCCTGGATTCAGGGAGCTTAAGGAATAATATCCATTTGCATATCCGCTCCATCCCCAGTTAAAATGATACATGTCATTCTCATCACAACCATCCAATACAAATGCATGACCTCCTGCGGTGCTTTGTCCACTGTATAGAACAGGGCGCCCGGCAATCAATTCTTTTTGAATCATATTTTTCCAGCGTCCTTCAGTATTATAATCACGTCCTTCAAAATATATATTAGGATTATACCCGAAGAATTTCGTCAGGGCATTATATTGTTTGAATATGCCTGCTCCACTACCACCAGCTGCACTTAGGTTATAATCCATATCCATAGCTACGCCGCAGTGGAGCATCAATTCGGCTACAGCTTTCTTTTGTTCTTCAGTTGCCGCATTTGTGTATTGAGGCAGCATCAGATCCCATTTATAGTTGGCCTCTTCAAAGTTTACGGAAAGTGATTTTTTTAAAGTTGCGGTTGTATAACTGTAACTTCCTGTTCCGTGTTTGGGATATTCATAATATTTCATTACCATGGCAAGTGCCGTAGCAGCACAGCCAGTAACAGTGAGTTCTCCTTTTTCTTCCGGACAATCCAGATTATAAGGATTTCCTTGGTCCCATTCTATTTTGTCCAATAGAGGTGTGACTACTGGAGGAATTACTCTTGTTGCCGAATTTTGAACTTCAGTTGGGTTCTTCACAGAATTGCCGTTTGTATTCATTCGTTTTATTTCAGCAGTATAGAAATCCAACCAATACCTAACGTTGGCAGGTAAATATTCATAATTCAGATTTCCTTTATCTGAATATGCTAGTACTTCCCGTGCACAATCATCCCCTGAAATGATGACGAATCCACTATCATTCCCTGTATTGATGATATAATAAGCAGGATAAATCATAGTTCGTGTCTGTATGTTTTGTCCATTTGTCAGTCTTAACTCCTTTGTATCAATGTGTTTCATATTGACATGAGAACGTACAAATGTGCGGGCAACTTCTAATGCTTGCTGCGGAGTGCGCGGAGCTGCAAAAAGCCGTCCTGAACAGACCAGGAAAGCCAGAATAAGGATGATAATAGCTTTTTTCATATTTTCAATCTTATTAATGATGAAAAGGCTATGCCATAAAAGTAGCATAGCCTTTTTCTATACATAAAGTCAATTATTCAAAGAACAATTTATTTTTTGACCATGTAGCATTCTGCATATACAGCCCAATAGCCTGCATACTCTCCGGAGTCGAATACACCTACACCGATAATTCCGTTAGGATCAAAGTCAATCCTGTCGAATGTTTCATTCCAAGTTCCTTCTAGGGATTTGGATAATGCTGCAGTAAGATCCATTGGACATACCCGTACTTCACCCACAAATCCAAAATTGTATTTTGCATAAGTCGGTCCTTGTACTACAGAAAGTGTTTCAGAAGCTTTATTATAATCTACAGTCCAAGGTATGGTTGCATCATATCCCTTTCCATCTGTAAATCCATTGAAGACATAACTCTTTTCTAGGTTTGCTTCATCTCCGCCATCAGAGATTGTTACAGTAAAGCTAACTGCACTACCGTCTGTTGCTTTTACAGCATTAAATGTCCAAGTGCCCATCAGTTTGAAATATGGATTCTTATCCACATCTTTTAGTATAACATTGCATGTAGAGGTTGCTCCTGTCTGTGCACCTTCTACATTTTCAATAGTTACTTTCAGATTACGGTCATCATTCTCAGTCATACCATCATCTAATAAACGAATCTCGCAACCAAAAGTATCATTGGCATCAGTAGGAATATAAACGGTTGTAGTGGTAACAATATAATGTTCGTTTACAATGGCACTGCCATCTTCAACTTTAAATGTTACTTTAATCATTCCATTTCGTTCGCCCTCAATTGTTAGAGGAACTTTTACTATACCGGCATTCTCATTGAACGTCACTTCTGATTGTGTAAATGAGACTGTCGTACTTGCACTGTTCATTGCTGGATCATCATCCGAACATCCGACAATAAAGATTGTCAATAAAGCCAATAAATATATATTCAAATATTTCATATTTCAAAAGTTAAGAATTCAACAAATTAATATCCGGGATTTTGTTGGCCTTTGATCTGCGGATTAACGTCTGTTTCCGATTTAGGAATGGGCCATACCATTCGGAAGTCATCAGCTGTTTTAGTTAAAGCTGTTGTATTGGTACCACCAGGCAATAAAACCAAAGCTGCGTCCTGAGTTGCATCTTCACGATTTACTCCTAATCCCCACCGTTTCAAATCTGTCAGACGAAAACCTTCGCCAACTAATTCTTTGTGACGTTCGTCTTGGATATCAGCTAATAAAGTGTTCGGGCTATTATAAGTAACATCTACATAATCTACAAGGCGACTAGCTCTTAGTAAGTTCAGATACTTTGCTCCGTTAACGATGTCGTTGTTACCTACATAGGCTTCAGCTGCAATCAGATACTGTTCTGAAATCCGGAAAGGCTTCGATTTATTAGTATAATGATTGTCAACGCTTACTACATTATAAATATCCGGATTACCAGGATATTTGTCGAATACGTAAATATCTCCTGTTGCACCGGTAGAAACTTTTAATGTGAAAGGAGCAAAATAAGCAGCAAAACGAATATCACGATCTTGTTCATAAAGGTCGATAAGCTTTTGTGAAGGAATGTAGTCCATTACTTGTGAAGAAGGATCATCTTTTTTATACTGTCCCCAGAAACTGGTTCCTGTGGCGCTTCCCAATTCATCTGCACTCATGTAAATTTGCCAAATTACTTCAGAACCAGTATCTTTTACCCACATATTACGGAAAGCTTCTCCTCCATCTTCCGAGTTCAATAAAGGGTATTTCCCTGTATTGATCAGCGAAGTCGAGTTACTGATAGCTGTTGTATAATCTTTCATTTGCAATGCAACGCGTGCTTGAAATGCTGTTACTATATCTTGCGAAATATAGTTTAAAACGTTTTGTGCTTGAGTAACTGTTTTACTTGCATTTACAAGTTTCTTAGCCTCTGTCAAATCACTGAGGATTTGTTCATAGGTTGCTTTCAAAGAAGAACGTCCCGGATAAGCACTTGCATCTGATGTCGGAGAATAGACCAATTGTAGGGGTAAGCCTAAATCACTTTCTGCAGTTGCAGGGTTGTAAGCTTTGCAAAAATACCCCACTAATTGAAAGTAGTTATAAGCTCTTGTGAAATATGCTTCACCAGCATAAGCTGCAATAAGTTCTTTATTTGCATCACTCAAATCGGTGACAGTACCATCCAGCACTTTATTGTAACCATCAATAAAGTAGTTACAACGTGCAATGTGTGCATAATGATTTTGCCATACACCTTCTACGTTGCCGTCTGAAGATTGGAAGTCCCAGCGATACTGATTACCATATGAATTGGAAAAACCAGCTGTGGCATGGAAATCATCGCATTGTAATTCAGGGGTTAATATGTACCCACCTGTCGTTATGGAACGATAGTAGGAATATATTCCGATACGTGCATTTGTAAAGTCGTTCATTGTTGCCAGGTATTGAGACTCTTCAACTGAGCTGTATGGGTATTTTTCCATATCGCAGGAAGAGAGACCTGTAACAAGCAATGTTGCTAATATGATATATATTTTCTTCATTGTTTTTATCTCTTTTGTAGTTAATGTTTAGAAAGTAAGTTCAAGGCCGAATGAGAATTGCTTCGTATTCGGATAGTTTCCTAATTGCATATTACTGTTGATTTCCGGATCGAATCCTTTGTATTTAGTAACAGTTAATAAATTACGTCCTACAAAGAATATTTTTGCATCTTCAATGAATCCAGTCTTTTTCATTATACGTTGAGGCATAGTATAACTTACTGTTAAATTTTTCAGACGCATAAATGAAGCATTCTCTAATAAATGAGAATCAAACTGCATAGGGGAGTCTGGAGTTGAGATGTTAGTTATATCACCGGGCTTTTGCCACATAGTCAACATTTCAGTGGTTTGATTGCGGCTGTTGGCCATTTGTGGATTCTCTGTAAACCAGCGTTCGTTATTTACCATGTACTGTCCAAGCATAAATGAGAAATCAGCGCTGACCGTTATACCTTTCCAAGCGAGTCGAGTACCGAAACCACCTGACCATGGAGCATAGCGTTGCTTTCCTAAAAAGACAGCATCATCTGCGGAATAAGTTTTAGTTAAATTCTCATTCTTATCATACCACGTATTGTAACCATCTCGTGGATCGACACCTGCCCATCTGGTATAATAATATTCTCCGTATGGTTTGCCTACCTCAAGTTTCAGACCGGTATTTGCTAATACATATTCGTCCAGTCCATTAAATAATTGAGTAATTTCATTCTTGTTATAGTTCACGTTAGCTGAGATAGTCCAGTCAAAACCGTTCACATCTCTTAATACATCTACATTTGCAGTAATATCTACTCCTCGGTTACGCATATTTGCTACGTTACCCCAACCCGATGCAAAACCGGTTGTAAAAGAGTAAGGGATTTCCATAAGCATATTTTCTGTCATGCGGTTATAGAATTCTATATCCAAACTTACACGATCAAACAGGCGAGTACTTAATCCGACATTTGTAGATTTAACAACTTCCCAAGTCAAATCGGGGTTGGCTGGATTGGCAACTGCAGTACCACTTTGTCCACCATATAATGGACCTGTTCCAATTAGACCAAATGACATATAAGGGTCAAGACCTGAAGAGTTACCTACAGAACCGTAACTAGCTTTTAACTGTAATTGATTCAACCAAGAGATGTCACTCAGGAAATTTTCTTTCTTTAAATCCCACATTGCACCTGCAGACCAGAAATTACCCCATTGAGAATTCAAACCAAACAATGATGAACCATCTCTACGATAAGTAAGGTCTAAATAGTACTTTTCATCATAATTATAGCTGAAAGTAGCAAAGTAAGAATTAAAAATCTTATCATATTTTGAGTGAGAAGGCATTGTTGCATTACTTGCTGCACTTAATAGCATTAAACGCGGATCAGTTAACCCCTCTACCTCAGATGTAAATGATTGGTTTTTGGTAATAATAGATTCTTGTCCTATTAGGGCACTGAAATTATGATTATTCCATGCTGTAAATTTATACTCTGCAGTATTAGTATAGGTAAATGAGTAATAGCGTTGGAAAGACTCTGTTGCACTACCTGCACCTTCAAACGGGCCAATAGGTAAAGCTTTATAAGAGTATCGATAATCAAAAGCTTCAACAGCTTGAGCTGCACGAATATTCAATCCTTTGATTGGATTGATATTGATAAATGTATTGCCATTGATACGTGCCATATCGCGTGAAGCAGGTTGTATCTCTGATAAATAATATGGATTATAGTAATTTAATTTATCGAAGTAGTCCAAGCGGTCACCATAACCAATGAAATTTCCATTGTCATCACGTAAAACTTCATAGTAGCTCTGGTCCGGGCGATAAACGCGGGCTGCATATGCTTTATTATATACTTGATTAGCAGTAGTACCAAAAGCGGCTGTAGCATACTTTTGATATGATAGATTTAAATTTACCCCTGCCTTTAACCATTTAGTAATATTTGTTTCGATGTTTGAGCGCAGTGTCTCACGGCGTAAATTAGAATCATCCATTATACCATCGGCATCATAATGTCCGAAGGATAAGAAGTAATTTAAACTTTCCGTTCCACCGGAAATACTCAAGTCATATTGCTGCATAGGTGCTGTACCCCCAAAGAATACATCAGCCCAATCTGTAGAAATTCCGTTTTTAATATAGAAATCCTTTTCGCTTTGAAAAGACTGATTTGTTTTCAATGATGGGTCAAGTACTTCCTGCAAGTTTAGCCATTGTTCGGCATTCATCATGGTAATGTTATCTCCAGTCATTTTCGATACACCATATTGGGCACTTATCGTAATTTTGGCCTTTTCTCCTCTTTTTCCTCTTTTAGAAGTTAAGATTACAACACCGTTTGCTGCACGTGAACCGTAAATGGCAGTTGAAGATGCATCTTTCAATACGGTCATACTTTCAATATCATTGGGATTTAATGCAGTAAATGCACCGGAAGAAATAGGAGAGCCATCCAATATAAATAATGGTTCAGAACTACTATTAATAGAACTAACACCACGCAAGCGCATTTGTACCGTTCCACTAGGTTCTCCGCTAGGGGTAAATACTTGCAAACCTGCAACTTGTCCTTGCAAAGCATCCCCGATGTTTGCAACAGGTTTTTTCTCCAGTTTTTCACCACTTACAGCTGTAACAGAACCAACAACTGACCCCAGCTTCTTACTAGAACCATATCCTACAATAACAACCTCGTCTAATAAGGCTGCATCTGCCTTTAATACGATCTTTAAATTAGGTTTAATTGCCACTTCTTGCGTCTGCATACCAATGTACGAAACCTGCAAAGTCTTCGCAGAACTTGGTACGTTCGATAAAGTAAAATCACCATCTACACCGGTAATAGTACCAAGTTGAGTACCTTTTACCAATACAGAGGCTCCAATAACTGGCTGCCCATCTTCTTCAGAAATCACAACACCCGTGATGGTCTGAGTTTGGGCAGTTACTAGGCCTATTCCAACAAAAAGACAGGCCAATAACAGCATTAATTTTCTTTTCATAAATTCTCTCTTAAAGTTTAACTTTACATTAATTGTTTCTTTACTCTAACAAAATGCAAATATATTAATAAAACTGAAACGAACAATTATTTTGTTGAAAAAACCTTGTAAATCTATCAATTTGTTAACTGAATGCTTGTTTTTATGCTTAACAGCAGCTTTTTTGCACTAAAAAAACCTAAATGACTATTTAAATGCTATCACTATGAAGCCCCTTCTTGACTGTTATTCCTTAATATGCCCCTTCTCTTTTAAACAAAAAGTGTTAATAATGCGTGTTGGAGGAATAAAATTGAAAGCCATTTTACGTAGATTTACCTTTTTTATAAAGGAAATACAAAATAGAAAAACTCTTTTGGGGCATAGTTTTGCAGATATTAAGCCTTATTTAGTTCTTCTATAGCACATTATCCCGTCTTATTTGTTCATAGTATTAACTAAAACAACTAATGATGAACAAGATTATTTACAGTTTGGTGTACAACAGGAAAAAGAGCCTTAACAAGAAAGGTATGGCTCTGGTGCAGGTAGAGGCCTATCTGAACAGGAAAAAGAAGTATTTTTCGACAAAAGTCTACTTAAGACCCGACCAGTGGGATGCAAAGAAACTACTAGTTAAAAACCATCCTAATGCAGACGCTTTAAATCGATTAATTTATGAATTTGTCGCAATGATAGAAAAGCGTGAACTTGAACTCTGGCAACAGGGTAAAACTATTAATTTGGATGTTCTAAAAGATGTACTTTCTGAAAAGCAAGAACAGGAAGATAAATTTTCGTTTATTCCTTTTTTTAAGCAAGAGGTAATGACTTCTGGCTTAAAAGAGAGTACTAAACGCAATCATTTGTCTACGCTTGCTCTTTTACAAGATTTTAAGAAAAACGTAACATTTTCAGATCTAACTTTTGAATTTGTATCCTCTTTCGAATACTTCCTGCAGTCAAAAGGATATCACACCAATACGATAGCCAAACACATGAAACACTTGAAACGCCATATTAATGTAGCCATTAATAAAGAATATATGGATATACAAAAATATGCCTTCAGAAAATATAAAATTAAAACTGTAGAAAACGGCCATACACATTTGTCTCCGGAAGAATTGGAAAAGTTAGAGACCTTGCAATTGAAAGGACGCTATACGAAATACCAGAAAACATTAGATGCATTTTTGTTCTGTTGCTATGCTGGTATGCGATATTCTGATTTTGTAAATATGAAGCCCGATAACATTGTAGAGATGCATCAGGAGACATGGCTGATATATAAATCTATTAAAACAGGTACTGAAGTTCGATTGCCACTATATTTACTTTTTAGTGGAAAAGGAATTCTAATTTTGAATAAATATCAGGCAAACCTACAAGACTTTTTCCATTTAAGAGATAACTCAAATGTGAATAAAGAATTAATAATAATTGCCCGGTTAGCAGGAGTGGCTAAAAAGGTGTCATTTCATACTGCTCGACATACCAATGCCACATTATTAATTTATAATGGTGTCAATATCACAACAGTGCAGAAGCTTTTGGGACATAAGAGCGTGAAAACCACACAAATATACACGAATGTAATGGATGCGACAATAATAAGTGATTTGGAAAAAAATCATTCATCGGTTCATCGCAAAAAAGGAAAGTAAATTCTATTAAAGTTTAAGGTGTAACCACTTATCATGTAGCTACTGGAATATTGGATAAATGGTTTACACCTTTCCTTGTAAATCTGTTTGCTAAACATCTTGGTTATTTTGTTCTATTTCTCTTATTTCTTCTGTTTTCTTTTTTTGTATTCTTTATGTCTACCCAAATGCTATTACTGGGTAACAGCATCTAATGTTAACATAATACCCCTTTTCCTATTTGTTTTTATACAATGTGCCTTACATGTATATTGCTTTATTTCATGCAACCACAATTGTGGATTTGCTGACTCATAACCATGAAGCACGTACTTCATGGTTGTAGGCAATAGTAAAACATTGTTTATTAGCAAAATAAACATAGGTAGTTGTCTCAATGAACATGGGTGGTTGATACTTACACTCCCTGCTTAGAATAGACGTAAGTAGGCAAATAATGGAATGCCATATAGTGAAAATTGCTCTAATCCGGAACATTTTAGCAGAAAAAGGCAGGAAAATGCGGAGATTATGAAATAATCTTTTTTTGCTTACAAAATGATTAACTAAAAGGTAATCAGTAATATATGCGTGTTTTAGAAAGGTATAGGCAAATTTGCCTACACCCTGTTTTTTATTTACCTGCACTACCTCTCAATGCCGATGGATATGGCAGTACGGAACACAAGTGCAAGCGTGTAGGTAAAAACAAGTATAAACTCATAGTAAGCCCTATATCATGCAAAGCGTTTTTTTATTAATATGGCAGTTTCATGAAATTACAGTTAATTAGTTGATATTTGTTTATATAGACTTGTTAACTAAGTTGTATAGTCTCTACTCCGTAGCTCATTTATATTCTTAATTAAATGTCAATGCACTGATAATAAGTACATTAATTGTTTGAAGTAGAAGAATGATGGTAGATATGAATAAATATATATCATATTTTATATAATTGTAAATCAGTATATTATAAATCTACACCGTTTATATACAAGTTCTTTGTTTATATTTATGTGCCTGTTTATCAGCGTTATAAGACAGGATAAGTTCTGCGAAAACGCTTCAAATTACGTATATTGGTATGCAAGCACAGGATGTTGCAATAAAGCCGAACGTAAAGGTTATCATGAAGTCGGATACTGAAATATTGGATGAAGTAATGGTTATAGCCTATGGTACCACAAAGAAAGAGTCTTTTACTGGTTCTGCGGAGGTCATCAAGTCTGAGAAATTGAAAGAAAGACCTGTTGCAAACGTTACAAAAGCATTGGACGGTATGGTTGCCGGTGTACAGACTACTTCAGGTTCAGGACAGCCAGGATCAGGTTCTTCTGTAGTTGTTCGTGGTTATGGCTCTATCAATTCATCTCAATCACCGTTGTATGTAGTGGACGGTGTTCCCTATGATGGTAACATTTCTGCAATCAATCCTAATGACATTGAAACGATGACAGTGCTTAAAGACGCTTCAGCAGGTGCTCTTTATGGTTCTCGTGGTGCGAATGGTGTGATTATGATCACTACCAAAAAAGGTAATTCCGGTAAGGTAAAAGTAAACTTGAAAGCAAATTGGGGTGTTTCTTCACGCGCTATTCCACGCTATGAAACGATGGACGAAGCCGGCTATTTGGAAACAATCTTCCAGTCATATAAGAATAATCAGATTATCAACGGTGGAGTTTCTCCGGAATTAGCGGGTGCTGCCGCATTAGAGGCTATGAGAAGCGGATCCACTGCTATGTTGGGCCAGAATGAACAGTACAACCCTTTTAACTATAGTATTACAGAACTGATCGATCCAGTGACAGGAAAAGTACGTAGTGATGCCAAATTAAGATATAGTGAAGACTGGATGGATGAAGCTTTAAAAAGCAGTCCTTTACGTCAAGAATATGTTGCCTCATTCAGTGGTGGAAGCGACAAGACCAAATATATGTTTTCTTTAGGTTACCTTGATGAAGAAGGTCTGCTGAAGACAACAAAATTTAACCGATATAATGGACGTCTGAATATAGACTCTGAAGTTACAAACTGGTTGAAAGCCGGAATGAGCGCCAACTACTCTCGCAATGAGAGCAATACAGCTGTTGAAAATTCGTCCGGTTCATCCAATGTTTGGTACAGTGCACAATTAATGGCTCCTATTTTCCCGGTCTTTGAGAAAGATGCCAATGGTGCTACCATTTATGACAATTTGGGAAATGCCGTTTTTGACTATGGTAAGAACAGACCCGCTGGTGCCAATTCAGAGTGGAACACAATTGCTACTTTATATGATGATATGTATTCTACTCAAAGTGACAACCTGAGTGGACGTGTATATGCGGAATTGGGGGATTTGAAAAACACATTCCTGCAAGGATTGAAATTCTCCGTTAATTATGGCTTTGACTTAATCAATTCAGCCGGAGCAACTTATTATAATCCGTATAACGGTAACTCTGTAGCAGTAAAAGGTACTATACAGAAAGCTACTGCACGCACATTCAGCTACACTTTTAATCAATTGTTGACATACGACAGAAAGTTCGGTAATCATCATTTTGAAGCTTTGGTTGGACATGAATTTTATAAATACAGATATGATTATTTGTCAGCAACCAAGACAGGATTCCCATTTGGCGGGCTTTATGAACTGGATGCAGCTACAACCATTACAGGAGCATCTTCTTATCAGAACAATTATGCAGTTCAATCTGTGTTATCACGCTTGAATTATGACTTTGCCGATAAGTATTACCTTTCTGCCAGCTTTCGTACGGATGGTTCTTCTCGTTTCTATAAGGATAACCGTTGGGGTAAATTCTGGTCGGTTGGTGGCAACTGGCGTATCTCTCACGAATCTTTCATGAGTGATATTACTTGGATTAATAATCTGTCATTAAAGGCTAGCTACGGTGTACAAGGTAATGATGCCATATTGAGTGGTACCAAACAGAATTTTTATGCTTGGCAGTCATTTTATGATTTGGGGTATGCAAACTCGTCGATGAGTGGTGCGGCCGTAACCTCCTTGGAAAATAAAGAACTGAAATGGGAAAAAAATGCCAATCTGAATATTGGTATTGAAGCAAAATTGTTTGATCGTGTTTCTGCTACTATCGAGTGGTATCAACGTAAGACTACAGACATGTTAATGTCATTTCCAATGGCATCTTCACTCGGTTTTGATGGCTACAACAAAAACGTCGGTAGTATGCGTAACACAGGTATTGACCTTACATTAGGAGTTGATATCTTTAAGGATACTCCGTTTACTTGGAACTTAACACTCCTTGGTTCTACTATCAAAAACAAAGTTTTACAGCTGGCGGATAAACCGGAAATCATCTCCGGATCTTATATCATTCGCGAAGGTGAAACTTTATACTCATTCTATACTGCAACAGCCGCCGGCGTTGACCCCGCAACCGGAGAACAATTATATTGGGCATGGGATACCGATGAAAACGGAGTGAAAGGCAAAAAGTATATAACTAACGATATGGCCAAGGCTACCGCATGCAAAGAAATTCAGGGCAGCCGTATTCCTGATTTATATGGTTCTATCAATAATACATTCAAATATAAAGGATTTGATTTGAGTATCCTTTGCACATATTCTATTGGCGGCAAAGTATTGGATGGTATTTATAATAACTTATTATATGGCAATTATGTAGGACAGGCAAAGAGTAAAATGCTGGAACGTGCATGGAGAAATCCGGGTGATATCACAGACCTCCCGCGTATTGAAATCGGAAAGAGTTACATTATTACTGATAACAGTTTGATTGACGCTTCCTATTTTGCTATTAAAAATATTGCTTTAGGATATTCCTTGCCTTCAAAGTGGATGAAATCTATCGGATTCGACTCTGCACGCCTGACTGCAACAGCAGACAATGTCGTGCTGTTCAATCGACTGAAAGGTATGGACCCTCAATATAATTTCACTGGTGGAACGGATTTTGGTTACGTACCTGTCAGAACAATTTCATTCGGAATTGACATTACTTTCTAAACCTGATTAAATAATATAAAAGATGAAAAAAGTATTATATATATTTTCTTTAATCGGCCTTCTTGCATTCAGCTCATGCGCCGATGAATTGAATACGGAACCGACTGACAAGGTATCAGGTTCTACGATATTTGCAGATGCAAGTAGCGCGGAAACTGCTATAAATGGTATATACCGTATGTTATATGTAGCAGGATGGAGTTCAAACTGGGGCTCGGAAAATTGTGGACAGACAGCTATCCAGCTGCTTGGAGATCTGATGGCTGAAGATCATTTAATGAAAGAGCAGGGACAAGGCTGGTTTTATGAAGATTATCGTTTGAATGTTCATGGCGATTACTCAAATAAAGCAGGACGTCCTTATTCTATTTGGAACTTCTATTATACTATCGTTAGTAACGTAAATTATATCATTGCCTCAGAAAACACAATGGGAGGTGATCCGGAACTTAAGAACAGCGTTGTAGGACAGGCCTATGCAATGCGTGCTTTTGCGTATTACTATCTGATACAATTGTACCAACAAACATATAAGGGACATGAGGATGCGCCCGGTGTACCTTTATATACAGGAGCAACGGTTGCCGGTTCGGAGGGAAGTCCTCGTGGAACCGTTCAGGGAGTTTATACTCAAATCAATTCTGATATAGAAAAAGCTATTGATCTGTTAGGAAGTATCGGTAATAAAGTGCAGTCACATGTATCTCATATAGATTACTATGTGGCTAATGGAATTAAAGCCCGTATTTGTCTTACTCAGCATGACTATGCAGGTGCTGCTTCGGCAGCTGCCGAAGCCTTGAAGAAACCTTCATTGAAAGTTGCTACTATAGCCGAATTGGGCGGGAACAATAGTGTAAAAACAGCAGATGTTTTGTGGGGAATGGAAATTATAGCCGATCAGTCCAGCGGTTTTGCAAGCTTCTTCTCGCATATGGATGCTGACGCACCGGGTATGTATGCTTCTAAAGCACGCCAATGTATAAGCACTGGGTTGTATAAACTGATTTCTGACACAGATGAGCGTAAAACAGCGTGGTTCCGTGGAGCCATTCCTTCTGATGAAGAGAAGGCAGCTTCATCTTATACGAGCTACTGTCAAATTAAATTTAAGATGGCAGACTACACGACCCGTACAGGCGATTACTTGCTTATGAGAGCAGAAGAGATGATATTAATCAAGGCTGAAGCCGAATGTCATCAGAAAGAATATAGTACTGCCCGTACCACAATAAAAGCTTTAGGAAACGCAAGAGACAGTAAGTTTGAAGAACGTTTGGCAGCCCGTACAGATGCCAATACTTATAACTCTGACACTAATGCTCCTTTGGCAACATTAATGGATGAAATTTTATTCCAACGTCGTGTTGAACTTTGGGGTGAAGTGGGGCGTATCTTCGATATGCAACGTTTAGGTTTGGGATATAATCGTAATTATGAAGGTTCTAACCATACAGAGAAGGTAACGACAAAGAACACTAATGCCGCTTCTCCATTATTTATCCTTCCTCTGCCGCAATCTGAAATTGACGGTAATGAAAATATTACCTCTGCGGATCAGAATCCTATAGTTCAATAATTTATAAACCTACATAATGAAGGAAAATATGAAACTATATACAATAAAGAAATATGCTGCTATATTGTTCTGTTTAGCAGCTTTTACCTCCTGCGATACAGATGCGGAAGGTAAGAAATATGGCGTAAACGGAGTTGAGGCAGCTTTTGCATCTACTCAAATGAATGTGGAAGTGGATGCTGAAAACAATGGCGTCATCCGGGTTCCCGTATATCGTGGAAATACAGTTGTAGAGGCTTCAGTCGGCATTAGCATGGATGAAGCTACGGTAGAAGAAGGTGTGTTCACCTTGAAAAGTTCCAATATAGCTTTTGCAAAAGGCGAAGCAGTGGGGTACGTGGAATTAGCTTTTGGATCTATAGATGACTTGAGCGCTACCGGCAAATATGAAATTACACTGACCATAGATGACAAGAATGCATTGTCACCCTCCAAGTCCGGAAAGATAACAGTGACCGCTCAGAGAAAGTTAACATGGGAGGATTACGGAACCGGAATATATACTTCAGAGCTTTTCGGTCAGTCATGGGAACAGCCTATATTGAAAGCTAAAGAAGGTAATATATACAAGTTGCCGGATTGTATAACAGAAGGTTATCCCATGGTATTTACATTGAGTGAAGACGGCCAAACTCTGATGAATTGGGACTTACAAGCTACCGGATATAAACATGCTACTTATGGGATGGTGTATTTTACTCCTACTGACATGCAACGTCAAGGTAATAAGTTGCTATTTGCAATGCGTGGAGCTGTTGCTGTAGAAGGAGGATATGGAATTTTATACAGTGGCTTTACAGAAACATTGGAATTACCTGAATAAATTAAAGGATAAATCACTAATAGATATTCGCATATCTAATAGAAAAACAGTTAGCAAGAGGGCGCTTTTTTATAGGTGCCCTTTTTGTTTTTCCCACTTGTCGTGCCCCTCGGGGGATAAGCGGTTTGGTATTCACTGTCTTTCCATTTCTGCTATTTTGCTAATATTTTTTTGTATCATACTGGTTATTCTTTAGTTCATCTCATTATAACATACTTTGCTAACTTTAGAGAAGGCTTTCAATCTAAATACAAAGACAACATAAAAACATATTCGGAGGATGCTTTGGGAGTAAATCATACAAAATCGGAGGATGAACAATAGAAAAGTGATCAAAATCAGAGGATATCAGAAAGCTAAATACGATAAAAACATCAATTGTAATTGAAACTTTTACCGTATTTACTAAGTTTGCATATCATAACCTTGTGTAAATATTATCGACTGTTATAACCAGAATTCAACCTCTCTTACACAAAGAGATACGTCCTATATTAAAAATGTAACCATTTCCATGCCGGCAGAATATGTATTATCTTATCTCCGTACTTCACCTCTTCTTCATGGGTATTTGTGACTATTGTTCCTTCCAAAAGATGGTATGTATCCATAGCATCCCGAATGCCGCAGATTTCCCTCTCACGGGTGTCGGAACTGCCCAATAAGTAACAAACCTGAATTGCCTGCACAACACGAAAACCATCACGAACCACAAAATCACACTCGGTATTTCCTGAATTATGATAAAAAATTTCTCCGCCTCGGCGACGTAATTCTATGTAAACCATATTTTCCAACAAGCGCCCTTCTTCACCAGAAAAATGGAAGCCCAAGCGAGAAACTAAGGCATTATCTATTGCATAAACTTTTTTGGGATTACGGAGCTGGGCTTTGACGGAACAATCGATTTTCGATAAAGAGAAGAGTAAATATGTATTCTCAATATACTCCAGATAATTCTTTACTGTCGTGGGATTTTTCACTCCAATCACTTTTGCCAATGAAGTATAAGTTAACGGTTTCCCTATATTGCTGACTGTATAATAGACCAACTCTTTTACTTCACGTTCATTTACAATTTGGTTGCGAACCATAACATCCTTATATAGAATGTTATCATACAGTGTTTTCAGAACAATGCCATCTTCAGACTTCAAATAAATAGGAAATCCACCCTGTTTTAAATAATCGTTAAAAGCCGATTGTATTTCTCCACGCGCAATTGTGCCGGATATATCTCCCAACAAATGTTGCTGTTCACGGAAATTTAAGAATTCAGAAAATGAAAAAGGATAGAGTTCGATCGCAATATAGCATCCGGTCAGGTAGGTTCCCAACTCCTTACTTAGCATACGAGCATTGGAACCTGTTATAAAAACCTTTTTTCCTGAATTATACAGTCGCTTGGCAAAATGCTCCCATCCTGCAATATTCTGTATTTCATCAAAATAGAAATAATTTTGTTCTCCATATAGTTCAATGAACACTTCATACAATTGCTGAAAGTTCTCTATGGTAAAGTTACCCAAACGGTCATCATCAAAATTGAAAAAATAATCTTTTTGGGGAAGCCTGTCACGTATTTGTTGTAGCAACACAGATTTACCACAACGACGAACCCCTGAAATAATAATAATTTCTTCATTATTCAGATATTTTTCAGAAAAACTACGAATTATAGTTTTCTTGCTTGGCAAAAAAGACTTTTGGTCAATTATGATATCCTTTAAAAGTTGTTTCATAAACTCGATGGTATTTTATAGTACAAATATAGTGTTTTCTATTAAGAATAGAAATAGATATGATTTTATTTCCATTTTTAATAGTGATAAATTGTATTTTTCTCTATTGCAAATAGAATAAATAAACAAATGACCATCATGTGACTTTGAGAAAGCTATACAATACACTGCCTAAAGGGAGGAATGTTAGTTAAGCTCTTGTTTGCATAGCGAGTTATATAAATGTATCTGATCGTTATAGTATGGTTCCGACAACTTTGTTCTATTTTTCTTTTTCACTTTTCTCATTAGGGATATTACACAATGAGCATAAAGAAGAATCTTTATTGAACAGCTACAGGTCGATAAATAAGTATAGAAATAATAGTCTATTTATCGCTTTTATCTATATTATCATCAAAAATTTGCGCATATAGATATATTAACGTCATATTTAGCTATACAAATCATTTCTGAAGTAAATGTTCCGAACAGAAACATGCATCCATTATTAATATGGCAAGTTTGCGGAGTTTCAGTTGAAAAAATTATCATTAATTACATTCTCAGTTGAATTAAACGCATAGTACTTGTTTTATAGCTCATCAATGCTATCCATAGATAAATAATACACTGATAATAAAATGTTTAAATGATCAATACAGTATATTTGTGGTAAGTGCTAATGCATTTTATTGTTTTTTAGATGCTTATAAATCAATGTATTACAAATTGTTTTACTAAAATAGAAGTTCTAAGCACACGCATAAAGTACTGTTTGCCAAATATATAACGCACACCAAGTTCTGCGAAGACATTGCAAATTTCTTACATTGGTATGAAAACAGAAGAAGTAAGTATCAAGCCACGCTTAAAAGTTACGATGAAAATCGACAGCGAAATGCTTCAGGAAGTTGTGGTTACTGGTATGCAGCGTATGGACAAACGTCTCTTTACTGGTGCTACATCAAAATTATCTGCCGATGACGTAAAATTAGACGGCCTGCCTGAAATAAGCCGTGCGCTGGAAGGTCGTGCTGCTGGTGTATCCGTTCAGAATGTCTCCGGCACATTTGGTACAGCTCCTAAAATCCGCGTACGTGGAGCTACTTCTATTTATGGTAGTTCTAAGCCGCTGTGGGTAGTAGATGGGGTTATTATGGAGGATGTTACCGAGGTTAGTGCTGATGATTTGTCATCCGGTGACGCAGTTACGCTGATTAGCTCAGCCATTTCAGGATTGAATGCGGATGATATTGAAAGCTTCCAGATTTTGAAAGATGGATCAGCCACTTCTATCTATGGTGCACGCGCAATGGCTGGTGTAATCGTTGTGACAACAAAGAAAGGTAAGGCCGGTTCCAACAAAATTAGTTATACCGGCGAATTTACGATGCGAATGAAGCCCAGCTATACCAATTTCAATATAATGAATTCACAAGAACAGATGGGAGTATTCAAGGAGATGGCAAACGCCGGTTACTTAAACTTTTCGAATGTTTATCGCGCATCTGACAGTGGCGTTTATGGCAAAATGTATCATCTGATTAATGACTATACTCCAAATGGTGGATTTGGTCTGCCAAATACAACCAAGGCAATCAATACCTATTTGCAACAAGCCGAGTACCGAAATACAGATTGGTTTGATTATCTGTTCAATAGTTCTGTTTCACAAAACCATGCAATCAGCATGTCAAGTGGTACAGAAAAAGCCTCTTATTACACATCACTTAGTGTCATGAACGATCCGGGATGGACCAAACAAAGCTCGGTTCAACGCTATACAGCCAATGTAAATGCCTTGTATAATATCTACAGCAATTTATCATTGAACCTGATAGGAAATGCTTCGTATCGTAAACAAAAAGCTCCCGGCACTTTAGGTTCAACACCTAATTATGTAACCGGAGAAGTATCACGCGATTTTGATATTAATCCATACTCATATGCATTAAATACCTCACGCACATTGGACGCTAATGAAACCTACGTCCGCAATTATGCTCCGTTCAACATTCTGCATGAACTTGAAAACAACTACATGGACTTAAATGTAGTTGATATGAAATTTCAAGGAGAATTAAAATGGAAAATACTCAAAAATTTAGAAGCTTCTGCTCTGGGCGCTTATAAATATTCTACAACGACACAATCACACTATGTTAAAGATTATTCTAACCAGGCTTGGGCTTTTCGTGCAATGGATGATGCTACCATGCGTGATGCTAATCCCTGGCTGTATACCGATCCGGACAAGGTGAATTCTCTACCCGTCAGTGTATTACCGGTAGGTGGATTTTATCGTGAAACAAAATATGGAATGAATAGTTGGGATTTCCGTGGAACATTGAATTATAACGATGTATTTGCAGAAGATCATATTATCAACCTTTTCGGCGGTATGGAAGTGAATTCTATGGATCGCACGAAAACATGGTTTAATGGTGTAGGCATGCAGTATGAGATGGGGATGCTCCCTTCTTATGACTATCAGTACTTTAAGCAGGGCAATGAAGAGAACACAAATTATTATACTGTAGAAGAAAGCCGTTCACGTGAGGTGGCATTCTTCGCAACAGGTACTTATTCATATAAAGGACGATACACTGTTAATGGTACTATCCGCTATGAGGGTTCCAATAAGTTAGGTAAGAGTCGTTCTTCTCGTTGGTTGCCTACTTGGAATGTGTCTGGTGCCTGGAATGTACATGAAGAAGCATTCTTTGAAGATTTGCGACCGACATTATCAAACCTGACTTTAAAGGCATCTTATTCACTGACCGCAGACCGTGGTCCGGCAAACGTAACCAACTCTCGGGTAGTGATTAGTAGTTTTAATCCTTGGCGCCCATTTACTTCAGTGAAAGAATCGGGTTTACAGATTGACGACCTTGAGAATAGTGAACTTACTTATGAAAAGAAACACGAACTCAATATCGGTGCTGAGATTGGTTTTCTGGACAATCGCATCAATTTAGCAGCTGATTGGTATAAACGTGATAATTATGACTTGATTGGTGCTATTAACACAATGGGTATTGGTGGACAAGTGATGAAGTATGCCAATGTAGCAAGTATGAAATCGCATGGCATAGAGTTTACATTGTCTACACGCAATATTGTAACTAAGGATTTTAAATGGAATACAGACTTCATCTTCTCGCAAGCTAAAAATGAAGTAACGGATTTGGAAACTAACACCCGTATTCTGGATATGGTGATTGGTTCCGGTTTTACAATGAAAGGTTATCCCGTGCGTTCTCTGTTCTCTATTGACTTCCAAGGGTTGAACGAAGAGGGTCTTCCTACTTTTATTAATGAAAGTGGCACACTGACTGTGACAGATCTTAACTTCCAATCACGCGTAAAAGACTATTTGGTATACGAAGGGCCTACAGATCCGACTATTACTGGTAGTTTTGGAAATACCTTTAGTTATAAAGGTTTTAAGCTGAATGTATTCATGACCTACTCATTTGGTAATGTTATCCGTCTGGATCCGGTTTTCAAAAACTGGTATTCTGACCTGGCAGCCATGCCCAAAGAATTCAAGAACCGTTGGACGCAGTCGGGCGATGAGAATACGACTAATATTCCTGTTATTGCGGACCGTCGTTTAAATCAAGAATATAATCATTTGAGTTATGCTTATAATGCTTACAACCGCTCTACTGCACGTGTGGCTAAAGGTGACTTCATTCGCATGAAAGAAATCTCATTATCATATGATTTTCCAAAATCCTGGATTGCACCATTAAAATTCAACAACTTATCACTTAAGCTTCAAGCAACCAACTTATTCTTGATTTATGCTGATAAGACGTTGAACGGACAAGACCCTGAATTCTTCAATACAGGAGGTGTGGCAGTCCCCGTACCACGCCAATTTACGCTAACCTTGAGATTAGGAATTTAACCATTAAAAAGAGAATAAAAATATGAAACATATATATATAGCGCTTATAGGAACTGCATTCTTGCTGGGTTCCTGCGATGATTTCCTCAATACGATGCCGGATAACCGTGCTGAAATTGACACGGAAGCAAAAGTAACATCTATACTTGTATCTGCTTATCCAAACAAGACCCCTGTCCTCATGATGGAATATAGTAGTGACAATGTAGTGGATCACGGGCCTCAGTATTCAGTCAATTATAAGGATCAAGAGGAAATCTATTTGTGGTCAGATATCACGAGTGATGGTAATGATGATCCACGTTACATGTGGCAAACTCATTATAGCGCCATAGCAGCTGCCAATCAAGCTATACAGGCAATATATGATTTGGGGGATCCCGCCAGTCTGGCTCCTCAAAAGGCGGAAGCTTTGATGTGCCGTGCTTATGCCCACTTTGTATTAGCAAATGTCTTCTGTTTACCTTATAACCCGGAAACGGCAGATAAGGATATGGGAATTCCCTATTCTGAAAAGCCGGAAACTCAAGTAATTGTGAAATATGAAAGAGGAACCATGGCAGAACTTTACGAAAAAATCAATGCGGACATAGAAGCTGCTTTGCCATATATCAGTGATGATGTTTACACTGTCCCTAAATATCATTTTAATAAAAAAGCTGCTTATGCTTTTGCAACACGCTTTAACTTATTCTATGTAAAACCTGATAAGTCAAACTATCAGAAGGTAGTGGAATACGCAACGCAAGTATTAGGAAGCAATCCGGATAGGGCATTGCGTCAAATGACCAATTACATTCCACTTGGAGCAGGTGACGTGACAAATGCCTACGTGCAGGCAAGTGAAAACTGCAACCTTTTAATTATTCCGGCATATTCAGCTGCTGGGCGAATCGGTTCCGGAAGTGGGCCACGTTACAATCATGGGCGGGAAATAACCACTTATGAGACTTATTGGGCCAAAGGTCCATGGGGTTCTTCAGGTTCCAGCAGTTTCTTGATTCTGGGTAGAAAACTTTATGGTTCGAATCAGACTGTACGCTTCCCGAAGTTGGATGAATTCTGGGAGTATACAGACAAAACATCCGGCACAGGTTTTGCGCATATTGTATTTGTTCCATTTACAACAAATGAAACATTGCTTTGTCGTGCAGAGGCTTATACATTTTTGGAGAAATATGAGGAAGCTGCTGCCGATTTAAATAGTTGGCAAGTTACAAATTGCCTTTCTTCGTATGTTGATGATGATGGCATGACTCATACTCTGCAAACATTGACTCGTGAAAGCATCAATAAATTCTGGAATGATATTAAATATTGCCCTATACCATCTATGGCTGATGGGGGGAGTGATCGTACTATCAAAAAAGAACTTCACCCTCAGGGATTTACTGTAGCATCAGGTGAGCAAGAGAATTTTATTCAATGTGTATTGCACATGCGCCGTATTGAGACAATGCATGATGGACAACGCTGGTGTGACATTAAACGCTATGGCATAGAAGTAGCGCACAACCGTTATGGATTGGCTACAGATATATTGAAAGTCGGTGATCTGCGTCGTGCCATCCAGTTGCCTTCGGATGTTATTGATGCCGGTTTGGCTGCTAACCCAAGATAATAACCTTTAAAAATGAAATAATTATGAAATATATAAAACTATTTTTATTGATTACATTCACTTTGTGCTTAGGGGCTTGCAGTGAAGATGATCTTGACTCAAAGAGTATTTTTGATACGGAAGAGCCGAAAATGAATGAATTCGACAATTGGCTGATGAAGAACTATGTAACGCCCTATAATATCAGTTTTAATTATAGATATGATGATAAGGAATCGAACATGGAGTTTAACCTGATTCCTGCAGACTATGATAAGTCTATAGCTCTGGCCAAAATGATGAAATATGTATGGATTGATGTTTATAAGGAAGTAGCCGGTGATGAATTCGTCAAAATGTATTGTCCACGAGTGATGCAGCTGTTTGGTTCTCCGGCGTACTATCCTAACACTGGTAGTATTGTGATGGGTACTGCCGAAGGAGGAATAAAGGTGACACTGTATAATGTGAACGTTATTGATATTGAGCATCCGTATATTGATATCGATAGCCCATTCCCTGATAAGAGTGGCAGTACAACAGACTTGAATTATTGGTTTTTCCAAACAATGCACCATGAGTTTACCCACATTTTGCAGCAGAAGAAAAACTATGATACAGACTTCAATTTGATCTCTGCCGGTAATTATAGAGCTACGGACTGGATTAACTTGAAAGATCCTGATGCTCCTAAATCCGGTTTTGTATCAGGATATGCTAGCAAGGAAGCAAATGAAGATTTTGCAGAAATTCTTTCTGTTTACATAACTCGCACAGAAGCTGCTTGGCAAAAGTTATTAGCAGCCGGAGTTGTTGGTGAAGATGAATCTGGTAAGCAGGCCATCCTTGATAAATTGGAAATTATAAGAGAATATTTAAAAGGTAGTTGGCAAATAGATATTGATGAGTTGCGTAAAGTCGTTACCCGTCGCTCTGCAGAAGTAGCTACTCTTGATTTAACAACACTTAATTAGAAAGTAATATGAAAAAAATATTTAATTTATTATTTATATCGCTTGCCGTCGCTCTTTATTCATCCTGCACACCAGAAGAGGAAAATTTATTTAATGATTCTTCTGCCAATCGTATTGAAGCGACACTAAAGGCTGATAAAGAGGTATTGACAAGTGCCAAGAATGGTTGGTTGATGGAGTACTATCCTTCCGCAAACCTAACTTATGGAGGTTATAATATATTAGTTTCATTTGCAGAAGATGGTACAGTACAAGTAGCAAGTGACATATATGATGCTGGAGCAAAGGTTGCCAGTACGTACGTATTAAAGCAAAGTGCTGGTCCGGTATTGAGTTTTGACACCCACAATGAAATAATGCACTTTTTCTCAGATCCGCATAATCCCGGAGGAATAGGCAGTGATGGAAAAGGTATGGAAGGAGACTTTGAGTTTACTATTATGGAGGCCACTAAAGATAAGGTGATACTAAAAGGAAAGAAGAATCTTACCAAAATCATAATGACTCCATTGGCTGAAACAGTTGCATGGAAAGATTTCTTGCAAGGTGTTCAGGATGCAGATGAAGTGTTTTCTCAATTCATAGCTTATAAATATACAGAGGGTGATTTTAAAGCGGATGTTACAGTTTCATATAGAAACCTTGCAATTACTTATACGGAAGGTGATAATGATGTTACAGTAGAAGCGCCATACATTATAACGACTGAAGGAAATATTAAATTCCGTGAGCCGGTGGTTTTGAATGGAAAGTCAATTGAGGAATTGAAATATCAGCCTGATGAAAAGTATGGTACCTTTTCTCCAACAAATGGTGTAAATGCCCTCTTTACTCCAACTTTCCCACTTAATTATCTTTTGCTCAACAACGACTGGTATTTTGCAATGAGTGGATTAGGAGATCCTCAAGCAATTGCTAGGTGGAATGCTATCAAAACTCAGGTAATGCCGGCATTAGGGGTTCCTTTGGATTATGCATTATTTACACCATATGATGCAACAACTACCGCTTTTTATTGGAGTTGTGGTGGTACAGTAGGATTCTTACTTTTCAATAACAAAACTGCGGGCGACAATCAAGTGAATTTTACATTTGCTTCCAGAGGTAATAATTTTGGTGTCACTTTATGGAATGATTATAATTGGAGCTATATGGTTTATCCATTTAATGGAAAGACTTTCACTTTGTCTGCCGATAGTGACGAAAATCCTACTGTAATAACAATGACAGATAATTCTAATTCTAAAAATACAATCAAATTATATAAAGAGGAAATATTAGGTCCATTCAATAAGTAGAGTCTTCTACTTTATAAGTATATTTGGGTATGTTTACCCAAAGTGTTTTAATTAAAGTGTTTTTAAGAAGGTGCCTGTGAAGGTGCCTTCTTTTTGGGTACACCAGCATGAGCGTACACTATAGGAGTACAAGTCCCGAATGAACCCTAATAGTGGGGATCCAATAACAGGGGGGGCATAGTGATGTACTGATAAAGATCTATATAGTTCTTGATGTCTACAAAGCCTACTAGCTCTTTGTTTATAAAAATAATATTCGCTTCCGGCATCTTTTATTATATCTGTGTCTACTTTTTGAGGTACAACAAAGGAGTAGAAGTTTTCATATTCAATCATTAGTGTCCCGTTAAAATCGGGACACTAATGATTGAATATGTAATGAAGATAAATCTGAGACTTTTAAAAAGGTAAGTTTTTTGATCTTAAGATTGTTTTATTGATAAATAATCTATACGTAAAATGCGAAGAATACTTTTATAGGATATTCTTCGCATTTTTGTATAGATATATTGTGGATGCAAGTAAATTATCTTGCATAAAATGACAATATAGTAACTTGAGACTAATTATAAATGCCTCAGAAATAGAATAGTTAATAGGTATGCATTTGTTAATCAACTGATTATATCTTGTTACAGTGCAATATTGGGTAGATCGTTATATAAGTATGCATGTAATGAGTGGATATATATACATCTAATTATCAGCGTAATATATAAATATACCTTTCCTAATAGATAGTTCCTGTCAAGTATATATATCGTTGATGTACAGTATGTTATTTTAGTGGTAGTTCTGCGAAGACTTTGCAGGTTTCGTACATTGGTATGCAGACACAAGAAGTGGCAATTAAACGCAATCTAAAGATCGTGCTTAAGGCAGATGCTGCTATGCTTGATGAAGTAGTAGTAGTGGCTTATGGTGCTGCAAAAAAGAGCTCGTTAACCGGTTCTGTTGAAATAGTAAAAGCTGATCAGTTGTCAAAAGTACCGGTAAACAGTGTAGACCAAGCATTGCAAGGTAAAGCAGCAGGTGTGCAAGTAACTGCTGCAACTGGACGTCCGGGAGCAAGTGCTAATATTAAGATTCGTGGTACAAGTTCTATATCTGCCGGTAGTGATCCACTATTCGTAATCGATGGTGTACCTGTTTCTTCTGCAGATTTTGCAGCACTAAACTCGAATGATATTGAATATATGTCTGTATTGAAGGATGCATCTGCAACCGCAATATATGGTTCCAGGGGCTCTAATGGTGTTATTCTTATCACAACCAAGAAAGGTCAAAGTGGTAAAACTACAATTGACTTAAAAGCCATTTTTGGAATTTCTACCAGAACCTTATCTGATAGTGATTTTACAATGATGAATGCACAAGAAAAGCTTACTTATGAACGTCAGCTAGGTATTGGCCGCGGTTCATCTGGCGGAGCTAATGGTGGAGCAATGACTGATGCTGAAATTGCTGCTGCTAAAAATACAAATTGGGCTGATGAAATTTTCCGTACCGGTACTACACAGTCTTATGAATTGAATGTGGCAGGAGGTACTGACGCTACTCGTTTCTATTTATCAGGCCAATATTTTGATCAGGATGCTATAGTACCTGGTTCTTACCTTAGAAGAAGTACATTGCGTGCTAATCTTGAGCATAAAATTAAAGATGTAGTGAAAATTGGCTTTAATTCTTCTGCAGGTATTTCCAAGGAAGGTTTGCTAAGAACAGACCGTAATGCTTTGAATCCGTTCAACTATATCTTTAACGCTAATCCTTATGATGCTCCTTATAACGAAGATGGTAGCTATAATACTGACATGAAGGTTGCTGGTAATCAAATTAATATTTTTGAGAATATTGCAAATAATCCTGCAAGCTTAAGTAAACTTAAAATTATTGCAGCTTTCAATTTGGAATGGAGAATTTGGGATCAGCTCAAATATACAACGGTAGCAGGTGTAGATTTTACTCAATATCAAAACTACCAATTTAATAAACCGGAATCTCAATTATCACAGATTTTAGGTTCACCTTATGGTTATCGTAACGATCGTATTCAACAACGTTCTACTTGGGTATGGACCAATATGTTGAGTTATGACAAAACTTTTAATGATGTTCATGAAGTAAAAGCTGCAGCTGCAATGGAAGCTCAATCCAGCCATTACCGTACACTGACAGCTTCTGTTAGTGGTTTTGCAACTGGTAAATTGGATGCTATTTCAGTTGGAGCAACAGATAAAGATGTAGCAGGAAATACTACTGATTGGAGAATGCTTTCATATCTGGCAACTGCTGGTTATACTTATGATAGTAAATACATTATTGATGCAGCGATTCGTTGGGATGGTTCTTCACGTTTTGGAGCAGATAACCAATATGGTATGTTCTGGGCTGTAGGTTTAGGCTGGAACATGGAACGTGAATCATTCTTGCAAGATGTAAGCTGGCTTACTCGTTTGAAAGTTCGTGGTAGTGTAGGTACCAGTGGTAATAATAACATTGGTGATTATGCTGCACAAGGTGTATATGGTTATGGTAGCTATAATGGTGCATCAACTGCTTATCCTGCACGTTTACCGAACCCTGACTTATCTTGGGAAAAGAGTATGCAGGCATCTGTGGGTTTGGATGCTTCTTTGTTCGATTCACGTTTAAATGTTACATTTGATGTCTACCAACGTAAAACAACCGATTTGTTACTTTCAACTCGTTTGTCTATGACTTCAGGGTTCTCAAGTCGTATTGATAATGTTGGTGAATTGATGAACAAAGGGTATGAACTCTCTATCAGTGGTGATCTTATCAGAACCAATGACTGGAAACTGACATTGAATGGAATGATTTCTCAAAATAAGAATGAAATCAAAAAATTATATAAGGGAAATGATATTTCTGTTGGTTGGAATAACCTGATTAAGGAAGGTTATCCTATCAATGTCTATAAGATGGTTCGTTGGGCTGGAGTAAATCCTGCCAATGGTGACGCTTTGTACTATACTGCAGATGGCAGAATTACCAATACTTACAATTCAAATGACGCTGTAGTTTTGGATGGTAAGACTCCTGACCCCAAATATTTTGGTTCTTTTGGTGCAAATCTGTCATATAAAGGATGGGAATTAGCTGCAGATTTCTACTTCTCTGGTGGAAATTATATCTATAATCATATTCGTTTCTTTACGGAAAGTGATGGTGCACAGTATGGTAATAACCAAGATAAGAGTATGCTGTATGACCAATGGAAAAATCCGGGAGATATAACTAATGTGCCCAAACAAAGTATCAACAATAGTTCTTATCAGTCTACCAGATATCTGGAAGATGCTTCATACTTACGTTTGAGAAACTTAACCTTGGCATATACTTTCCCGAAGCAATGGCTAAAGGTAGCCCATGTAGAGAAGTTACGACTTTTTGCACAAGGTTTGAATCTGTTTACTGTAACAGGATTTAAAGGACTTGACCCTGAGGTAGGTGATTCACCTGCAGGTACAGGTGCAGGTGCTACAGGTGGTGTTCTTGACTTTAGCTACCCGGCTTCCAGAACGATCATGTTCGGTATTGAAATAGGTTTCTAATTATTATTTATGAATTTCAAAAAAGACACTCGTATGAAATTAATTAAAAAAACAATAATACCAGCAGTTGCTCTTTTTAGTTTGTCACTGACCGGATGTTCTGGTTTTCTGGATACCACTCCTCACGACTCTCTGAATAGTGACAATGCGCTAGAGTCTATGCAAGACTTTGATAATACAACCAATAGTGTATATGAATCAATTCGTTCGGCATCTTATACCACCGAGTTCATGTTGATGGTTCCAGACGTTATGTCTGATAATCTAACATTGAATCGTGACGGCCGTTTGATTTACAATGAATTTGCCGATTTCAAGTTTTACGCTGATACATATGGTGTAACTGGTATGTGGTCTGCTGCTTATAATGGTATTTTAGGTGCCAATGAGGTTATTACCCGTTTGGATGGTATGGAAATAGCTGAAGCAGATAAAAAGTTAGGTGCCAACCTACTTGCTGAATGTCTGGCTTTACGTGGCATGATACATTTTGATCTGGTACGTTTATATGGTAGAAACTATCAGCAGGCTTCTGACAGTGATTTAGGAGTTACTTATAAAAAAGATACGGAAACAGATTTTCCGGCACGTAATACTGTGAAAGAGGTATATACATGGTTGGTAGAAGATTTGGAAAGAGCGAAAGGATTGATGAGCGATGATTACAATGCTAAAATCAATTATCGCTTAAATAAGAAATCTGTTTGTGCTATTTTGGCACGTGTGTATCTAACAATGGGTGAAAATCAATTAGCTGTAACAAATGCAACAGCTGCTATTACAGGTGATGGCTCTGATATGGCAGATACTCAAGGTTTCAGCAAAGTATATACTACCAGTATGGCAGTTCCTGAGGTTTTATTCCGCATAGCACTTAAATCAGATGATGGAATTCTACCTGGTAACAGCTGGGGGCAAGGTGCTACAACCAGCTATGTAGGTAATTATTCTGTTTCTTGCGGATTAAGAGAACTGTATACAACCACTGACTGCCGTAATTCTGTTATCAAAATGGTTACCAGCGAAAGTGGTGATTGCAATATGGTATGGAAATGGGCTAATGGTGGTGCTTCTGCCGGTCTGGTTGATATTCCCCTTATACGTACTGCAGAAATGTACCTGACTCGTGCAGAAGCTAATTACAATTTGAAGCAGTATACTCCTGCTTTAGCAGACTTGAATATTGTACGCTCAAAACGTTATTCAGATTATGAAGCAGGTAATGAAAGTGGTGAGAGTTTGGAAAAAGCCATTCAGTTACAAAGACGTTTGGAACTGGCATTTGAAGGGCACCGTTTCTTTGACTTAAAGCGCAGACATGAAGATTTGGAGCGTGATGGTTTAGGTTTCTTAGCTGATGGTACAGGTGCTCCTGCCGGTGCTCAAGAAGTATCTGCAGATAGTCCTTACTATCTCCTGCCTATTCCACAAAGCGAAATAGATGCTAATGAGAATATGATTCAAAACAAGTATTAATTTCTAAAAACGGAAACAAATGAAAAAATTGACATATTTAATATTGGCTGTCGGGTTGTTGCTTACTTTTGCTGCATGTGATGATAACGAACCACAATCATTCAGAGCGGCAGATTCTAACGCAAGTTTTCCGACAACGACAGCTTCAGTAGATGAAAATGCTACCGAGCCCCTTCAAATTCCTCTTGCTTTAGCAGGGGTTAAAGGAAGTGGAAAAGTAACAGTAACCCTTACAGCTTCTTCCGAAGGAGAAAGTAGTCCGGCCATTGAAGGAACAGACTTTGTTATTGAAAACAAAGAGATTGTTTTTGAAGATGGTTGTGGAGTACAAAATGTAATTGTAAGACCGATAGATAATGATGTCTTTACCGGAAAAAAGACTTTCAAAATTATTATCTCAGCGACATCTCCTAAATTACTGGAATCTGAACAAAATAGTGTTCTCGTTACGATTGTAGACGACGAACATCCGTGGGCAGCTATAATCGGAACTTATAATATAACTGGTATTTCTGCTTTCGATGAAGTTACTCCGGTAAGTGTTCCAGCAGTAATTAGCGCTTCCGATGAAGATACGAATGTACTAAATGTGAATTTTGGTTATGGAACTCTTGCCAAAATGAGTGTGGAAGAAGTAGATGGGGAAATTGTGGTTGTAATGAAAGATAATCAATATATAGGTCCTATGCCGAAACCTACAGATGCATGGAACCGTTACTTCAGGGCCACTCATGTAGAGGGAGAAGATTTATATACAGTGAGTGCTTTAGCTGGAATTTTTGAGAATGGAGTAATTACGTTTGAATATGGATTTGGATTCCAAGCAATTCATCCATCTACAGGCGCATCTGGTGGCTTCTTTACCTTACTTATGGATGGCGTTGTGGCTACGAAAGCAAAATAATTCCTTCCTTATAGTCATTTAAGAATAAGGTCACCTATTTGATAGGGTGACCTTATTTTGTTTAAAATCAATAATATGATAAAGAAAAGATTACTTTTGATTTGTTTTTGGTGCAACATTTTCTGCTGGATGTATGCTGCTCCTTTTAGCTTTCTTGAAACAACAGTTACTCAACCTGATGGAAGTCAATTAACGCTGTATGCTTCAGGGGATGAATTTTACCATTGGGTACATGACAAAGATGGTTATACAGTATTGCAAGGAGAAGATGGTTACTGCTATTATGCTGAGAAAAATGATATGGGAGAATTGGTTCCTTCACCGTTTTTAGTAGGAAAAACATCGATAGTTGATACAAAGCTCAAACCTTGGTTAAAAATTTCCAAAGAAAAATATGATGTTCGTCGTGAACGTTTGCAACCTTTATCACGGACAAGGGGAATGTTTCAACCTCAATATGCTTCTCATAAAAAGCCTTTGAATAACATTGTAATATTTATATCTTTCCAAGATGCTATTACTTTCTCAAAAAAGAGAAGTGTATACGACAGCCGCTTTAATAGTACTACCTCTTCTACAGGTTCCCTTAAGGATTATTACTTAGAAGTTTCTTATGATAATTTGACTATCCAGTCTCATTTCTTTCCTCATGCTGATTTAGAAGCTAATGATGTGGGTTATGTAGATTTTCATAACAGAGGTTTCTACCGGGCTTATAATGCAACGACTAATCCGGATGGATATAAAACTAGTGAAGAATCTACAATGAGAGAACATAATCTTGTTCAGAATGCAGTTGATGCAATGAGAAGTATTATTGAACAAGAGTTTACTCCAGATGAAATAGATAATGATAATGACGGATATGTTGATAATATCTGTTTTGTTGTTCAAGGAAATAGTGACGGATGGAGTGATCTATTATGGGCACACCGTTGGTCACTTTACACAAAAGAATGCTATATACATGGCAAGCGTGTAATGGATTATGTTTTTCAACCGGAAAACCAAGTAACTGTTAATACCCTCTGCCATGAAATGTTTCATGCTTTAGGAGCTCCGGACTTATATCATTACAGTGAAGAAAGTAAAAGTCTAGACCCTGTTGGTGCTTGGGATTTAATGAATAGTGGTTGGTGTCATATGGGAGCCTACATGAAGTGGATGTATGCAGGTAAAAGTTGGATTACTGAAATTCCGGAAATTACGACTACCGGCAGATATTCATTAGTCCCCCTTTCTCAAGGCCCAGATAACTCTTGTTACAAAATAAATTCATCCAATGCGAATGAATACTATGTTTTGGAATATAGAAAGAAAGAAGGAAAATACGAAAAGAACATTCCAAGATCCGGTTTATTAATTTATAGAATCAATACAACTGTGTCTGATGGTAACCGGAATGGTCCTCCTGATGAGGTCTATATCTATCGCCCTTATGGTTCCTTGGTTGAAAATGGTTTTTTAGATGAGGCTGCTTATCAAACAAACGCTGGAGCAGTTATGACGGATAAAACCTATCCGAAACCTTTCTTATCTGATGATAGTGATGGAGGATTGCGTATTACAAACTTGGTTATTGAGAATGATAAACTTAGTTTTGATATTAATATCACTACCACAGGTGTTGAATCAGAACAAGAAACAAGTTCTTTCAAAATATATCTGGAAGGCAAAACATTGATAATTCATTCCAATGAGTTAATTAAGGATATTGTTATTACTGACCTTTCTGGAAAAGGTATTCTGAAATGGGATAATATAACTCAACCGATATCATTGCAACAGCTTTTCTCTGGAGTTTATATTGTTTCTGTTACTTTAGCTAATGATACGACGTATCAACAAAAAATCATTTTAAAATAATAATAGTATGGCGTCTATTTCTAATAAGATAATTGTATTGTGCTGTTGTTTTGTAAGCACTACTTTGGCTTGGGGGCAAAATGGTAAACATTTTGTTTTTCCCGAATATCAAGAAGGGCAGATTGTTTATAAAAATAAGAAAGTTAACAAAGTAGAGTTGAATTATAATAAGGCAACTGAAGAAATGATCTATACTGGTTCTGACGGTAAGAAAATGGCTCTTCATCCTATTGACCAAATTGATACTATCTATTTCGAAAAGAGGAGTTTTATTCCTTCAGGGAATAGTTTTGAAGAAGTTTTATTGTCAGGAAAGTACCCTTTGTATGCATCCTATCGCTGTCGTTTGAGTATTGGTGCTCAAAATATTGGTTATGGTAGTTCTTCTACAACGGCTATTGATAATATTTCCTCTCTTAATACGGGTGGAGAAATGTATCAGTTGAAATTACCAGAAAATTATAAAGTGGAGCCATATACTATATACACCATAGAAATAAATGGAAAACGTGAGCGTTTTAGGAGAATAAAAGAAGTTATAAAAATATTCCCTGAACGAAAGAAAGAAATCATGAGCTTTCAGAAAAAAAATAAGTTGAAGAATGATAACGAGGGGATTATCCAGGTAATTCAATATATTTCTTCTCTGTGATTTAGTTGGTTCTGATAGAAATAGTGGACTTTATAATAAATAACTTACACATAAAGCGGGAGGCATATTCTAAATGATATGCTTCCCGTTTTTGTTTTGGATTACAGCTATATAGATAATTATTTTCCAACAATATGCTATCTAAAAGACTTTTAGTTGTAAATTAATAATGCAAACTACAACTATATTTCTATTTATATACTTAATAATTAGTAAGTTAGATTTATTATTAGGATATATACGGTAGATCATTATGATAATTATATTAATATATATGTCTTATAATCAATACAATAGTATATACAAATATTCGATTTATGGGTTCTTTTTGTTTTAGTAAATCGCTTATAATTAGGTTAATAGCTATATTGCAGTTCTGCGAAGACTTTGCAGGTTTCGTACATTGGTATGCAGACGCAAGAAGTGGGTATTAAACCTACTGTGAAGGTTATTATGAAGTCTGATGCTGAGATGCTTGACGAAGTAATGGTGGTTGCTTATGGTACCGCGAAGAAGTCTGCATTTACAGGTTCTGCTTCAACTATCAAAGCAGATAAGTTGGCAGAGCGTCAGGTCTCTAATATAACTAATGCACTTTCAGGTCAGGTGGCTGGTGTACAAACAACCAGCGGAAATGGTCAACCGGGTACCGGGTCTACTGTACGTATTCGTGGTATCGGTTCGATTTCTGCCAGTAATAATCCATTATATGTAGTAGACGGTGTACCTTATGATGGAGATATTTCTGCTATTAACTCTCAGGATATTGAGAGTATGACAGTTTTGAAAGATGCAGCTTCTAATGCTTTGTATGGTGCACGTGGTGCGAACGGTGTTATTTTGGTAACTACTAAAAAGGGGGCTTCCGGAAAAGCTGTTGTTAACGTTGATGCAAAATGGGGTACAAATAGACGTGGGGTTCCCAGTTATGACGTTATGACCAATGCTAATCAATATGTTGAAACCTATTATAAAGCAATGCTTAATGGCTGGGCAGGTGGTGACCCCAATAAAATTGTTGATTATGCAGGAGATGGTTCTGTGATGATTTCTGGTAATAACCTAGTTAATGCCTTGATTTTTGGCAGTGACTATCTGGGATATCCTATATATACAACGCCGAATGGAGAAAATGTAATTGGTATGGATGGTAAAATTAACCCTAATGCTAAAATTGGTTCTGTTTATGGTGATTATTATGTAACACCAGATGATTGGGAAAAAGAATTGTTTGATAATAGTAATTTGCGTCAGGAATATAATGTTAGTATTAGTGGTTCAAGTGATAAGATGACCTACTATATGTCAGCAGGTTATCTGGATGACAGTGGTATTATTCCGGGCTCTGGTTATTCTCGTCTCTCTACTCGTTTGAAAGCAGACTATAAGGTACAAGAATGGTTGAAAGTAGGTGCAAATTTCTCATATGCCAATGTAAAGAGCCGTTATCCTGATGAACAAACAAAGACAGGAAGTAGTATGAACTTGTTTTATATTACTAATAATATAGCTCCTATTTATCCTCTATATATTCGTAATGCAGATGGTAGCATTAAACAGGACAGCCGTGGTTATACAATGTACGACTATGGTAATGGTATGTATAACAGGCAGGTGAATGGAAAGACTGAGGCTCTGAATCGTCCATTCTTGTCCAATTCTAACCCTGCTTCTTCACTACAGTTGGATAAACGTGAATTCTTAATGGATATTCTTAGTGCGAAAGGATTCGTTGAAATTGAGTTTATGCCAGGTTTGAAAGCTACTGGAAACTGGGGTATGGATTTGGATAATACTCGTTATTCAGAGTTGGTTAACCCGTATTATGGCCAGTATGCTTCAGAAAGTGTTGGTGGTCTTGTTTCTATGGAGCACTCTCGTACTTTCAGTGTAAACCAACAGTATTTGCTTACCTATAAGAATAATTTCGGGATACACAATATAGATTTGTTAGCAGGATTTGAATCTTATAATTATAAATCTCAGTATTTGTCCGGTAGTAAGCAGAAATTGTATAATCCTACAATTATAGAAATAAATAATGCAATCAAGACTCCAGCTGTTTATTCTGCAACTACTAATTATGCAACTCAGGGCTTCTTAGCACGTGCCCAATATGATTATGATAGTAAGTATTTTGCAAGTGCTTCTTATCGTCGTGATGCTTCTTCTCGCTTTCATCCTGACCACCGTTGGGGAAATTTCTGGTCTGTAGGTGCCAGCTGGTTGCTGAATAAGGAGGCTTTCATGAGTGATTTAACATGGATTGACATGTTGAAGTTTAAGGCTAGTTATGGTGTACAAGGCAATGATAATATTGGTAATTATTATGCTTATCAAGATCAGTACTCTGTATCTAATAGTAATGATGATTTCTCTGTTTCTCTTGCATATAAAGGTAATAAGAATATCACTTGGGAAACGTCTCATAGCTTCAATACTGGTTTTGATTTCGAATTCTTTGACCAACGTTTGAACGGTACGATCGAATATTTTAGCCGTAAGACTACGGATATGTTGTATAACAAACCAGTTAATCCGTCAGTAGGCTATTCTGCAATTCCAATGAATGTAGGTTCTATGATTAATCGTGGTGTTGAACTTGACTTGAATGGTGATATTATCCGTACTAATGATATTACGTGGAGTGTAAACTTCAACTTGACTCATTTTAAGAATAAAATCCAGAAACTGCATCCTGATTTGAATGGCGAATTGATTGATGGTAGCCGTATTTATCAGGAGGGGGAGTCTATGTATCAATTCTATTTGCGTAAATATGCAGGTGTAGATGAGGAAACGGGAGTTGCTCTTTACTATAAAGATATAACAGATGCGAACGGTAATGTTACTGGTCAGGAAAAGACTCAGAATTGGTCAGATGCAACTCGCCATGCAACGGGTGATATTCTTCCGAAAGTATATGGTGGATTTGGTACTCGTTTGAATGTTTATGGATTTGATTTTGCTATTTCATTGGCTTATCAATTAGGTGGTCGCGTGTATGATAATGGATATGTATCCTTGATGCATGCAGGTGATGATCCTGGACAGAACTGGCATAAAGATATTCTGAATGCATGGACTCCGGAAAATAAGACAAGTAATATTCCGCAGATCAACGTATTTGCGCAGTATGCCAATTCTTTGTCAGACCGTTTCCTGACAAGCTCGGATTATCTAAGTATTAATAATATTACGGTAGGGTATACATTACCTAAAAACTGGACCCGCAAAATGTTAATCAGTTCTATGCGTATATATATGGCTGCTGACAATGTTGCTTTGTTCAGTGCACGAAAAGGATTGGATCCTCGTCAGAGCTATACAGCATCAAGTGCTGATGTGTATTCTCCGATACGAACTATTTCTGGTGGTATAACCCTTTCTTTCTAACCCCTTTAAAAAGCAAGAAAATATGAAAATAAATAAGAGTATATTGTTACTTTCATCTGTTTTTGTAATGGCTGCGTGTGATCTGGATAAGTATCCTGAAGGCTCGACCATGACGCAAGACCAAAAAGATGAAGTTATCTCCATGATTCCGGAACGTATTGAGTCTGAGTTGAATGGTTTAAAAAGTGGATTGAATGTTTTAGGAACATTGGGTAATCCTAACTCTACCGGTTATCATTTTGACTATGGTTTCCCGGCTATATGTATGATTTACGATCAGGCAGGGCAGGATATGACTTGCAAGAATGATGCTATTGGTTACAATAAATATATATCCCAGCAGAAGTTCAGAGACCGTATAACTACTTCTGTTTTTAATGAGTTTATCTGGAAGAATTACTATAACCATCTGAAAACAGCAAATGACTGTATTGCAACATTGTCGGCTGCTTTCCCTGAAGATAAACGTACTGCTAAAGTAAAGAATTACTTTGGGCAGGCATTAGCTTCACGTGCATTCGATTATTTACAACTGATCCAGACTTATCAGTTTACTTATATTGGTCATGAATCAGCAAAAGGTGTACCTTTGGTTCTGGATACAATGACAGATGATGAGAAATTAAACAATCCTCGTGCAACAGTAGAGCAAGTTTATACTCAAATTATGTCTGATTTGAATACTGCAATTTCTTATTTGGCAGAAAATCCTGTTACTCGTAAGGATAAAGCACAGATAACGGCAGAAGTTGCTTATGGACTTCGTGCGCGTACTAATTTATTAATGGGTAATTGGGCTGCTGCTGCTTCAGATGCTGCTAAAGCATGTGCAGGTGCTCGTCCTTACTCTATAGAAGAAGTTAGTGTCCCTAGATTTTATGATGCCAGTGATGCTTCTTGGATTTGGGGGATTGTGATTACTTCAGAAGATGGAGTCGTGAAAACTGGTATTGTAAATTGGGCTTCTCATCTTTGTTCACTTACAGGTATGGGATATACTACTGCAGCCAGTGCTACAGATGTGTCATTTAGGGCTATTAATAACAAATTATGGGCAGAGATATCAGCGTCTGATGTTCGTAAGGCATGGTGGGTGGATGATCAGCTTCATTCGGATGCTTTGGTTAATGCGTATGGAGCTCAGAATGCTTACGGATGGGCAAATGGACTTTTTGGTTCAACAATATTCTCTCCATATGTAAATGTTAAGTTTGGTCCTGAAGGAGGGCAGATAGCTAATTCTGACAATGCACAAGACTGGCCTTTAATGCGTGTTGAGGAGATGTTATTGATTGAGGCTGAAGCTACTGGTAGAGATAATCTTGCTGCCGGTAAACAGAAATTGGAGGCTTTTGTAAAGGGGTATCGTGATGCTACGTATATTTGCAATGCAACTAATTTAGACGAATTTATAGATGAGATATGGTTCCAACGTCGTATTGAATTATGGGGCGAAGGGTTCTCATTATTTGATGTTTTGCGTTTGAAGAAACCAATTAAGCGTATTGGCACTAATTTCCCAGCAGGTAGTACATTTGCAGATATTGCTGCTGAATCCCCACTTTTGATCTATACAATTCCTGAATGTGAAACTGCAGTAAATAAAGCTATTACTCCTGCAGATAATAATGAAGCAGCGATTCCGCCGACACCTGTTCAGAATTAATGATTAAGTAAGAAGCATTAATATAAAAATTACTTATTGAGTATTAGAAATATGCACCCCAAATGTCGATATCGCCTTTGGGGTGCTTTTTTTAATACACTCTTGTCTTTGTTAATATACAAAATAGTAGATGAAAATATTTGCGGTGTATCGAATTTCAGTAAATTTGCAATTTTCTTTTAATTATTCTAATAAATGATGCCTATGAAGAAATTACTACTCCTGTTTTTGGTTCTTCTGTGTAGCTTAACAGCATGGACAGCCCAGCGCTCTCCGGAAGAAGCTCTTTCTATTGCCCGTTCTTTCTTTATGCAGTCATCCGGGGCTGTAACCCGTAATGCTGGTGATATTCAGTTGGTGACAGTTTCCAATGATTTGCTAAAATCTGTATCTACCCGTAGCGTGGAAGGAACAGCTTTTTATATTTATAACTATGAGCAGTCTGCCTATGTCATAGTATCCGGTGATGACCGTATGAAACCTGTGTTGGGTTATTCGGATAATGGGAGTTTCATAACTGAAAACTTACCGGTAAATATACTTGGGTGGTTGGAATTATATAATGCTGCCTATGCTGAACTGGGTAATGGCGAAAAAGCAGTTACTGAACCTAAATTACTTACTAAAACAAGTTTTCCGGCATCTGTATCTCCTTTGCTGGGAAATATATGTTGGGATCAAAGTGCACCGTACAATAATACCTGTCCCCTTTATCAGGGAGAACGCTGTGTGACGGGATGTGTAGCTACGGCAATGGCTATGATTTTGAAATATCATGAATACCCAGTAAAAGGAAAAGGTACTCATTCTTATAAAGCTCCTAATGGAATTGAATGTTCTTTTGATTATGGAAATACTACTTTTGACTGGAATAATATGCTTCCGCAATATTCTGGAACTTATACTGCCGAACAGGCTGACGCTGTTGCTCAATTAATGTCGGCCTGCGGTGTGGCGGTTGATATGCAGTATTCACCTTATAGTTCAGGAGCTTATTCATATCAGGTAGGCCAAGCTTTAATTGACTACTTTGGGTATGATGGTAATTTGGGATTGGTATATCGTCAATATTTTACTTCTGCCGAATGGATGAATCTGATTAAATCAGAAATAAACGAGAGACGTCCTATCTACTATTTTGGCTCATCGGATGATGGAGGACATGCGTTTGTCTTTGATGGTTATGATACTCAGGATATGGTTCATGTCAATTGGGGATGGAGTGGAATGAATAATGGGTACTTTGAGGTTTCTTCTCTGAATCCTGATTCTCCCGGTATTGGTGGTGGAAGTAATCTAGGAGGAGGATTTACGAGAGGCCAAGGAATGTATCTGGGGATACAGCCACCTACTTCTTCTTCAAACTTTACTTCTCATTTTTATATGACGGAGTTGGAAGTAAATAAAGAAGAAATTGATAAGGGAGACGTGTTTAAACTGACGATTACTAAGATATTCAATATGAGTATGGCATGCAAGAATAGTAAATTGGCAGTGATAGCAGAAAAAGATGGTAAGCAGTCAATATTAGGGCAGATTGCTTTGGCTACGATGATAAATACGTATGAAGGATATAATACTCTTGTTCTTTCTAATCTGAAAATACCCAATGATTTTGCTGATGGAACTTATTCTGTATATGCAGCTACCAAAGATGAGCGCGAAGCAACATGGAGCCGTGTGCGTGGTTACGTAGGTTCTGAAGCACAACTCATTCTTGTTGTGGCTGGTAATAAATGTACTTTGACTCCGTTTAGTGGTAATCTTAGTTATAGAGAAGACATAGAAGTAAATGTGGAATTAGTACATAATTTGTATAGTGGTCTCAAGGGAGATTTCAAAATGTTGGTTTCTAATAAAAGTGCATCGGATGAATATTATGGTTTAGTGGGTGTTGCACTTTTTAAAGCTGATAAAGAACAGAACTTTGTAGCGATAGTCGGAGATGTACAGGTTGAAATAAAGCCGGGCACGGTGAATAGAGAATTGGCTGTATCCGGAGATTTGGCTGTTACAGAGAACGGCGTGACTACCAATATTCCTGCCGGAGATTATTATATTTGTCCCTGCATGGATTGGGGAGGAGCTACGTATGCCATCGGTGAGTTAACTCCGGTAACCATAAAGGAAGCCTATGGAGCTGCCGATTTAAAAGTCAGTCAACCCCGTCTGGAGAAAACGCAGCTTCAAGTGGGGGAGAATCTAAAACTGTTGGCTGATCTTTCATTATCTGGCAATGGAAATGTATATGCTGGGACATTAACAGTGGCCATTTTTCAGTATGATGATCAGTATGCGTCCAGTGTGCACTATCAAAATGTATTTGTGGAAGCAGGGCAGGCAGTTAATCTTGTTATGGAAATTCCTTTGAATGTAGGTGTAGGGGATCATACGGTTGGTTTGTTTAAACCTGATGCAAGTGGGAACCCTACGCCAGTTCGTTATCTTTCTTTCTCTGTGGGACCAGCTACCGGTATTGAAGATGAAGTGACTGATAAAGACGAGTTAGTTGTCTGTCAACAACCAGTAGACGATATTCTTAATATCCGTACTTCTAATGCTGTCCAAATGATCTCTGTCTATAATCTGTCCGGGCAACAGATGATACAGCAAAAAGAGTCCGGAGATAAAAAAGAATATTCCATACCAGTAAGAGGGTTGACCGCAGGTTACTATATTGTAGTATTACAGTCGGCTGATGGTAAGGTATACAAGAGCAAGTTTATGAAACGTTAGACTATATATTTATAGTATGAAGGGCGAGGCTATTCTATTAACTTGGGATGGCCTTGTTTTTTATATTCTAATGAACGATTTTCACTCTAAAACGTTCATTTGCGATAGGATCATCAAAAAAAAGTATTCAAAATCATCTGACGAACCATATATTTCAGTAATTTTGTCTTTCTAATGAACAACAAGATAGTGATTTGTGTCATTCGTTGAGGTGCTACTAAAACAACTAACCCCTAATTATATGAGGTGTACACTACTCTTTCTATTTATTCTTCTTACAAGTCGGCTTCTTGCTGATAATGTAACAGCAGAGCAGGCTCATGCTTTAGCTGCCGATTTCTTTAAAACGAATGTTCAAACCCGTAACACTTCTACATCACCACAGTTGCAATTAGTTTGGGACGGAGAAGATTTGAGTACTCGTAGTACAGGGAATCTTCCGGCTTTCTATGTTTTTAATAATACCGACCGGAAAGGTTTTGTTATTATTGCCGGAGATGATGTGGCTATGCCCGTATTGGGGTATTCTTTTACGGATAACTTTGTGGTAGATGGGATGCCTTCTAATCTGAAAAGTTGGATGAATGGGTTGAAAGAGCAGATTAATAGAGCTAGAGAGACAGGACTGAATGCTTCCGACGTTGTATCCAAAGCATGGAGAGGATTGTCGGACATGACTACGGGAGACGTGGTGAAACAATATGAAACGGCAAAGTGGGATCAATTAAGTCCCTATAACCTCCTTTGTCCTGAAATTAATCGCATTCGAACTGTAACAGGTTGTGTTGCAACGGCTGTAGCTATACTTATGAGATATTATCAATGGCCGGATGTGGGTACGGGAACTCTTCCGGCTTACAGTTATACAGTAAATATAAATGGAAGAGAAATTTCCCAGACAGTGCCGGAAAGGACATTAGGTAATACTTATGCGTGGAGTAATATGCCACTTGAATATGATTGGAGTTCTTCAGAAGTCACCGAAAATGAAGTTGCAACTTTGATGTACGATTGTGGTGTTATGGCTCAGGCTGAGTTCAATATAGCTTCTGCCGGTGGTACCGGTGCTGCTACATTGACAGCAGTTCGTGGATTGGCTGAGTATATGAAGTATGATAAAAGCATGTTGTGCCTGCGTCGCGAATGGTACTCGGATACAGAGTGGATACAAATGCTGGAAAATGAAATAATGACAGTAGGCCCTGTGCTTTATGGTGGAGCTACTCTTAGCAATGAAGGGCATCAGTTTATACTGGATGGATATACAACAGAAAATTATTTCAGAGTAAATTGGGGATGGAGCGGGCATAGCAATGGTTTCTTTCTGATTTCCGCTTTAAATCCGGATGATCAGGGGGCAGGCGGTAGTACAGGTGGTGGTTTCATTGCGAACCAAGATGCTTTGTTTGGGCTAAAGCCGGCAAAAGGAAATTCAAACTATCAGACTTTGCTGGGGATGCTTGCCGGAAAAACTGGCAGTGGAGAATCTTATTCCGGTTTGATGACTTCTGAAACACAGTTTAATGTAAATACTAATTTTACAGTGAAATGCGGCTTCTTCTGGAATCTCGGATTAATTCCGTTTTCTGGGAAAGTAGCTTTAGCCATAGTTGATAAGAATCAGAATGTTAGAGAACTTATATCAGGTACTTCATCTATTCCAAGCATGAATACGTATGGTGGTATGGCTTTTACGTTCCCTTGTAAAATCTCATTGTCTCCACAGCCCGGTGATCGTATTGTTGCAGTTTACAAAGGAACAAATGATGCTGATTGGAAAATAGTTCGTGGTGGTCCTGATACTACGAATGAGATTATCGTTAAAACTGATCCTACCCCCATAATCGAGACCGAACAAGAAACCCGGTTTACTGTTCATTGTGATAAGCAACAAGGAACTGTGATTGCCCATTTGCCGGAGAATTCCCATACGTTGAATGTATATGATGTAAATGGGTGTTTATTGAGACAAATATTGTCTGAAGGAAAAGATACTATAATTTTCTCTTGTCGGGAATATCCTGCGGGAGTATATATATTGCAGGTTATAACAGATAAGGGAAGTCAACAATGTAAGTTTTTAAAATGAAAAAGGAAATTAATGTTGTAATAGCGACCTTACTTGTACTATTGGTAGGTTGTCGCTCTGCGAAAAAAGAAACAACGGTTACATCGGACATGCAAAAAATAGAAATGAATTCTGTGGCGATTATTCCACAACTGACAGGGGGGAGTCCAGCCTCTACTTCACCAATAGTCTATGTCTATAAGACAAAGGCTGATTATTCACATCAGGTACCAGTGATAATGGATGAGGCTCGTACGCGTATCTTATCCTATCCCGCACCCGGGGATCTGAAAATGGGTAATGGATTGCGTCTGCCTACTGTTTTGAATAAAGGCTACTTGTTGGATAATAAAGGAATAGGTCCTAATGTGGCTTTTCTTACCTATACATATGAAGAGTATAGCCAGTTGCCCACAGCACCTTCCATGGACGATTTGATGTCACATATTCTTGATAAATATCCTTTATTGGAAATACATGCATGTGGTCGTCGTGCTGATTATAAAGACATTGTTCCAGAATTAAATGAGAAAATAGCAGAAGGAATTCTGCAAAAATAATTATATTTGTCGCCCAATATTTAATAAATAGGTATAGTAAATGAAAGAATTTGTAATCTCCGAAGTACAGGCAGAAACGGCGGTATTAGTTGGTCTCATTACGAAAATGCAGGATGAGCGTAAGACAAACGAATACCTCGATGAACTGGAATTCTTGGCTGAGACAGCCGGGGCGGAAGTAGTGAAACGATTTACTCAGAAGCTGGATCAGGCACATTCTGTGACCTACGTCGGCAAGGGTAAACTGGAAGAAATAAAAGAATATATCCGGAGCGAAGAGGAAGCCGAACGGGAAATCGGTATGGTGATTTTCGATGACGAACTCTCCGCGAAACAAATACGTAATATTGAAGCGGAGTTGAAGATCAAGATATTAGATCGTACTTCGCTTATTCTCGACATATTTGCTATGCGCGCACAGACAGCCAATGCAAAGACGCAGGTGGAACTGGCACAGTATAAATACATGCTTCCCCGCTTGCAACGTTTGTGGACTCACTTGGAACGCCAAGGTGGTGGTTCCGGCGCCGGTGGCGGTAAAGGTTCCGTGGGACTTCGTGGTCCGGGTGAAACGCAGTTGGAAATGGACCGTCGTATCATCTTGAACCGTATGTCATTGCTGAAAGAGCGTTTGGCAGAGATTGATAAACAAAAGGCAACTCAGCGGAAGAACCGCGGGCGCATGATCCGTGCGGCACTAGTGGGATATACCAATGTGGGTAAATCTACATTGATGAATCTGCTGGCGAAGAGTGAAGTCTTTGCAGAAAACAAGCTGTTTGCGACATTGGATACTACAGTGCGCAAGGTGATTATTGATAATCTGCCGTTCTTGCTTTCAGATACGGTTGGTTTCATCCGTAAGTTGCCGACAGACTTGGTCGATTCTTTTAAATCAACTCTGGACGAAGTGCGCGAGGCGGATTTGCTGTTGCACATTGTGGATATTTCACATCCTGACTTTGAAGAACAAATAGAAGTAGTCAATAAAACTCTGGCAGATATCGGTGCATCCGGTAAGCCTATGATACTTGTTTTTAATAAAATAGACGCTTACACCTATGTGGAGAAAGCGGCTGACGACCTTACCCCCAGAACAAAGGAAAACTTGACACTCGAGGAACTGATGAAGACTTGGATGGCAAAGATGGAGGATAATTGCCTCTTTATCTCTGCCCGCGAGAAGATCAATTTAGAGGAACTGAAGAGTGTAGTTTATGCGCGTGTAAAAGAATTGCATGTACAGAAGTACCCTTATAACGATTTTCTTTATCAGACCTACGAAGAAGAAGAGGTCTAATCAATGAAGAATTAAGAATGAAGAATGAAGAATTGGGCTGCGTGCTCTTGTGCTGCATAGTAATTCTTCATTCTTAATTCTTCATTCTTAATTTACTTATTATGGATTACAGACATTTAACCGAAGACGAGATACTTCGGTTGAAAAGCCAGTCGTGTCTGGCAGATGATTGGGGGAAAGTAACGGTAGCGGAAGACTTTGTTACCGAATTTGTGCATCATACCCGGTTTTCGGGAAATGTACGTTTAGGTGTGTTTCAATCAGAATTCACACTACCGGGAGGAATCAAGAAACACTCCGGTCTGCGCCATGTGACGCTACACAATGTTTCTGTAGGAGATAACTGTTGCATAGAGAATATCCAGAATTACATTGCTAATTATGAAATCGGGCATGATACATTTATTGAGAATGTGGATATTATCCTGGTAGATGGTTTGAGTAAATTTGGTAATGGGGTAGAGGTATCCGTGCTGAATGAAACAGGTGGGCGTGAGGTACTAATCAATGATAAACTTTCTGCGCACCAAGCCTATATCCTGGCACTTTACCGTCACCGTCCGGAGCTGATTTGCCGGATGAAGGCTATCACTGATTTTTATTCCAATAAGCATGCTTCTGCAATAGGTAGCATTGGCAACCATGTCATGATACTCAATACTGGGTCTATCAAGAACGTACGTATTGGAGACTATTGCCATATTTGTGGGACGTGTCGTCTTTATAATGGAAGCATCAATAGTAATGAAGAGGCACCGGTACATCTTGGTCATGGGGTGATCTGTGATGATTTTATCATCTCGTCCGGTTCGCATATAGATGATGGGGCGATGTTAAGCCGCTGTTTCATAGGGCAGGCTTGTCGTCTGGGGCATAACTATTCAGCATCCGATTCACTCTTTTTTAGCAATTGTCAAGGAGAAAATGGTGAAGCATGTGCTATTTTTGCCGGACCTTTCACGGTGACGCATCATAAATCCACCTTATTGATTGCCGGTATGTTCTCATTTATGAATGCCGGTTCCGGATCTAACCAAAGTAACCATATGTATAAGTTAGGTCCTATTCACCAAGGTACTTTGGAACGCGGTGCTAAGACTACTTCCGACTCTTATATTCTATGGCCTGCCCGTGTGGGAGCCTTTTCGTTGGTGATGGGACGTCACGTCAATCATTCCGATACATCCAATCTGCCTTTTTCCTATCTGATAGAACAGAATAATACCACTTATCTTGTGCCGGGCGTTAACTTGAGGAGTGTCGGAACCATCCGTGATGCGCAGAAATGGCCGAAGCGTGACGGACGTACTGATACCAATAAGTTGGATTTCATCAATTACAACTTGCTCAGTCCTTATACTGTACAAAAGATGTTTAAGGGGCGAGAGACTTTGCAGAATCTGCGCCATGCTTCCGGAGAACTTTCTGATATTTATTCTTTCCATAGTGCTAAAATCCGTAATTCAGCGTTAGTGAAGGGGATAAAGTTCTATGAGATAGCTATTCATAAATTCCTTGGGAACTCTGTAATCAAGCGTCTGGAAGGTATTGATTTTAAGAGTAACGAAGAAATACGTGCCCGTCTGAAACCTGATACGGTGATAGGTAGTGGTGAGTGGGTGGATATTTCCGGATTGATAGCTCCGAAGAGCGAGATAGATGCTTTAATCAATGATATAGAGTGTGGTAAAGTGGATCGTCTGAAGTCTATTAATGCGGAATTCGAGAAGATGCATCAGAACTACTATACTTACGAATGGACCTGGGCTTATGAGAAGTTAGAAGAGTTTTATGGTATCAAGCCTGAGAATATTACGACGGCAGATATCATCCGTATTGTAGAAAAGTGGAAAGAAGCTGTAGTTGGGCTGGACCGTATGGTGTACGATGACGCTAAGAAAGAATTCTCACTGGCCTCCATGACGGGCTTTGGTGCCGATGGTTCGCGTGCAGAGAAAGAAATGGACTTTGAACAGGTGCGTGGAGATTTCGAAAGTAATCCTTTTGTCACTGCTGTGCTGAAACATATTGAAGATAAGACAGCATTGGGTGACGAACTGATAAGTCGTATGCAGCGGATAGCATCATTTTACGCTAATTAAAGAAATATTTCAATAATAGTTCTTACCTTTGTGCTACGATTCATTAATTTAATTTACGAGTAATTATGGCAACAACACCTCCGTTCCATTATCAACCTATGTTTGAGCATGGAGAAGATAAGACAGAGTATTATCTGCTTACAAAAGATTATGTATCCGTAAGCGAGTTTGAAGGGAAACCTATGCTGAAGATTGAAAAAGAAGGTCTCACAGCAATGGCTAATACGGCTTTCCGCGATGTGTCATTCATGTTGCGCCGTTCGCACAATGAGCAAGTTGCTAAGATTCTGCGCGATCCGGAAGCAAGTGATAATGACAAATATGTAGCACTAACCTTCCTGCGTAATGCAGAAGTAGCCTCTAAAGGCGTGCTTCCTTTCTGCCAGGATACCGGTACGGCTATCGTTCATGGTGAAAAGGGACAACAGGTATGGACCGGATATTGCGATGAAGAAGCACTTTCATTGGGCGTCTACAAAACATATACTGAAGAAAACCTGCGCTACTCTCAGAATGCTCCGTTGAATATGTACGACGAGGTGAATACAAAATGTAACCTGCCCGCACAGATTGATATCGAAGCTACCGAAGGTATGGAATATAAATTCCTTTGTGTAACTAAAGGGGGGGGATCTGCAAATAAGACTTATCTCTATCAGGAAACAAAGGCAATCCTGAATCCCGGTACATTGGTTCCTTTCCTTGTTGAGAAGATGAAAACCCTGGGTACAGCTGCTTGTCCTCCTTATCATATTGCTTTCGTCATCGGTGGTACTTCTGCTGAGAAGAACCTGTTGACTGTGAAGTTGGCATCTACTCATTACTACGATGAATTACCAACTACCGGTAATGAATACGGTCGTGCTTTCCGCGATGTAGAACTTGAAAAAGAAGTACTGAAGGAAGCTCACAAGATTGGTCTCGGTGCACAGTTTGGCGGTAAATATCTGGCTCACGATGTACGTATCATTCGTTTGCCTCGTCATGGTGCTTCTTGTCCGGTAGGATTGGGCGTTTCCTGCTCTGCCGACCGCAATATCAAGTGTAAAATCAATAAGGATGGCATCTGGATTGAAAAGCTGGACAGCAATCCGGGTGAACTCATTCCGGAAGAAATGCGTCATGCAGGCGAAGGTGCCGTCGTTAAGATAAACCTGAACCAACCGATGGCAGATATTCTGAAAGAACTGGCTAAATATCCGGTAGCCACCCGCTTGTCACTGAACGGTACGATTATCGTGGGACGTGATATTGCTCATGCTAAGCTGAAAGAACGTCTGGATCGTGGTGAAGACCTGCCACAATACATCAAGGATCATCCTATTTATTATGCCGGTCCTGCTAAAACTCCCGCCGGAATGTCTTGTGGCTCTATGGGTCCTACTACTGCGGGACGTATGGACTCATATGTAGAGTTGTTCCAGAGTCATGGTGGCAGTATGGTTATGCTTGCTAAGGGTAACCGTAGCCAGCAGGTGACGGATGCTTGCAAGAAATACGGTGGCTTCTATCTCGGCTCTATCGGTGGTCCTGCTGCTATCCTGGCACAGAACAATATCAAGAGTATCGAATGTGTGGAATATCCCGAACTCGGTATGGAAGCTATCTGGAAGATTGAAGTAGAAGACTTCCCGGCATTTATCCTGGTAGATGATAAAGGCAATGATTTCTTTAAGCAACTGAAACCATGGAATTGCAGTAAGTAAGCATTCTCTTTCTATAGATTAAGTAAAAGCTGTCCCGAAGAAGTTTATTAACTCCTTGGGGCAGCTTTCTCTGTTTATTCTCATCTTGGTGAGTATCTATTCTCTATTAAGTGAGAAAAAGAAGATGCGAGCACCTGTCCGAAACTATCATTTATTGTGTTTCTTTTTCCACTGCTCGTATTTCTTGAATACTTTCAGTCCGTCACTGTTATACCAGCTATAACCGTTCCGCCGTTCGTATCCTATTTCAGAGATATTGAACTTCTTTACTCCGTCACGGTCACTGAAGAAGGGTTGATTGTTTTCTAAAGTATAGAAGCGTGCCCACAGGGGAGGACAATCTGTGCATGGAACCATACGGAAGTCTTTTTTGCCTTCATCATTCGTGAAGAACTCTTTCTTCATTCCCTCAATCTTTGATGCTTTGAACCATTCGATAGCGTTCTCTATACATTCGATAATCTCTTTTGAAGGATCAGGCAGAGACATTAACAGAATGACGATGTTGTCCGATTCGGCACCACTCAGTGAGGGAAGTTCATAAGCACGTGCTTTGGCGGGGGCAAGGGTGTGTTCATCATGCTGTGCACACCATACAGTCGGTTTTCCATTCAGTACTACCTGAGTTTTTAAAATACATTCTATACCTTTGTCGAAAGCGGCACGGGCACGGTCACAGATACTGTCGGGAACATAGGTGTAGGGCTCTTTCTTTTCATATACTTCACGCAGCAATTCCATGACATTTACCATTGCGTTGTCATTGTAGGTGATATGTGTATAGTAACCTTTAGGACGGGGCCAGAATTGAGGCCAACCACCATTGGGATATTGTGCTTTGAGAATGTAGCGAATACCATCCAGTGCCCCGTCTTTGTATTTCTCAATATGGGTGGCCAGGTACAAGCGTGAGAGATATTGTATCTCTGTGCTGGTAGCACCATTGTCTATTGTACTTTCGTTTACTTCGTCTTTAGAGGCAAGTACATCTTCTAACTCCTGTTGAGTCAGTTCGGCAGGCATATAAATGTTTTTGGGCCAACCTCCGGTAGTTTGCTGGTAAAGTAAGACGTTGTCGCCAATGCGGATGGCTTCGTCGGTTTTAAAAAATTCGTCGTTGAGCTTGGGGGCCATCTTTACCCAAGTCTTGTACGGCATCTTTTCTTTGTAGTTTACGGTTTCTTGTGCAAATAGGTTTGTCAGGCAGATTAGAGCCAGGCAACACAGGCAAATCTTTTTCATGATCATTGTTTTTATAGTTCTATGACGGCAAAAATAGAGGAAAAAAACTTGCCTGATGGGGAATAATTGTTCTATTCCAGGTATTTTGTTACCTTTCCACTGATTTGCAACAAGGAAATCTCACAAACTTTCGTATTATATTCCGCAGAAAGGATTCTTTCCTCCGCATCCAGAAGGCTCTTTTGTGCTTCACGCATTTCGATACCGGAAAGGTTTCCCAACATATAGCGCTCCATGGCGATCTCATGATTCTCCTTTGCGGCTACAAGATTCTGACGTTCCAGGTTTAGCATTTGCAGGTTATTCTGGTAGGCTTGCCACAAATTACTCAGGTCGGCACGCAATGCCTGTTCCAGTTGCTCCCGTTCCAGACGGGCATTCTGAATGGCAATACGCGCATTGTTACGTTCCCGACGGCGGTTCCCATCGAACAGGTTGAAGCCGATAGTCAGACCAAAGTTTGCTCCGAGATTACCACGCTGGATATTGGTGGCAACATCATATTTATTGAAAGTATAGCCATAGCCCCCGTTCAGCTTCAGATAAGGGTAGTCGCGGGAGCAAACCTTCTTGTAATCCAGTTGTGCTAGTGTATTGTTTTGATGGGCTCTCAGCAGGGAGGCATTCGCTTGCAGGGTAGCATTCCAAAGCTCTTCGAAGTTCAGACTGCCGTCTACGTTGATAAGGCTATCCTGGACAACAATCGGTTGGTCCACATCTTCATTTGCCATCAGTTCGTTCAGTTGGATACGGGAGGTATGCAATAACTCTTGCTGCTTCATGTACTGGGCACTGTCGGCATTGAAGTCCACTTTTGCCTGTTGGTAATCCAGACGGGAGAAGTTACCAATGTGATAACGCTCCTCTACGATGCGTAAACGTTCTTTGGATAGAGATACGGCGTAGCGGAAATTATTCAGGCGGATTTTATGTTGCAGGTAGTTGTAATATTCCGCTGCAATATTGGCTATCAAATCTTCTACAGCAATACGGGTATTTGTTTCACCTTGTCGTTCCAGTTCCTTCAACCGTTGGTAGTTGGCGGTGATGTTGAAACCGTCAAAGATAGTCCAATTCAGATTGAGACCTACATTCATGGTCTGGTCGAATACACCATTCTCTTTGAGGTGTTCTCCGGTGGCACGCACTTTACTGTCAGTGTTATCAACAGTTCCTTTATAACTTGCTGACAGGTCAAGTGTTGGCAGGTAGCCGGCGTTACCCAATGTTGCATTGTTCTTGGAGACTTGTTCTTCATTACGGGTAATGCGCAACGAATAATTGTTTTGAAGTCCGTATTCCAGACAGGATTTCAGTGTATAAGATTGAGGCATCTGCGCCTGCAAAACAAGCGAGGTGCAACAAATCGTTATGAGGGATAAAATCGTACGTTTCATGATTTCTTTAACTTACTGCGGTTAGTGGATATATAGCTATATATGGCAGGTACGATGTACATGGTCAGGAATGTGGATACCAACATACCTCCCACTACGGCCGTACCCATGGCAATACGCTGATTACAACCTTCCCCCGAAGCGAATGCCAGCGGTATCAGTCCCAGAATGGTAGAGGCACTGGTCATTAGAATAGGGCGTAGACGTTGTAGTGATGCATCTTTGATGGCTTCCATCTTGTCTTCTCCGGCTTCTTGCTTCTGATTGGCAAATTCTACAATGAGGATACCGTTTTTCGCTACCAGACCAATCAGCATAATGATGCCGATCTGGCTGAAGATATTCATCGTAATATCGCCGAAATACATGAATACTAGGGCACCTGCAATGGCCAGAGGTACGGTAAGCATGATAATCAGCGGGTCCTTGAAACTTTCGAACTGAGCTGCCAGAATCAGGTAAATCAGCAAGATGGCCAGTACGAAGGCAAACATCAGACTGGAAGAACTTTCCCGGTATTCTTTTGAGTCTCCGGTCAATGCGGTACGGAATGTATCGTCCAGTGTTTCCTTGGCTATTTTATCCATTTCATCCAATCCCTGTCCGATAGTCTTTCCATCGGCAAGTCCGGCAGAAATGGTGGCGGAAACGAAACGATTGTAACGGTATAACTGCGGTGGGGCAATACCACTAGTCAGTTCAATCAAATTGTCCAACTGCACCATCTCTCCTTTGTCACTACGGATATAGATACCTTTCAGGTCGGCAGGTTTATTACGCTGCTGACGGTTGATCTCTCCTAATATCTCATATTGTTTTCCGTTCATATAGAAGTAACCCATACGCTGACCGCTCAATCCGTATTGTAAGGTTTGTGCAATGTTGCGTGTACTTACTCCCATGATACTTGCTTTATCACGGTTGATGTTGATACGTGCTTCGGGTTTGCTGAATTTCAAGTTTACATCAGCCATCTGGAATACCGGATTTTCATAAACTTTTGCCATGAATTTGGGTAATACCTCTTGCAACTTTTCGATATTGGTGGCTTGTAGTACGTATTGTACAGGCATGCCACCACGACGTCCGCCGAATGAAGAAGATTGTTGTACAAAAGACCGTGCCTTTGTTTTCTTTTGAACCGCCCGGGAAATCTGTTCCGCTACTTCCATCTGTGTGTAATCACGATCCTTCATATCTTTCAATGTGATACGTACATTACCGCTACCGCTTGATACACGCGCGGTAACAGACTCTGCATCCGGAAGTATGGAGTCTACCAGCTGATTGATGTCTTCTGTGTAATCCCGTATATATTCATACGTCACACCCTCAGCTCCACGGGTGTTAATGCTGATTTGCGAACGGTCTTCAAGGGGGGCCATTTCAGCAGGGATAGCATTCCAAAGGAATACAATGATAAATAAAGTACCTAATACAAGAGGCATAGCCAGCCAGCGTTTGCGTAGGAAGATTTCCAATGAACGGCTATATATGCGGTTCATTCCTTCAAAGAACGGTTCGGTTTTTATATAGAACCAGTTTTTCTTTTCTTGTTTTACCAGCAATTTGGTAGCAAGCATAGGTGTGAAGGTCAGTGCGGCAAATGAGGAGATGATTACCGAACCGGATACCACGATACTGAATTCACGGAAAAGCCGTCCTGTCATACCATCCATAAATACAATGGGGAAGAATACGGCCACCAATGTGATGGTGGTAGAGATTACGGCGAAGAAAATTTCCTTAGCACCTTCGATACCGGCTTCTTTGGGTGGCATTCCACGCTCAATGCGGACATAGATATTCTCCGTCATAACGATAGCATCATCCACTACAAGCCCCACTGCTAATACTACTGCCAACATGGAAAGCACATTGATGGAGAATCCTGCCAGGTACATCACGAAGAATGCACCGATAAGCGAAACCGGAATTACGATACAAGGTACTAATGTTACGCGCCAGTCACGCAGGAAGAGGAAAATAATAATGATAACGAGGATAAATGCCACATATACGGTTTCCTTTACTTCGTCAATGGAAGCACGGATAAACTTGGTGTTGTCAAAACCGTAAGAATATTGCACGTCTTCAGGAAGGTCTTTCTTCATCTGTTTCATGCGTTCGTAGACGGCGTCGGCAATTTTTATATGATTGGCACCCGGTTGCGGAATCACAACGATACCCACCATAGGCACTCCGTTCATCTTCATGTAGCTTTTTATATCCGCCGGACCTAATTCTGCCCGTCCGATATCACTGAAACGAACAATGCGGTTATTATCTTCCCGCAGGATCAGGTTGTTAAACTCCTCTGCCGTATGCATCAATCCCAATGTACGGATGGTAAGTTCCACTGTATTACCTTCAATACTTCCGGACGGGAGTTCTACATTTTCTTTATCTACTGCATTTTTAACGTCGATAGGGGTAATGCCATAACCTGACATCTTGATCGGATCTAACCACAAACGCATGGAATAACGCTTTTCTCCCCAAATACTAACGCTACTGACGTCTGCAATAGTCTGCAATTGTTCTTTTACGGTGAGGTCGGCAATTTCACTCAATTCCAACAGAGAACGTTTATCACTTTGTAATGCCACCATCAGGATAGGCATGGCATCTGCATCTGCTTTTGATACCGTAGGCGGGTCACAGTCACGGGGCAGGTAGCGTTGAGCACGTGAAACTTTATCACGCACGTCGTTTGCAGCAGTTTCCAAGTCGACGGAAAGTTCGAATTCTACCGTAATACGGGATGAACCCTGCTGGCTGACGCTGGACAAGGAACGGATACCCGGAATACCATTGATATTTTGTTCCAGTGGTTCGGTAATCTGGTTTTCAATAACATCGGCATTTGCACCCGGGTAGGAGCAAGATACCGAAATGATAGGATTGTCCACGGACGGATATTCTCGGACGCCGAGGTAGCTGTACCCGATAATCCCGAAAAGCAGGATAATAAGGGTGAGCACTGTGGAAAGTACCGGGCGCCGTATACTGAGTTCAGATATATTCATAAGGCATCCGGTTTAATAAATGTTATCCAAAGTTACAGGTAATCCGGTACGGAGTTGCAAGGTTCCTGAGATTATAATAGTATCCCCTTCCTGCAAACCTTGTAATACTTGAGTCTCGGCTTCCGTGCGTATGCCGGTTTGTATTTCTACAGGCTGGGCTTTCCCCGATTTATAAAGAAATATCTTATCCTTACCCATCTCCGGAACAATCGCTTCGGATGGAACGGCAAGGGCATCCTGAATCTCGTTTTTGCTTAAACGGATGTCTGCATAGCGTCCCGGCATCACATAACCGTTGGCATTTGGATAGAGGGCACGTAAAGTCAACGTATGGGTGTTTTGATCCATTCTGGATTCCCGGGCATAAACTTTTGCGTGGAAAGTCTCGAGCTTACCTTCAAGTCCGAAATTCACTCCTGCACCGATTTTTACATCGTTGGCGTAACGTTCGGGGACGGAGAATTCTACCTTCAGTGGAGATATTTTGGTTAGTTTGGCTACAATAGTAGTAGGAGAGGCATAAGTTCCTACACTGACTTGGCGCAAACCAATCACACCGTCGAATGGTGCACGAAGCTCGGTTTGTGCAATGTTTGCCTCTATCAGATCTATGTCTGCATTCAGGGTTGCCAGTTCAGTTTTTACCTGTTCATAGGCTTCTTTACTGACTGCATCTCTTTCCAACAGAGCATTTTGGCGGAATACACGGTCTTCTGCTAATTTTAGTTGGGCTACAAGACGTTGCAACTGTGCTTGCAAAGGACGGTCGTTTACTTTAGCCAGTAATTGTCCTTTTTTTACCTGGCTTCCCTCCTCGAAATTAATTTCAATAATTTTACCGGAAGTTTCGAAAGAAAGATCTACCTCTTCATCAGGCAATAAGCTACCACTGATTTTTATTTCATCTTTCAGCAGTTGAGGTTTTATGATCTTTGCATTTACATTCAGTATTCTCTTATTATTGCGGTTAGTGCTCATCACTTTGTCTGCAGCCGCCAATTCTTTGTTCTCCTTAGGGAGTTGAGAATAAATACCCCCGCCTATTAGTCCGGCACCAATAAAAATGATGATGCCCCATTTAACTTTCTTATTCATGTATCAGTATTAGTATTACGTCAGATTATGTCAGCATGAATTTGGACATCTTGAGAACAGGAAGGTTTAATACGAGAAGCGTTAAAAAAAGTGATAAAGTGATGATGATTTTAATATGCTGCCCTGTATTTTCCTTCCTCCTTGTCTTCCAGCATGTTGAGGTAAGAGCTATAGCGTGACTCGCTGATATAATGTTCTTTTACAGCTTCCCGTACGGCGCAGCCTGGTTCCTGACGGTGAGTGCAGTTGCCATAACGGCAGTCTGCAGAGAATTTGAATATCTCTGGGAAATAGTGCCCTATCTCTTCCTCTTCCATATCGAATGTGCCAAAACCTTTGATTCCCGGTGTATCGATAATATATCCGTCTCCCGGAACGGGAAACATTTCAGAGAAGGTGGTGGTGTGCATACCTTTATTATGATAGATGGAAATTTCACCGGTTTTTACCTCTTGGTCAGGCAGTATCGCATTGATAAGGGTTGACTTTCCTACACCGGAATGTCCGGAGAAAAGTGTTACCCGACCTTTCAATTCTTCCTGAATTTGTTCTATACCCTCACCTGTTTTGGCCGAAACTTTAAAACAGGGATAGCCGATGGTAGTATAGAGATTGATAAGTCCGTCCAGATAGTGAAGCTCATCCTCATCATAAGCATCTGTTTTATTAAAGATTATCTTAACGGGTACGCGGTATGCCTCAGCAGAAGCCAGAAAGCGGTCGATGAAAGTAGTGGAGGTTTCCGGATAATTGACCGTAACAATAAGCATGCTTTGGTCAAGGTTGGCGGCAAGAATATGCGATTGTTTAGAAAGATTGGAAGCTCTTCGGATAATGTAGTTTTTCCGGTCTTCTATTTCCTTGATGAAAGCAGTTCCTTCCGGATTCAAGATAATTTGCACATAATCTCCCACAGCTACCGGATTGGTACTGCGTATGCCTTTGAGACGGAAGTTACCTTTGATTTTACACTCCACACATTTCCCCTCGTCGGTCTTTACCAAATACCAACTACCTGTATTTTTTATTACCAGTCCCCTCAATTTAATTGTCAATTGAAAATTGACAATTGACAATTATTGCTTGGCAACATACCTCAGTTACAGTTTCTTTCGGTACTTGTCAATTCTCAATTGTCAATTGTCAATTGGTTTTTATACGGTCATAATTTCTTTATCCTTTGCAATCAGCATATCATCGATCTGTTTGATATACTTATCGTGAATCTTTTGCAATTTTTCTTCACCACCCTTTTGTGCATCTTCTGCCAGACCGTCTTTAACGGATTTCTTCAAAGCATCGATAGCATCACGGCGAGCATTACGCACACTCACTTTAGCAGTTTCACCTTCACCTTTACATTGTTTGGCGAGCTGTCTACGGCGTTCTTCTGTAAGCGGTGGAATACCGATACGGATAATCTCACCGTTATTTTCGGGCATAATGCCGAGACTGGAGTCAATGATTGCTTTCTCAATTACCCGGAACATGCTTTTGTCCCACGGCTTAATGGCGATACTACGGGCATCCGGAGTATTTACGGCAGCTACATTGTTGATAGGAACCATGCTTCCGTAAGAATCCACACGGATACCATCCAGCAAACGAACGTCTGCCTTTCCGGCGCGGATGTGAGCCAATGCTTCCTCCAGATACATAACGGCCATATCCATTTTCTCTTGCGCTTCATCTAAGATGTCTTTTACGTCTCTCATATTCTTCGGTTTTTGGAATTGTACTTTAATTGAAACTTTGCAAATATAATTATTTTCACCACAGAGCACACTGATATACAGAGTTTTTTCAGAGAAAATTAGTTGTGTACCAGTGTTCCGATCTCTTCTCCTTGCATTACTTTCTTCAAATTGCCTACTGTGTCCATGTCAAATACAATGATTGGCAGATTGTTTTCTTTACACATGCAGGTGGCAGTGAGGTCCATAACTTTCAGGCCACGTTTCAGAACTTCATCGTAAGTGATCTCGTCAAATTTAGTGGCAGTAGGATCCTTCTCCGGATCAGCAGTATAGATGCCATCTACGCGTGTGCCTTTCAGCATAACGTCGGCTTCAATTTCAATGCCGCGTAGGGAAGAGCCTGTGTCGGTAGTAAAGAACGGATTGCCTGTTCCGGCAGACATGATAACCACTTCGCCTGCTTCCATAGATTCGATAGCTTTCCATTTATTGTAAAACTCACCGATAGGTTCCATGCGTACGGCTGTCAGTACACGCGTCTTTACACCGGCAGCTACCAGGGCAGAGCTTAATGCCAGGCTGTTGATTACCGTAGCGAGCATTCCCATCTGATCTCCTTTCACGCGGTCGAAACCTTTGTTTGCGCCACTCAATCCGCGGAAGATATTACCACCACCAATGACGATACCTATCTGGACGCCCAACTCATGGATTTCCTTGATTTGTGCTGCATATTCGGCAAGGCGCTTTTCGTCAATGCCATATTGTTTTTCGCCCATCAGGCTCTCACCACTGAGCTTTAACAGAACTCTTTTATACTTTGCCATTATGATATTACATTTAGTTTCTGCAAATATACGCTTTCTGTCTGTAATGATTAACTTTGGTACAAAATTTTTCTACTTAAAACTGCCTGTACGATGCCGCGCAGAGATAAGTAGACGATGAAAGCCAGCCAAAGGGCATGATTTCCCATCCACTCGTGTAAGGAGTAATAAACGAGGAAGAAACCGGCTGAGGCTGCCAGCATTGCATAAAACATTTGCCGAGTGGCAGTGGCTCCGATAAATATTCCGTCCCATAGGAAAGCGGCAAAGCCTGCAAATGGGATAGCCAATACCCAATAAAAGTAATTTCCAGCTTCCCGGATAACAGAAACTTCATTAGTAAGCAAACTTAGGAATGCCTTGCCGCCAAAGAAATAAAGTAATGTGAAGCCTGTAGAAAGTCCGATTCCCCAGATAAAGAGCTGGCAAACGGTACGATGCAATGCCGGGCGGTTGTCCGCACCGATATATTTACCAACCAACGCTTCACCTGAATAAGCAAAGCCATCCATTATATAAGAAAAAAGAGTAAATAGCTGCATTAGCAAAGTGTTGACTGCCAATACAACCTCTCCCTGTGCTGCTCCGGCGGAGGTAAAGAACAGAGTGACAATAACCAGGCAGAGGGTTCGTAGGAAAATGTCCCGGTTCACCTGAAAGAAACGTAGCATAGCTTCTTTTTTCAATATTTCCTGCCAGGCAATACGTTCTTTCAATTTGCCATAATATCGCCTCCATAATAATAATGCCATAAAGAATCCTGCATACTGGGCTGTAAGTGTCCCCAGGGCTACCCCTGCAACTTTCATGTGGAACAAATAGACAAAGCAAAGGCTTGCAGCGATGTTCACAATGTTTTGTGTAATGGCAATGTACATCGGGAAACGCGAATTCTGCATGCCAATGAACCAACCGGCAAAACCGTAAAGTCCCAGCATGGCAGGAGCTCCCCAAATACAAATTTGGAAATAGAGTGTAGCCAACAGTTCTACTTCCTCTGTAGTTTGTATAAAAGTAAATGCCAGTTTACGGATGGGATATTGTAAAGCCACCAGAATAATGGCAATGAGCAATCCTACTCCAACGGATCGTAACAAAAGTCGGATAACTTCGTCCATATCGTGTTTGCCGTATGCTTGTGACGTCATTCCGCTGGTTCCCATTCTTAAGAATCCAAAGATCCAGTAGATGATGTTGAATAGCATTCCGCCCACGGCAATAGCTCCGATATACGCTGCAGATCCCAGATGGCCTACGATTGTCACATCAATCAGTCCCAATAGTGGGACTGTGATATTCGAAATGATCGAAGGTACAGCTATCTGAAGTATTCTTTTATTGATAATATTCGGAGTTTGAGCAATCATTTTAAAGCACTGATTTGTTCTATTTATCGACAAAGGTACTCTTTTTGCCGTAAATGGTAAAAAGGCATTTGATAATAACAATTTTTATAATACATAATATTTTAAAAATGAGTATATTTGCGGAAACAAGAACTAGGTAATATTAATAAGCGATGAGAACCTTAACTTTACTATTTTCATTCATGGTTGCTTTCCCTTTTGTGCTCTCAGCACAATCAGCCGGGGAGTTGCTTCAAAAGGTGTCTGCTGCCTTATCTGAGGGGCAGGATGACTATGCGGTGAGTCTGTTTCGCCAGTCGGTAAAGGCTGGGGCAGATCAGACTGAGATGTTTTATTGGACTCAGGTGGAAAAAAACAGCGCTGTAGCTCCGCGTTTGGTAAATGAGTTGGCAACCTATTACAAACATAAGCGGAATTATGACAAAGCTTATTTGTTTTATAGAGAATTTCTGCAGTATCATTCAGACGATGTTCCTGCTCTTGTATCGTGTGCCGAAATGGAGATGATGCGGGGTAAAGAAAAAGATGCTGTAAAAACTTATGAGAAGGTATTGATACTTGATGCCAATAATTTGCAAGCTAATATTTTTCTGGGAAATTATTTCTATTTACAGGCAGAACGTGAAAAGAAAAAGTTGGAAGATGATTATAAGAAGATAACTTCTCCTACACGAATGCAATATGCCCGTTATCGTAATGGACTTTCTGATGTCTATTCTAACAGTTATGCCAAGGCAAAAGATTATTTGCAGCGGGTGTTGCAGTTGTTTCCTTCGACGGAGGCAGGAAATACTTTGGAAAAGATTAAGAAGTTAGAAGTGGAAATCAAATGAGAGGAATAATTTCTTGTTTGATTGTCTCTAAGTATAATTCTCTGATTTTATGGCTGTTGTTAGGATTGCCTATCAGTATGATTTCGCTTTCTTTATTTAATAAAAAAAGTAATGCATTACATAATATTAATAATATGAGACTATAATTTCTTATAAACTTATTTCCTCTATTTATAGCTGAATAAAACTAATATTGGATTGCTTTCTTCGTCCAGACTCTTTATTTGTAACTGCTTTTCGGTATCTGTGACAGATGATAAAATCTGTTGGATATTATCTTCTGTCGGTATCATATATGAGATGAATTCTTTTCCGGTAGTGGCAATGGCACCACCATTAGGCATGTTTTTGTATTTATGAGTAGGCATATAATACGTTTGATTGTTTTCTTTATTGATTATTCCATATCCGGGAGGCATGCCTTGGATTGTTATAAATATGTATTTCTCTGTTTCATAACATGCGGATATATCACCTACATATTGCATGGATTTCATAAATTGCTCACTAGGTGTACCTTGGCTCCATTGTTCCACTTCATCTTTTGTCGGGATTTTCTTTGTAAGTAAGTTTGTGAAGTATTTTATAGAGTCATTGTCTATCTGATAGATATATGGGTAAAATCGTTCATAATAAGTTACGATATTTGCTGAACGATAGAAGTAATGGTTTGCTCTATAGGCCAGCTTGTTGCCTTCAATGCGCTCATTGTTTTTCAGAATTCTCATCTCATTCTTTTTTTTATCCCAGAGTGCTAAACTTATTTTGAAACTATTCTCTTGCAGTATATTGCTTAGAAAAATGTATTTATCTGTCATAGCAAAATCCAGGAAATATTGTCCGATCTTTAATATTTCATAATTTTCCGGTTTCCCATTTTTGTATGTTATTATACTTTGGGTAGCCCAGTCGTATACGTAAATATTACCTTCCTTGTCAATATCTATGTCAGATGGTTCAAGATATTCACCAGGACCTTGACCCACTTTATGGATAATTTGCATGGCTTTTCCCTTTCTATCAAAAACTAGTATCTTTTTTTCAACTTTGTCCAATATATAGTATTTGTTATTTTGATACAATATCTTGTCTATATTACCTATCAATGAACTATCGGTTGTTTCTAATGGAACATATTTTATTTGAGCTAATTCAGGTAGTGCTTCCGATATGGAATCTATATTTATCTCATATACAGTTTGCATTTTTGGTGCAGAAGGTGTGCATGCAGTAAAAAATGGCATAATAAGGAAGAGTAATAGTTTTTTCATATAATTGGTATTAAAGGTTGGCTATGTTTAATCTTTCGAACTGGTTTTAACGTGAGTTTGATATAAACATTAAGCTATTCTTTTGAATACTAAGGATATAGCGATGAAAGTCTTAAATTTGTAGTGCTGAATATGACATTTAAACGATTATCACTATGTTCTCAATGGCTAAAGTTACAAAGATTAATTATATGGCGGATGATTTTAGCAAAGAATTTGTCGGACAGCAGGAAAAATATACGGTCAAAGCTACAACTCATAAACAACGGAACCAACCGAACCGTATGAACGATGCGGGGTTACTAGTAAAGGGTAAGGCAGGTAATACTTTGGATAAAATAAGAAATTAGAAGTAGAAATCAAGTACCTGAATTCATTCAAATATCTCTTTTTTAGTCTGAATTATTTGTATCAGGTGGGGGAAATTGTGGCCATGAGGCAATATGTTTTCCCTTATTGTTCTTTCTCGAAACAATGTATGCTTGTTACTAAAAGTATGTATGTTTCTTGCTAAAGCAATGCTTATTTTGCTATGACTACAGTAGTGGTTAACTTGGCTCACAATCGTAGAGCAAGTGCTTCATAAACGTGAAGCTAGTGAACCACAGTTGTGGTCAATCATTTACAGTGCTTCCTTTATGCGAAAACGTTGGTTGTCAGTCTGATAAATATTAGGGGGAATATGAAAGTTCTTAAGCATTTCGGGAAGCAGAAGCAGGAATTGATGATAATACAAAGGTGCAAGCAAATTTGCTTGCACTTGACTAAATGTTGCTGCCACCACTGAATTTGGACTGTTTATCAGTTGTTTATCACGCTTAGTGCAAGCGTGCAGGTAAAAGTGAACATAAACTCTATGTAGCCTCTGAGTTCAAGAAGCCCTACCTGAATTTAAAGAATGTATTGTACTTCCTTAAACAAATATCCGCGCTCTTTTCCTTCTTGGTCTTCAAGAATAAATCGCCCGTCCGGTTCTACGCGTAGTAAGCAGGCAAGAAATTCGCCGTCCGCATCTGCATAGCGGTGAAAGCCATTCCGACGGAATAGGGAATGAGCATAACGGGTGTTAATCAAGTCTGCTGTTTTACCTGAACAGTCTGTTCGTAAAAGGGTATAGTACTCTTTTATCCGTTTCATAATATTGGCAAGTATCAGATATCGATCATGATCTTCTCCTGTAATCTGTTTTAGGGATACCGGGTTGGGGGCATCGCTTCGGAAGACTTCCTGATTGATGTTCACTCCGATACCGGAAATGCTGCGTCCGATATGATGTCCTGAGAGATCATTCTCTATCAGTATGCCGCAAATCTTTTTCTCATTCCAATAAATGTCATTCGGCCATTTTATGGAGATACCTTCTGCCCATTCATCTAATTCTTCTTTGATGGAGAGAGAGATGATCTGAGAAAGGATAAATTGTTGACGTGCCTCAATGAAGGTAGGATAAAGTACGAAGCTGAATGTAATGTTCTTGCAATCTTCCGATTCCCAACTGTTGCCACGTTGCCCTTTTCCGGCGGTCTGGCGTTCAGCAATTACTGTCATAAATTCCGGAATATCGGTTCCTTGTTCATCGCAAAGTTGTGTTAAATGCCGATTGGTGGAGTCTGTTTCCATTAATACGAGCAGGGGAACAGGAAATTTCGCAGAGGGGAGATGCTCGTTGGACTCTTTATTCATGTCAGGGTAAGGCTTCATATTCGGTACGCATTTTCTTGGTGAACTTCTTTAAGACTTCCTCATAAGCATGATCAATGAGACTTTTTATCAACTTATCGTCTGCATCACCGTTGAGGAAAACCTGATTCCAGTATTTCTTATTAAAATGATAGGCGCCTTCGATGGCTGAGTAACGTTCGCGCAACTCTATGGCATACTCAGGATCGCACTTCATACAAATCTTGTTGGAGTATTCTAGGTCAATCAATACGAACATTTTATCCATAACTTTCATCACGAGTGAATACTCATCGAATGGAAGGCATTCTGTGACTGCTTTCTTGGCTAGGCAGTATTCGCGGGCAGTTTCTATATCCATAATAATTTCCAGATATTTTTAATAGTTATTAATCTCCCAGTAACCGGTTCTTGCAGAACCTTTGCGTAATAATTTTCCGGATTGTCTAAGTTTTGCGATAATGCGTTCACACTGGCGTGTGCTAATCCCTAAGGTTTCAGCTATTTCCTTGGTTGTAATATTCGGATTATGCAAGATCAGTTGTGTGATTTTCAATTCATTATAGCTGATATTGTTATCAATATTGCTGACATCACCGACATTATCACCGACATTTGTAGGAAGTTCGCCTTTGAATTCCAGACGTCGTCCTTCCGGTTGGGCTATGAGTTCGTTTATATTCATTTTACTGCAATTTATAATTCAGAACATTGGCGGATAAAATGCATCCTTAATATGTTCTATTTCAAATGCTCCAGCTTCGCCGACCGCGGTGATAATATCAAAACGAACAGGAATGTCTATACTGAAATGCTTGATATATGCATCGGCAGCCACTACAATGTGGCGTATTTTCTGCCAATTAACGGCATCTTGCGGTTCGATGTATTCCGTATTGCTTCGTGTCTTCACTTCCACTACAATCAACAATTCATCTTTGACTGCCACAATGTCCAGTTCCAGATGGTTTTTGCGCCAATTACGGTGGCGAATGATATATCCGTTGCGTTCCAGATACGCTACTGCGGCGTCTTCTCCGTCTTTTCCAAGGGTATTGTGTGCTGCCATACCTGTATTTATCCCTATTTTAGCTGTTTCTATGCAAAAATACGTTTTTTCTGCTTTGTATTTACAGAAGTAAAACTAATTTTGCAGTAAATATGAGAAAGAGAGATAAAACGTGTGCGAAAGCAACACCCGAAGAGCCGAAACGTGAACAGCGCATCGTATGTCTGATGAGCGAAGAAGAGCTGCGGATTGTAGACCGTTATCTGGAGAAGTATAAGATAACGAATAAATCACGCTGGCTTCGGGAGACTATTCTCATGTTTATCCATAAAAATATGGAAGAGGACTATCCGACTCTTTTTGGAGAACATGATATGCGAAGATAAATTGAGAATTAAAAATTAAAGGTAAAAGGGTGGTGGACGATAACTTTTATATGAAGCAAGCGCTTGTAGAAGCACGTAAGGCAGCAGAAAGAGGAGAGGTGCCTGTTGGTGCGATTGTTGTTTGCAAAGAGCGTATTATAGCACGTGCCCATAACCTGACAGAAACATTGACAGACGTGACAGCTCATGCTGAAATGCAAGCAATTACTGCTGCTGCTTCTACCCTTGGTGGAAAATATCTGAATGAATGTACTCTTTATGTAACGGTTGAACCTTGTGTCATGTGTGCCGGTGCCATAGCCTGGGCGCAGATGGGGCGGCTTGTGTTTGGTGCTGAAGATGAAAAGCGCGGATATCAGCGTTATGCACCACAGGCGTTACATCCGAAAACGGTGGTTGTGAGAGGGATTCTTGCTGATGATTGTGCTGCCTTAATGAAAGATTTCTTTGCTGCAAAACGGCGTGTCTGATTATTCTTTAATCTCTTCAAAATCCACATACTCTCCTTCATCTTTAGAGAAGAGCTTTTTGTGTTTTTTATGAATATTATTTCCTTCAGAAGTGGTTCCTTCATCGGTTTGTGAAGAAGAGTTTGGTTGTTGACCGCCTGAGTAAGAATAACCTTGACCAGATTGATAACTGCCGGAGGAAGAACGACGCTTTCCTCCCAGTCCGAAGATAGTCCGGAGAACGGTGCCGATGATACTGAGTCCGATGACCAGAATAACGACTATGATGACAAATAGAAATCCTAAGATATGAAACATGGGCTAATCGTTTTATATATTGTTCGTCTTACGAACGATAGTACAACAACTGTGCCAAAAGATTTGTTTAGAGTTTCTTTCTAACAAACCAGCATAGAATGATGTACCAGCCTATGACAGCAGCAAGTCCTACGAAAATAAGTAGAGGAATACTGACTATCAAAAATAAATAACGGATTTTATTTTCTTCCCAAGAGAGGTTCTTTAATTTGAAAGCAAACATTGGAAATTCGGAAACCAGCAGCAGGGAGAATAGTACAATACAGATTAGTAATCCATACAGAACCGTCCCACCTTGTATCAGCCAGTCATGGTATTGCGCAGCGGCTGCCGCCCAAAACAATGTGTTGGCTGGTGTATTTAGTCCGATGAATGAACTGGTTTGGCGTTCGTCAATATTGAATTTTGCCAGACGCAGTGCTGAAAATATGGCAATGAGAAAAGCAAAATAGGGAACATATTCCTGAAAGCTGCTCATCCAATCGGGGTAAGTCGTCTCACGCAATAAGGAGAATACGATAACTGAAGGTACTAATCCGAAACTGATATCGTCTGCCAGGGAGTCCAATTCTTTTCCAATGGGAGAAGGGGCATGCAATACCCGCGCCGACATTCCATCGAGGAAGTCGAACACAGCACTGATAATGATGAAAGTCAGAGCCCAGTCATACTTGAACTCAAATGCCATAACACATGCAATACAGCCGGAGAACAGATTCAGGCATGTCAGTGTATTGGGGATATGGCGAGTAATACGGTTAGCCATTGTTTAGTTATTTTAGTTTGGCTATCACGGTCTGGTTTCCTGTGGTGGTTTGTCCCATTTTCACGAACACTTCTGTGCCCAACGGGAGATAAACATCTACACGAGACCCGAACTTGATAAAGCCCATGTGTTCATCGATATAACAGTCTTCGCCGGGTTCGGCATAAGTGACGATACGTCGTGCCATAGCTCCGGCAATCTGCCGAGCCATTACTTCTACACCTTCGGGAGTTTCAATCACCACTGTAGAGCGTTCGTTGTCGGTACTGGCTTTCGGCAGCCAAGCTTTCATGAACTTACCATTATGGTGTGCCACTTTCTTTACGGTTCCGTCTACCGGATACCAGTTGGCATGTACATTGATGACACTCATAAAAATAGAAATCATAAGACGGCGGTCGTGGAAGTATTCGTTTTCATCCACTTCTTCTATGACTACTATTTTGCCATCGGCAGGTGCCACCACAATCTTTTCGGTATCTTCCTGGCCAAATAGGCGGATAGGGCATCGGAAGAAATTCACCAGCATTCCATACAGGACGATACTGACCACAGCTACGATATAGAACGGTAATTTGCATTCCAGCCCAAAATAAAGTGCTGAATTGACAACCAATAGCAATAGTAAGCTACCGGCCAGTGTGTGTGTCCCTTCGCGGTGAATTCGTATCTTTTTTAGCTTTTTTAGTCGACTCATCTAAGTTGTTTTATTCTCTTGAATACAAATTATCGGCAAAAATAGGCTTATTTTGAAAATCTAACAAGCATTTGGAGGGAGAAATGCATCTGTTGATAACTTTTAGGGAAATATTTTTGTTAGGTCTTATATAGGTTGTACTTTTATGCTCTTAATTGAAAGGAGATATTTATGCAGGATTTTGTTCATTTGCACGTTCATACCCAGTATTCCTTACTCGATGGTCAGGCCAGCGTAAGTGCGTTGGTGGACAAGGCTATGAAAGATGGAATGAAGGGAATAGCCGTGACTGATCACGGGAATATGTTCGGCATTAAGGAATTCACTAACTACGTTAACAAAAAGAATAGCGGACCGAAGGGGGAGATCAAAGATCTTAAAAAACGGATGGCTGGTATTGAAAGCGGCGAGATTGCTTGCGATGATAAGGAAGCGGAACTTGCTGACTGTCGTGCGAAGATTGCGGAAGCTGAAAATAAGCTGTTTAAACCAATCATTGGTTGTGAGATGTATGTGGCTCGCCGTACTATGGATAAAAAAGAAGGTAAACCTGACCAAAGCGGTTGGCACTTAATTGTATTGGCGAAAAATGAGAAAGGCTATCATAATCTGATTAAGCTGGTATCCAGGGCTTGGACCAAAGGTTATTATATGCGTCCGCGTACCGACCGTAATGAGTTGGAGAAGTATCACGAAGGTTTGATTGTATGTTCGGCTTGTATTGGTGGTGAAGTGCCTAAGAAGATTATCAATGACCAGCTGGAAGATGCGGAAGAAGCCATACGCTGGTATAAAAATCTTTTCGGTGAAGATTATTATCTGGAATTACAACGGCATCGGGCTACTATACCGCGTGCCAACCATGAAGCTTATCCGTTGCAGCAGAAGGCGAATGCCAAATTAATAGAGTTTGCAAAAAAATATAATATTAAACTCATTTGTTCCAATGACGTTCATTTCGTGAATGAGGAACATGCTGAGGCGCATGACCGGCTGATTTGTTTGAGTACCGGTAAAGATCTGGATGATCCGAATCGTATGCTTTATACCAAGCAGGAATGGATGAAGACGAAGGCAGAGATGAACGAGCTCTTTGCTGATGTTCCTGAGGCTTTGTCCAATACTCTTGAAATTCTGGATAAAGTAGAATACTATTCCATTGACCATGCACCTATCATGCCTACTTTTGCTATTCCCGAAGACTTTGGAACAGAAGAAGGGTATCGGCAGAAATATACCGAGAAGGACTTATTTGATGAATTCACTCAGGATGAAAATGGTAATGTGGTGTTGAGTGAGGAGGATGCCAAAGCGAAAATCAAACGTCTGGGCGGATATGAAAAATTATATCGTATCAAACTGGAAGCGGATTATCTGGCCAAATTGACTTTTGATGGTGCTAAGATATTTTATGGAGATCCTCTGTCTGAGGAAGTGATGGAGCGTTTGAAGTTTGAACTTCATATTATGAAGACAATGGGTTTTCCGGGATACTTCCTCATTGTACAGGACTTCATTGCTGCCGGGCGTAATATGGGAGTTTCGATAGGTCCGGGGCGTGGATCGGCGGCCGGTTCAGCGGTAGCATATTGTTTGCAGATTACGAAAATCGACCCCATTAAATATGACTTGCTGTTTGAGCGTTTCCTGAATCCCGACCGTATATCATTGCCTGATATCGATATCGACTTTGATGATGACGGACGTGGAGAAGTGCTTCGTTGGGTGACGCAAAAGTATGGTCAGGAAAAAGTAGCGCATATCATTACCTATGGTACAATGGCTACCAAACTTGCTATTAAAGACGTTGCCCGTGTGCAGAAACTTCCTCTTTCTGAGTCTGACCGTTTAGCTAAATTGGTTCCTGATAAAATACCCGATAAGAAGTTGAATCTGCGGAATGCCATTGATTATGTTCCTGAACTGCAAGCAGCAGAAGCTTCTCCCGATCCTTTGGTGCGTGATACACTGAAATATGCCAAGATGCTGGAAGGCAATGTGCGTGGTACCGGAGTGCATGCCTGTGGTACGATTATCTGCCGTGATGACATTACTGACTGGGTACCTGTAAGTACTGCCGATGATAAGGAAACGGGTGAGAAGATGCTTGTTACCCAATATGAAGGTTCGGTCATTGAAGATACAGGTTTGATCAAGATGGACTTCCTGGGATTGAAAACATTATCAATCATCAAGGAGGCCGTGGAAAATGTGCGCTTGCATCGTGGGCTGGCGTTGAATATAGATAAGGTGCCTATTGACGACCCTGCTACTTATAAATTATATAGTGACGGGCGTACTATTGGTACATTCCAGTTTGAATCTGCAGGTATGCAGAAATATTTGCGTGAGTTGCAGCCATCTACTTTCGAAGATTTGATTGCGATGAATGCCCTCTATCGTCCGGGACCTATGGATTATATTCCGGACTTTATCGACCGTAAACATGGACGGAAGCCGATTGAGTATGATATTCCTGTCATGGAGAAGTATCTGAAGGATACATATGGTATTACGGTGTATCAGGAACAGGTGATGCTTTTGTCACGTTTGTTGGCGGACTTTACCCGCGGTGAGTCCGATGCCTTGCGTAAAGCGATGGGTAAGAAGCTGCGTGACAAACTGGATCATATGAAACCTAAATTCGTTGAAGGCGGACGCAAGAACGGACATGATCCGAAAGTACTTGAAAAGATTTGGGGAGACTGGGAGAAGTTTGCATCATACGCTTTCAATAAATCTCATGCCACTTGCTATTCATGGGTAGCTTATCAGACCGCATATCTGAAAGCGAACTATCCGGCAGAATATATGGCAGCTGTGATGAGCCGAAGCTTGTCGAACATTACTGACATCACCAAATTGATGGATGAATGTAAATCGATGGGCATCAAAGTTCTTGGCCCGGATGTGAATGAGAGTAATCTGAAGTTTACTGTTAACCCGGAAGGAAATATCCGTTTCGGCCTTGGTGCAGTAAAGGGAGTAGGCGAAGGCGCTGTACTGAATATCATGGAAGAACGTGAGAAGAATGGTTCTTTTAAAGGTATATTCGATTTTGTGCAGCGTGTCAATCTGACAGCTTGTAATAAGAAGAATCTGGAATGTCTTGCTTTGGCAGGTGGTTTTGATGAGTTCCCTGAGTTAAGACGTGAACAATACTTTGCGGTGAATTCCAAAAATGAGGTTTTTCTGGAAACTTTAGTACGTTATGGTAACCGTTATCAGGCAGACCAGGCAGCGGCTGCCAACTCGTTGTTCGGTGGAGATAATGTAGTGGACATTGCTACTCCCGAAATACCTGAAGCTGAACGCTGGAGTGATCTGGACCGATTGAACAAGGAACGTGATCTGGTAGGTATTTATCTATCTGCCCATCCGCTGGACGAATATTCCGTAGTATTGCAGCATGTATGTAATACGCGTATGGCTGAACTGGAGGATAAAACGGCACTTGCCGGACGAGAGATAACGATGGGAGGTATTGTGACTTCTGTGCGTCGGGGAATCAGTAAAAATGGCAATCCTTATGGCATTGCGAAGATTGAAGACTATTCTGGTTCGGCTGAACTTCCGTTCTTTGGTAATGACTGGGTAACCTATCAGGGGTATTTGGGTGAACGTACCTTCCTTTTCATTAAGGCTCGTTGCCAACCTAAACAGTGGAAGCAGGATGAGTTGGAAGTTAAGATTACTTCTATGGAATTGCTTCCGGATGTGAAAGAGAAACTGATTTCTAAAATTACTATCCTGATACCGCTTTCTGTGTTGAACCAGGCTTTGGTTACGGAGCTTGCTGCACTAATGAAAGGGAATCCGGGTACAACGGAACTCTATTTTAAGGTGAGTGATCCTGATAGTAAGACGGTAGTAGACATGATTTCCCGACCTGTGAAGCTTTCAGTAGGACGTGAGTTAATCTCTTATTTAAATGATCGCCCCGAACTGGAATTCCGGATAAATTAGTTATCTTTGCTTCCGTAAATAATTTGACAGTAATCATTAAACATTAAATAATTAATCATTAACGCAATGGCTTTAGAAATTACAGACAGCAACTATAAGGAAATCCTTGCAGAAGGTAAACCTGTAGTGATTGACTTTTGGGCCCCGTGGTGTGGTCCTTGTAAGATGGTAGGTCCTATCATAGAAGAATTGGCAGAAGTGTATGAAGGACAGGTTCTCATCGGTAAGTGTGATGTAGATGAGAATGGTGATGTGGCTGCTGAATATGGTATCCGTAACATTCCTACCGTATTGTTCTTTAAAAACGGTGAGTTGGTTGACAAGCAGGTAGGTTCTGCTGGCAAATCAGCTTTTGATGACAAGATAAAAAAGATGCTCTTATAGGAGTATAATATAATAAGGTATTAACCCTTAAAAAACTAACTGTTATGGGACTGGAAGACGATTTCTTAAAGGATGATCTCGATGACGAAAAAACCATCGAATACATCAAGAATTATTTGCCGCAGGAGTTAAAAGAGAAGTACTCCGATGATGAATTCTATTATTTTCTCGATTTGATTGACGAGTATTATTCTGAAAGCGGCATCCTAGATGCAAAGCCGGATGAAGATGGATGCATCGAAGTCGACCTGGGGCAAATCGTAGATTACATCATCAAAGAAGCCCACAAAGATGAGATGGGTGAGTATGATCCGGAAGAAATCCTGTTTGTAGTTCAAGGAGAACTGGAATATACGGAGTCATTGGATGATGATGAAGAATAAGAAGTTTCAGTTAAGTAAAAGAGAAGTCCGGACAGCTTGTTCGGACTTTTTTTGTGGAATAATTCCACACTTGTAGAGTGAATTCCCCACTCTCATAATCCTTTGTTAAAACTTTAATGGTTTGACTATGAATAATAAAGGTATAGCCATCGAACTTTGGCATGCCGGTTGTTTTTTTATTTATAGGGTTTTTAACATTAACATAAACAGAGAGCTTATGAAACCGTTTTTTAAGAAGAGAGAATTCAGAATAACGAAAAAACAGGCAGTGATTGCCGCAATTGGTATAGTACTGTTAGTAGCGATTTACTGGTTTATTACTCATCGTCCGGCACCTGCACCGGATCTTCCGGTAGTAGCTGTGGAACCGGTGACACAAGATGATGTCGAAATCTATGGTGAATACGTGGGACGTGTTCGCGCTCAACAGTTTGTGGAAGTTCGTGCCCGTGTAGAAGGGTATCTGGAAAATATGCTTTTCGAAGAAGGTACTTATGTGACGAAGAATCAAGTATTGTTTGTTATCAATCAGGATCAGTATCGCGCTAAGGCGGATAAGGCTCGTGCACAGCTGAAAAAAGATGAAGCACAAGCTAAAAAAGCACAACGTGACCTGGAGCGCATTCGCCCCTTGTATGAACAAAATGCTGCCAGTCAATTAGATTTGGATAACGCGGTGGCAGCTTATGAAACGGCAGTGGCTAGTGTTGCTATGAGTCAGGCCGATCTTGACCAGGCAGAACTGGAACTTGGATATACAGTGGTTCGCTCTCCGCTGGCCGGACACATCAGTGAACGGTATGTAGACCTTGGTACATTGGTCGGTACGGGCGGCAAGTCATTGCTTGCCAATATCGTGAAAAGCGATACGGTACTGGTAGATTTCAGTATGACAGCATTAGACTATCTGAAAACCAAGGAACGTAACGTAAATCTGGGACAGAAAGATTCTACCCGTTCTTGGCAGCCGAATATTTCTATTACACTTGCCGATAATACAGTCTATCCTTTCAAAGGCTTGGTCGACTTTGCCGAACCGCAGGTTGATCCACGTACCGGTACTTTCTCTGTTCGTGCCGAAATGCCTAATCCGAAACACGTATTACTTCCGGGCCAGTTTACTAAAGTGAAGCTATTGCTGGATGTGCGGGAGAATGCAACAGTGGTTCCCCTGAAGTCTGTTATTATAGAAAAAGGTGGTGCCTATGTATTTGTTATGCGTCGTGATTCTACTGTAGAACGTCGTTTTATAGAGTTAGGACCGGAGTTCCAGAATCAAGTAGTGGTGGAGAGAGGTTTGGTGCCGGGTGAAACAATAGTGGTAGAAGGATACCATAAACTGAGTCCGGGGATGAAAGTTAAAGTTAACAATGCCCTGTTGAAGAAAGAAGATGAAGAGGGAGGGGAGAGCGTATGAAAGTAAGTTTCTTTATAGACAGACCGGTCTTTTCGGCTGTCATCTCTATACTGATTGTCATTGTGGGTATCATCGGACTGACGATGCTTCCCATTGACCAATATCCGCAGATTACACCGCCGGTGGTGAAGATTAGTGCTTCGTATCCCGGTGCCAGTGCGCTGACGGTATCCCAAGCGGTAGCTACACCTATTGAGCAAGAGTTGAACGGAACGCCGGGAATGCTCTACATGGAGTCCAATAGCTCAAACTCCGGTGGTTTCTCAGCTACAGTTACATTTGATATTTCTGCTGATCCTGACTTGGCAGCGGTTGAAATACAAAACCGCTTGAAGTTGGCGGAATCCCGTCTTCCGGCAGAGGTGGTACAAAACGGTATATCCGTAGAAAAACAGGCAGCCAGCCAGTTAATGACTATCTGTCTGAGGTCTTCTGATCCGAAGTTTGATGAAATTTATCTGAGTAACTTTGCTACATTGAATGTGCTCGATTTACTTCGCCGTATTCCCGGTGTAGGTCGTGTGTCGAATATTGGTAGCCGTTACTATGCTATGCAGATTTGGGTGCAACCAGATAAGTTGGCAAACTTTGGACTGACCGTAGCCGATTTGCAGAACGCTCTGAAAGATCAGAATCGTGAATCAGCAGCCGGTGTATTGGGACAACAACCTGTGACAGGATTGGATATTACCATTCCTATTACAACGCAGGGACGTCTCTCTACTGTAGGACAGTTTGAGGAAATTGTAATTCGCGCTAATGCGGATGGTTCCATTATTCGTTTGCGTGACGTGGCACGTATCTCATTGGAGGCTTCTTCGTACAATACGGAGAGTAGCATCAATGGTGAGAATGCAGCTGTGTTAGGTATCTATATGCTTCCGGGTGCCAATGCTATGGAAGTGGCGGAGAATGTGAAAAAGGCAATGGATGAAATCAGCAATAACTTTCCTGACGGATTGAGTTACGAGATTCCATTTGATATGACTACTTACATTTCAGAGTCTATTCACGAAGTATACAAGACTTTGTTTGAAGCATTGATACTGGTGATTATCGTAGTATTCTTATCATTGCAAAGCTGGCGTGCTACCCTTATTCCGATTGTGGCGGTACCTATCTCTCTGATTGGTACGTTTGGTTTCATGCTGATATTCGGTTTCTCTCTCAATATACTTACCTTACTTGGATTAGTACTTGCCATTGGTATTGTGGTGGATGATGCCATTGTGGTGGTAGAGAATGTGGAGCGCATCATGCATGAAGAGAAACTGCCACCTTACGAGGCTACAAAGAAAGCGATGGAAGGATTGACGGGAGCGATTATTGCTACGTCTCTGGTGCTGGCAGCTGTGTTTGTACCGGTTAGTTTTCTCGGTGGTATCACAGGACAGCTTTATCGTCAGTTTACGGTGACAATTGTGGTTTCCGTATTGCTTTCTACAGTTGTTGCGCTGACTCTGAGTCCGGTGATGTGTTCATTGATATTGAAACCGGAATCTCATAAACGGAAGAATATTGTATTCCGCTATATCAACTATGCACTGAATATGGGTAACCGTAAGTATGTTCGCCAGATTTCACGTGTGATAGGCAATCCCCGCAGGGTATTGAGTGCATTTGGTGTGATATTGGTAGCTATTTTATTGATAAACCGCCTGATACCGACTAGTTTCTTGCCTGTAGAAGATCAAGGATACTTTAAAGTGGAATTGGAATTGCCTGAAGGTGCGACGCTGGAGCGTACGCGAATCGTATCGGAACGTGCTATAGAATATCTGATGTTGAATCCGGCTGTAGAGTATGTTCAGAGTGTAGTAGGTAGTAGCCCCCGTGTGGGTAGCAGTCAGGCACGTAGTGAACTGACAGTTATTCTGAAACCGTGGGGTGCACGTGACGGACAGACTATCGATGAGGTAATGGCTCAGGTGAAAAAGGATTTGCAGGAGTATCCCGAGTGTAAGGTATATCTTTCCACACCGCCGGTTATCCCGGGGCTGGGAAGTTCGGGTGGTTTCGAGATGCAACTCGAAGCACGTGGAGACGCTACTTTTGATAATCTGGTACAAGCGACGGATACGTTGATGTATTACGCTTCGCAACGCAAGGAATTATCCGGGTTATCATCATCTTTGCAGGCAGATATCCCGCAGCTCTATTTCGATGTAGACCGTGATAAGGTGAAACTGGCAGGTGTACCGCTGGCAGATGTGTTTTCAACCATGAAAGCTTATACTGGTTCGGTATATGTAAATGACTTCAATATGTTTAACCGTATTTATCGTGTATATATCCAGGCAGAAGCACCTTACAGGGAACACAAGGAAAATATTAACCTGTTCTTTGTACGTGGGGCGGATAATGTGATGATACCGCTAACTTCCCTCGGAACTACCTCATATACCACGGGGCCGGGTAGCATCAAGCGTTTCAACATGTTCAACAGTGCTGTGATCCGTGGTGGAGCGGCCGACGGTTATAGTTCCGGTCAGGCAATGGAGATTATTGAGCAGATTGCCCGTGAGCATTTGCCGGAGAACATAGGTGTGGAATGGAGCGGACTTTCATATCAGGAGAAGCAGGCCGGCGGACAGACGGCAATGGTGTTGGCGCTGGTATTTCTGTTTGTATTCCTCTTCCTGGCTGCCCTTTACGAGAGTTGGACAGTGCCGATTGCGGTATTACTTTCATTGCCGATTGCCGCATTGGGAGCTTATCTCGGAGTATGGACTTGCGGTTTGGAGAATGATGTCTATTTCCAGATCGGGCTGGTTATGCTAGTCGGACTGGCGGCAAAGAATGCAATCTTGATTGTAGAATTTGCTAAGGAACAGGTAGACCGTGGTGCGAATGTAGTTAAAGCAGCTTTGCATGCATCACAGTTGCGTTTTCGTCCTATCTTGATGACATCTTTGGCATTTATCCTTGGTATGCTGCCGATGGTGATTGCCAGTGGACCGGGCTCGGCTAGCCGTCAGGCTATTGGTACTGGTGTATTCTTCGGAATGATTCTGGCTGTAACGGTAGGTATTCTTTTAGTCCCGTTCTTCTTCGTACTGATTTATAAGGCGAAGGCAAAAGCGAAAAGCGCGAATATTAAGAAAGTTACGAAGCGATTTAAACGATAAGTTATGAAAAGAAAATATACAATATATGGTATGATAATGGTGGTGGTACTGGCGTTCAGTTCCTGTCAGTTGGGTAAACACTATGCACGTCCGGAGTTGAATTTGCCGCAGCAACTTGACTCCACAGAACAGGACACACTTTCTATTGCCGACCGGCAATGGTGGGAACTTTATACTGATACCACGCTGCAAGCACTTATTGAGCGTACTCTTGAATATAATAAAGATATGAAAATTGCTGCTGCCCGGGTAAAGGAGTTGGCCGCAATGAAACGCATTGACTTTGCTAATCTTTTTCCACAAGTCAGTGGAAAGTTATATGCAGATAAGGAGGCGGAGAATTATGGCGGAGATAATTACAGTTCGGACCGGAGTTATGAAGCCAAAGCAATAGTCTCATGGGAAGTAGATCTTTGGGGAAACCTGCGTTGGGCAAAAGATAAGAGTATGGCAGATTTCCTGGGTTCGATAGAAGCACAACGGGCACTGAAAATGAGTCTGGTGGCAGAAGTGGCTCAGGCGTATTTTGAATTGGTAGCCTTGGATAATGAATTGGCTATTGTGCGGCAGACACTGAATGCCCGTAAAGAGGGAGTTCGTTTGGCAAAGCTTCGTTTTGAAGGCGGACTGACTTCAGAGACTTCTTATCAACAGGCACAGGTGGAATTGGCACGTACTGCGACCTTGGTACCGGATCTGGAGCGAAAGATTTCCATAAAAGAAAATGATATTGCGTTTCTGGCTGGTGATTATCCGCAGAAGATTGCACGTTCAGTATTGCCGGAAGAAGTGAAATTACCGGAAAGCCTTCCTGTTGGGCTTCCTTCCACATTATTGGAGCGTCGTCCGGACGTACGTCAGGCGGAACAGAAGTTGATTGCAGCCAATGCATCAGTGGGGCTTGCATATACCAATATGTTTCCTCGTTTGGCTTTGACAGCGCATTATGGTTTGGAGAGTGCTGAGTTCTCGGATTTCCTGAAATCACCATATCATTTTTTGAGCGGATCATTACTGACGCCCTTGTTTGCTATGGGAAAGAACCGCGCAATGTTAAAAGCAAAGAAAGCAGCTTATGAACAAGAGGTGTATTCTTATGAGAAATCAGTATTGACAGCATTTAAGGATGCGCGGAATGCCATTGTGGATTTTAGTAAAATCAAAGAGATTTATGAATCGCGTCTACAATTGGAACAAGCGGCACGGAGTAATGTAGAGTTGGCGCAGTTACAGTATATCAACGGAGTGATCGGGTATTTGGATGTGCTGGATGCGCAACGTGGATATTTTGATGCCCAGATAGGTTTAAGCAATGCGATACGGGATAAGCAGATAACGTTGGTGCGGCTATATAAAGCACTTGGCGGAGGATGGCAATAGAATCCTTGAGTTTTTAGACGCAGATAATGCAGGTGTTGCAGTTTCTGCGTCTAAAAAATTATACCGGCGGTGTATTCAGAAAGAAGAACACCGACATTCCGATAAGAATAACTCCCAGTACACCATAGAATAACCGGGCACGTTTTCTTCCCACACTTTTTACGGCGAATTGTGTATTTCGGGCAGTGAAGAACCACTCCCAGTCAAATATTGCTGCCAGTAATGAAATAATGCCGGCTACTGCAAAGATGCCTTGTACGATGTATTGACTCATAAGATATTAACCTAAGTTTTCCATTGTCAACTTGCGTGAACCATCTTCCAGCTCTTCGATGGTTACTTTCACTGTATTGCCCGGCAACAGTTCTTCTACCAGCTCCGGCCATTCAATGAAACAGAGTGCCCCACTGTAGAAATAATCCTCATAACCCATATCGTATACTTCTTCCAGCTTCTTGATACGATAGAAATCGAAATGGTAAATGAGTTCTCCCGCTATGTCCGAACGATACTCGTTGATAACGGCAAAGGTGGGTGATGTAACGACATCTTCAACACCCAGTTCCTGACAAAGTGCTTTGACAAAAGTAGTTTTACCAGCTCCCATCTTTCCATAGAGAGCAAAAACAGTGTTGTCGCCCATAGCAGCGATAAACTCGCGGGCGGCTTCATGGATATGGTCCAGAGATTGAATTTTAATTTCCATATTAGATTGAATTTACAATTTACTTTCAGCTTCGTCCGCTCAGTGTGATGAGCGGGATTATCATTTCCTCCATCGAAATACCTCCGTGCTGGAAGGTATCGGTGTAGTAACTGACATAATGGTTGTAATTATTGGGGTAGGCAAAGAAATCGCGTCCTGTGGCAAAGATATAGCGCGTACTCACATTGGGTGAGGGAAGGTGTATCTCGGCCGGGCGGGTGATTTCAAATACCTGTTTGGGGTTGTATGCCATATTACGTGATAGCTTATAGCGCAGGTTAGCATTGATTTCCTTACTGTTGCTCTGTACTTTTACAGGGTTATCTACGCGGATACTGCCGTGGTCGGTCGTGATAATGACACGATATTGACGGGATGCGAGCGCTTTCAGAAGATCGCTCAAGGGTGAATGGCGGAACCATGAAAGGGTAATGCTGCGATAGGCAGCTTCAGTAGAAGCGAGTTCACGTATCATTTTACTCTCTGTACGGCTATGGCTCAACATATCGATGAAATTGAATACGGCAACGTTTAAGTCATTCTGTGCCAGGGTAGGAAGTTGTGTCAATAAGCGTTCTGCACCGGCTGCATCATTGATTTTATGATAAGAGAATGTGTCGTTGCGGCGATAGCGCTCAATGATTGTACGTATCAGTGGAGCTTCGTTCAGGTTTTTGTTTTCTTCTTCGTCTTCATCTACCCACAGTTCCGGAAACAATTTGGCTATCTGGTCAGGCATCAGACCGGAAAAAATAGCGTTACGGGCATATTGTGTGGCAGTGGGCAGAATGCTGAAATAGAGTTGCTCGTCTATATTGAACAGACTGGATAATTCGTCGGCAAGTACGCGCCACTGGTCGTAACGGAAATTATCGAGTACTATGAAGAAAACCTTCTCACCTTTGTCCAGTGCCGGGAAAAGAATACGCTTGAAGAGATCAGGACTCATCAGGGGACGGTCGGCAGGTGCATCTTTGGTTGATACCCAATCTGCATAGTTCCTTTTGATGAATTTCGCAAAAGCACTGTTGGCCTCTGTTTTCTGCATGGCAAGCATTTCGCTCATGGGGCTGTCTGTAGCTTCCAGTTCCAGTTCCCAATAAACAAGGCGGCGATATAATTCCATCCAGTCGGCTGCAGTCAGTGAGTCATTTATCTGCATGCCTATCTTACCAAAACTCTGCTGGTAACCGGTTTGTGCGGCTTCGCTGACAATATCCCGGCGGTGAAGGTTTTTCTTTAGCGATAATAATATTTGATTGGGATTGACGGGCTTGATCAGGTAATCTGCAATTTTCTGACCGATAGCCATGTCCATGATATTTTCCTCTTCGCTCTTGGTGATCATGACCACGGGGACGGTGGGGCAGATATCTTTTATCAAAGCCAGGGTTTGCAGGCCGCTCAGCCCAGGCATGTTTTCATCCAGAAAGATCAGGTCATAGGTGGTAGCACGGCAACGGTCCAGTGCATCCTGTCCGTTGGTTACGGTGTCTACTTCGTAACCTTTGCCTTCCAGAAACAGGATGTGCGGTCGCAGCAAGCTGATCTCATCGTCTACCCAAAGGAGTTTATCTTTCTTCATAACACTACTCACTTTTTCAGTCCTCAAAGATAACACCATTTTCCGGGTCATCCTCTTCCATAGGCAGATTTTCTTCTTTTTGCCGTTCTTCTTCCTCTGTTGGCAGGTTCAGTAGTGGCTCATCCAGCGTGTAACCTTTTAACTCAGGTTCCGGTATAGAAGAGAAGTGTGCACGGTAGAAGGTATCGTAATCGTCGAAACTATACTGTTTAATCAGTTGTTCGTAGTTGGCTTCCGATATGAGTATGGCACGCATACCACTGAGTCGTGTAGCCATTTCGGAATTGGCATAAAGACGGCGGAAGTATTGCTGCGCCTCATCGTAGTTACTGAATGGTCGGATTTGCAGCATGCCAATGCCCCGTTCGTGAGCAAACGCAAGGTCGAAGTTTTTCACCAGGAAAGTGGAGAAGTTATAGCGTGCCACTTCAAACAGTAGCATGTTCTCATTTACCTTTCCTTCTTCGTAAGCCAGGATAAAAAGGAACGGTGTGTTGCGCTCTGTACTGAATGCGCTGTCCGGAGGAAGAATAACGCTACCGCTCAGACTGTCGCCCGTTAACTTGCCAGCTTCGGCAAGCTCAGCATTCCGCCGTTGCCAGATGGAGCCAAATGTATGGCTGTCGTGAGCCAGCAGGCGTCCTTCCTGTACCCCTTTCAGAATATGGGCAGCCAGATCCGTGATTTCATTTTGCGGATATTGCTGTACAAGCTCTTTCAGGATAGCAAGGAACTGATCAGTTTCCCCTCCTTGTAGCCGGGTGACGGCATTGAGGAACATAAATTTGGGACGATGTTGCCCCAGAGGGTATATCTCGGCAGAAAGATGTTCGGCTGCACGTACGGTGGTTGTATCACCCAGTTGGAAATGTTTGTAAGCACGGGCATAGAGGGAGTCCTCACGTTGTTTGCCATATACGGCATTTTCAGCAAAGTCCGGGTCGGCTAGTGTCTTGGCATAGCGGCTTTTTGGGAACCGGGCGATAAGTTCGGCCTTATATTTCTCTGCACGTTGCAGGGCAGGAAGTTCTCCATAATAATTTAGAGCCAGTTCGGTCAGGAATAACTGATAATATGCTTCATCCGCTTGTGCAAAGTCAGGGAACTCGCGTACCAGTCGTTCAAACGCAGCTTCTGCCCGTTTGAAATCCTGCATACGATCCTTGAAAATCATTCCGGCACCATATAAGGCTTCTGATAACAGTGTGTTTGAGACTTGCATAGTTTCTTCTGTCAACGGAATTTGTGCCAGGTAGTATTCCGGGCGGTGAGTATCACCGGCAATGCTGTCGGCAGTGTTCTTTTCATTTTCTTCTTTCTGGGGAATGGAAGAATCCATAGTTTCATTTTCCCGATTGCCATGGATTGTGTCTTTCTTAGCAACACTCTCTTCCGATTCACTGTAATCTATCGCTTCAAAATCATCCAGTGCAACTACTGTTTTATTTTTCCTTCGCCAGTTATCTTCCAGCTTTCTGCGTCCCCACAAGCGTTGGAATTCAGCTTTTCCTTGCTCTACCAATTGAGGGTTATAGAAATACCAGTCTTGCTTTCCTCCTATTGTAGGTTGGAGGGGCTGTGGGGTAGTGACTGCATTTTCCTGTCCCGGTCTGCTGATAATTGAAGTGGCGGGTAATTGACTTTCCGCTTCTTCCCTCATCTTCTGTCGGTTTGCTTCCCGTTCTGCTTCTTCTGCAGCTTTGCGTTCTGCTTCTTCCCGGGCTATCACTTGTGCTATGATTTTCTCTATGGCTACCATTCGCTCTGCTTCCGGCAGTCTGGCAAGATGTTGCAAGCTATCCTGTAGCTGTATGGCATTGGTATGTGGTACCAGTTCGTCCAGGATCTCTGAACGATTGGTGATAGTGGCATATTCCCGATGGGCTTTGTCTATCAATCCTATCGCTTCGGCGTATGCTTTTTGTGCTTCGGCATAACGCGCTTGCTGCCAGTACAAATTGCCCAGTGTAAGTTGAAGAACTCCTTTCTCCACACCGTTCCGAGTACTCTTCTCTATTCCTTTGTGATAGGCGGCAAGAGCTTGTACCGTATCTTTTTCGGCAAGGTATACATTGCCCAATGCATAATAAATCTGATCGAGGTATTCTTTGTTTTTCTCATCCTTGCTGAGGCGTAATAACTTTCCGGTAATCTTACGACTATTGGCGGTGGGCATCACTTCCGTCTGACGGATGCGGGCACTTAACGCCAGTTCGTATGGTGGATTGAGGCGGATTACCTTGCTGTACGCCTGATAGGCCTGTTCCGGTTGTTGCAGCGTTTGATAAGTCTGCCCTAGGAGATAGTAACATCGTGCTTTCTGTTGCTTGTTCTTTTCTTTCCTGGCTGTCTTTTCGAGATGGGGGATTGCTTCTCTGTATCGTTGGCTACCTAATAGGAAATTGCCTGTGGCCGAAGCATATGGAACAGCCAGCGCCGGTGGCAAACTGTCATTATTCACCCTGCTTAAAGCATCTTCCGCATCATATTGCCACCCCAGCGCAGAGTAGCAACGGGACAACCAGATTAAAGCTTCGGAAGTGATATTCGTCTGTCCGTCATAGAGTCGTGCAATATAAGAGAAGGTTGCGGCCGCTTCCGGGAAGTCTCCCTTCTGATATTGAGCTTTGCCCAATAGCATCCAGGCACGATTAATGAAAGGATTGAACTCCCGGCGTGCCAGCCACTTCTTGTATTCATCTGTATAAGCCCGTCCCGGTTTACGGATAGGGCGCCGTTTGATGGAATGCTGGCGAATGGCTTTTTGTGCTTTTTCAATGGCACGCTCATAGTCGGAAGTGCCGATGCCTGTAGTTTCTTTATTGCCTATGGGATAGAGGGGGAGCATCTCCATGTAGTTATCTTTGTTCCCTTGTTGCTGTGCCTGCAATCCGGCTTTATAAGCTTCGTTTCCGTTGAAATATACGTTATAACGGGTGGTCAGGGCATGGTAGAAGCGTGTACCGGCTGTGTTCTTTCGGGTGGAACATCCGGCAACGAGCATCAAAGTAACTAAGATGCCAACGAGGAGGATTGCTTTGCGTTTCAACTATACCAGTAGGTTTTACGGGGTTTGCATTTTCTGCCGTAAAGATAAATAAAAACTCTTTCCCAGCTTACATACTACATATATAATGATGGAAAAGAAGATGATAGCCGCCCCGGAAGGAACGTTCAGATAATAAGATATCATTAATCCGCCCAGGCAACTGAGATAACCGATGCCAATAGACAACCAGATAATACGGTGGAAACGATGCGTAAACAGATTCGCCGTCATTTGCGGGATGGTGAGCAGGGAAATAACCAGCACGATGCCTACCATGCGCAGGCATGCAACAATGGTCAATGCAATGAACATCATCAGTACATATTCGAATATCTGTACGGGAATACCTTGTGAACGGGCAAACTCCCGGTCGAAAGCAACATAGATGATCGGGCGCAAATATAGGACAAAGAAGATGGCTAATATTACTGCAAGTCCCGCCAGCAATGCGATATCTCCTAATGTAATCGTCAGTATATTGCCAAATAAATAAGCCGAAAGATCGGGTGCAAACCCGGGTGAAAGGAAGGTAAACATGATACCCAGTGCCATACCCAGCGTCCAGAATACAGCGATAGCCGAATCTTCGCGCATGTCATTGCGTTTGCTAAGCCATTCCACTCCAAAAGCCGACAGCACAGCAAACACACCGGCAGCCAGTATGGGAGAGACGCCTGTATATAATCCCAGACCGATGCCTCCGAAAGAAGCATGCGTCAGTCCGCCACTGATGAATACCAGCCGTCTCGTCACGATATACGTACCGATAAGCCCGCAGACAATGCTTGCCAGCAAACTGCCGATGAGGGCATGTTGAAAGAAGGTGTATTGCAATAGCTCCACTTTAAGATCTCCTTTCTCCTATAATCAGAAATATTTCATCCTTGATATTATCCGGTAGTGCTATTCCCCGTAATTGCAGGCTGCGCACCCACCCGGCAACGTCAGTATCCTGCATTGTATAGAATACGTCCCTGAACTCATCTTCCTGTTCGAGAGTGTAGTCTTCGGGAGCAATGCCAATGTACTTGTCTAATTCTTCATCATCATAGTACTCTATCTTTTTGCTGACGGCAGCCAACAGACTGTCCCGTTCGCATACTTCATGCTGTCCACAACATTCCGCATCAACCTCTTTCACTTCGGGCATGGCATCCAGTTCTCCGCGTTCTATCTTTTTTTGCAGACGCTGGTTACGGATGTATCCTGCCATAAGGGCGATACAGACCAGTACAATAAGGCTTATAATTAGTATTAACATAGCTTATTCCTCAATTTCAATATTAAACCCTGCTTGTTTCAAATCTTTCCAATATCCCGGATAAGACTTGGAAACCACTTGTGGCTCAGCAATCTGTACCGATGGTACCAATAGGGCGGCAGGGGCAAAAGCCATCGCCATCCGGTGGTCTTCGTAAGTTGCAATCACGGGACTGGCTTCCGGTTCGCAACGCTCGCCGTTCCATATTAATATACTGTCCTGTTCCGACTTCACCACATATCCCAACTTATGTAATTCTGTGATAAGTGCCTGGATACGGTCAGTCTCCTTTATCTTCAAACTTTGTAATCCGCTGAAGCGGAAAGGTATGTTCATTAAACAACAAGTCACAACGAAAGTTTGTGCCAGATCGGGTATGTCCACTAAATCTTTCTCTAAACGGGCAACGGGAGTTCCTGTCTTGGTTAATACCACTCCCCGGTCAGTATATGTAGTCCGTACACCAAGTTTGGCGAATATCTCTGTTCCCCGGCTGTCACCCTGATAACTGCGTGGGAAAAGTCCCAGCAGTTCTACTTCTGTTTTTGCAGGTTCTTCTTTGCTGTCCTGGCTCAAGGCAACCATTTGATACCAGTAGGAAGCACCGCTCCAGTCACTTTCTACCGTGAAAGGTATGTCTTCGTACTGGCCCGGATGGACGCTAATGCTGCTTTCGGAACTCCATGCAGCGTCTGCACCGAATTCTTTCATCAATTGCAGAGTCAGATTGATATAAGGACGTGAAATGATTTCTCCTGTCAAGTTCAGCCTTAATCCGTTTTTCAGGATAGGGCCGATCATCAGTAAAGCGGATATGTATTGTGAACTTACATTTCCGGCAAGGCTGATTTCTTCGCCTGTCAATATTGTACCTGTGATACGTAGGGGAGGGAAACCTTCGTTTCCGGCATATTCTATTTGTGCTCCCAACTCGCGCAAGGCGTCCACCAGGATACGTATGGGGCGTTGTTGCATCCGTTCGGTACCTGTGATGATGCGTGTGCCGGGTGTTACACTCAGATAAGCCGTGAGAAAACGCATGGCGGTTCCGGCAGCAAGTATATCGATATGTTCGGGATTTCCGTCCAAGGCTTTTATCATGACGCAGGTATCGTCGCAATCACTCAGATTGGTAGGCGTGATATGCCCTTGTGCTAAAGCGTGTAATATCAAAGCCCGGTTGCTGATACTTTTGGAAGCCGGGAGCTGGACAGTGGTATGCAAGGTGGCAGGTGCCGAAAGTTTATAGCGCATAGTTGTATTCCTTCTTAAACGTAATAGCTGGTTTTACAGGTTACAAAAGTACGATAAATATCTGAATAAAGAATATGACTTTAGGGTAACCGCACCAAATTTTCAGGATAACTGCACTGAAATTCCCTTCTTTCTGAACGGTTATGAACAAAATGTGATAAGGTGGTAGAGTGATAAAGTGATAGCAGGATAACAACCTGTGATATATAGTGCAGCTACTTGTAGCTCGTAACTTCATTCCTTTCTTCTCGCTTTGCCAATTCATCCCTCTTCAACAGACAGTACATCTTTCCTGAAATCAACTGGCGATATACCTGCTTTCCGTTTAAAGAACTTCCCAAAAGAAGACTGGTCGGAGAAGTTGAGGGTGGTAGCGATTTCCTGTACGGAAAGTTTGGAGTGAGTCAACAAGTTACGGGCTTCGCTGAATAACATTTCAAAAATAAAGTCACTTACACTTTGCCCTGTTACGAGTTTCACAATCTGTGTCAGGTGATGGGCGGATAAGTTCAGTTGGGCGGCGTAAAAATTCACTTTATGTTCTTTGCGATAATGAGTTGCCAGTAACTCGATGAATGATTTGATGATACTTTCATAACGGGTCAAGCAACCATCCGTATGTGGCAGATTAGTTCGTTCAAGGATATCGCTTAAATCGAGATAAAAGGCGAACAGGCGGTTCAGGATAACTTCTTTGTGATAGAAATGCTCTGTCCGGTCTATGTTCTTATTGATGCTGATCAGCCTTTCGGCTAATAAGCCGGCATGTGAGTGCTCCAGGGGAACTACCGGTTCGTTGTATAATCGTACGCCATATTTAGTCCGTCGGTAAATCATATCGGTGGAATCCATCTCATCTGTAAAAGCTTTGCTGATAAAGAGGCACTGGCACTGGAAATCATCACTGCATTCTCCAAAATGGAACAAATGGGCAGAAGACAGCAGTAGGAGGGTATCCGCTTGAATATCATACGTCTTGTAGTTGATTACCGTACGTCCTTTTCCGGATAAAACCAATAAGATAATAAAGGCATCCAAGTGAATGTCTGATGAAAATTGTTCTTCTGCTTCCCGTTGGCCAATGGTGATGCAACTGATTTTCTTTCGTGTATCATTCCTGCTACCACTGATGATAGGGAGTTCACAGATGTTTTTTATACGTATGGAAGAGGTCATTGGAGGTGATTTTATTGCAGCACAAAGGTAGCGGAAACCTTTGAAATCTCCAAATTAAACCAACTTTGCCAAATTTCGGATTTCTCTTAGCAAAGAATTAATCCGACCTTTGCAGCCGTTTTTGAGGTAACAATTTAATAGGCATTATGAAAAGATTAAAAGAATTATTTGTCTTTGTTTGGGCGCTGAACATCTCTGTTGTATCTGCACAAACCTTTCAGAAGATGACAATTGAAGAGATGTTTGAGATGGCGGATGCCAATAGCCGCAGTACCCGTACATTCCGTTTAGCAGAAGAGGAAGCCGGGCAGGCGGTGAAGGTGGCTAAAAATGCGCAACTTCCTTCGATTGATGTATCCGTTTCGGCAAGCTATCTGGGCGATGCCTGGTTGGCAGACCGTGATTTTACAAACGGTGAGAATGCTGCTATGCCGCACTTCGGCAATAACTTTGCAATAGAGGCTTCGCAGGTCATCTATGCAGGTGGAGCCATCACAAGCCGGATTGCCATTGCTAAATTGCAGCAGCAACTGGCAGAATTGGATAAAGAGAAGAACAGGCAGGATATCCGCTTCCTACTGGTAGGAAATTATCTGGAGATGTACAAACTACAGAACCAGGCAGAAGTATATCGGAAGAATATAGAGCAAACCCGGAAACTGGTGGAAGATATCAATGCCAAGCAGTCGCAGGGATTGGCTTTGAAAAATGATATCACTCGTTATGAATTACAATTGAAATCCCTGGAACTGGCATTGACGCAGATTGAGAATAGTATCCTCATTTTAAATAATCAGTTGACCACCGTACTCGGCTTACCCGAAGAAACGGTGATTGGTGTGGATACTACTTTACTGGGGCGACTTCCCAAACCTTCGGAAGAGGCCCATTGGCAGGAGACGGCAGTATTGAGCTCTCCTGTGCTGCAACAGATGAAACTAAATATCAAGCAGTCAGAATATAATGAACGGATTGCGAAGGCGGAACGCTTACCATCCGTAGCTCTCTTTGCCGGTGATAAACTGGACGGGCCCATTACGATTGAAGTACCGCCTATTAACAAGAATCTGAATTACTGGTATGTCGGCATAGGATTGAAGTTCGATATAGCTTCCACCTTTAAATCCGGGAAGAAAATCCGTTTGGCACGCCTGTCCACCCGGCGTGCACAGGAGAATGATTTGTTGTTACAGGAGAATGTACGGACAGAAGTGAAGGCGGCATACATCCGTTTTTATGAGGCTTTTACCATTTGTGATACGCAAGAGAAGAGTCTGGAATTGGCTGCACAAAATTATAGTGTGGTAAATAACCGCTACTTGAATGATCTGGCATTGATTACTGATATGCTGGATGCCAGTAATTCTAAGTTGAATGCAGAGTTGCAATTGGTGAATGCACAGATTAATATACTTTTCAACCTCTATAAGCTGAAGAAGACAGCGGGATGTCTGTAAATTGTCGGCAATTATATATGAATGAAAACTAATGAATTAAATAAGATATGGAACGCAAAAAGAAAAAACTGATTTATAACGTAGTGGTTAGTCTCTTACTTATTGCCGGGCTGGTGTGGGTATGCTCTCATTTCGTTCACCTCGGCAGTGTAGCTTATACTGACAATGCACAGGTAAAACAGCTGATTGTCCCCGTCAATAGCCGCGTGCAAGGCTTTATCAAGAAGATCTATTTCGATGAATACCAGGAAGTGCGTAAAGGTGATACCCTGGCATTGATTGAAGATTCCGAGTTTCGTTTCCGTCTGGCACAGGCTGAGGCTGATTTTCAGAATGCTATTTCGGGAAAGAATGCAGTGGCCACCACGGTACATACCACTCAGAATAATATTGCCGTATCCGATGCAGGTTTACAGGAAGCTAAAGTTCGCCTGGACAATGCCGAGCGCGAATACCACCGATATAAAAACCTTTTGGCACAGGATGCTGTCACCAAACAACAGTACGATGCTGTGCAGACAGATTACGAAGCATCCAAGGCACGTTATGAACTTCTGCTTCGTCAGCGCCAATCTACCACTTTAGTAAAGCAAGAGCAGACTCACCGTCTGGAACAAACAGATGCAGGTATCAAACTGGCGCAGGCTGCTTTGGAACTGGCACGCCTGAATCTTTCTTATACCGTTATCCTTGCTCCCTGCGACGGAACTACCGGACGGAAAGAAATTCAGGAAGGGCAGTTGATACAACCCGGACAGACTGTGGTTGACGTTGTTGACGAAAATGAAAGGTGGGTAGTAGCCAATTACAAAGAAACTCAGACTACCTATATCCGGGAGGGTCAGCCGGTAGAAATAGAAGTGGATGCCGTACCCGGAATTACGTTTAAGGGTATTGTAAAATCTATTTCCCGTGCTACGGGTGCCAGTTTTTCTCTTCTGCCGCAGGACAATTCCGCAGGGAACTTCGTAAAGGTGGAACAGCGTATTCCTATCCGCATTGAGTTCTCTACCGGTAACCGTCCGGAAGATATGGAGCGCCTGCGTGCCGGTATGAATGTGGAGTGTGTAGTAAATTATTGATATTATGCACGAAACAGGACCTTTTTCCATTCCGGCTATCCGTGATTTTGTACCTCCTAAATTGCGTCCCTGGATTATCATTGCCTTTGTCATTGTCTTCCAGTTCTCCGGTGGTCTCTATCTGGCGGCAGTCAGTGAGATGGTTGGCTCTACGGCATTGATGCAGGAGGACATTATGATGGCGGGTTATGCTTCTATGGTGGGCATGGGGTTGACATTTGCCATCATGTTCCGCCTGAAGTTCCGTTTTACTTCGAAGGCTTCGTTGATGACGTGCAGCATTGCCCTGATTATTTCTAATCTGATATGTATGCATACACATAGTATTCCCGTGCTGGTAATCACCTGTTTCTTTGCAGGCATCTTCCGCATGTGGGCCACGTTCGAATGTAATTCTACCATTCAATTATGGCTTACTCCCAAACGGGATTTATCGGTATTCTTCTGTTTTATCTACCTGCTGGTGCAGAGTTGTATTCAGCTATCGGGATTGGTAACAATCTATACGGCCTTCTGGGCGAAGTGGGAGTATATGCACTGGTTGATTATTGGTTTATTGCTATTGGTGATGCTGGTTACATTGTGGTTATTCCGTAGTTGTCGCTCCTTACCGAAATTACCGTTGTTCGGTATCGATTGGTTGGGGGCTTTGATGTGGGGGCTTGTGCTGTTGTGTATTCTTTTTGTCTGCGTGTATGGGGAACATTATGATTGGTATCAGTCTTTCCAGATACGGGCGGCAACTATCATCGGTACGCTGATTCTTGTATTGAACCTGTGGCGTGCATCTTTCATCCGCCATCCGTTTATTGCTTTGAAGACGTGGACGTATCGCTCTGTCTGGCTTCCCTTTATACTATATATAGTAATAGATATTTTGTTGGCACCATCACATCTGTTCGAACATGTTTATATGGAAGGTATATTGGGGTATGATGCCTTGAATGTAATTTCACTCAACTGGGTGGTACTGCTGGGGATTGTTGTGGGAGCAGGCTTTACCTTCTTCACTTTCTCCCGTCGCAAATGGCGTTATAAGACAATGACGGTGATTGCATTTTCTTCCATTACCGGATATCTGATGTATTTCTATTTCGGCATTGAGTATGCTTTGCCGAAGGAAACATTGTTTATACCGCTGTTTCTACGTAGCTTCGGATATGTGATGATAGCTATTTGCTTCCTTACAGTGCTGTCTCGTGTTCCCTTCCAGCATTTCTTCCAGGCGGTGTCTGTGCAGTCGTTTGTCAGTGCCGGATTTGGTGGAGCTCTGGGCACGGCCATTTTAGGACATGCTCTGAATGGGGCTATGAAGAAGAATGCAATGCTGCTGGGTGCTGGGTTAGATCATGTGAACCCTTTTGTCAGCCGGATATCTGCAGGAGAACTATATGGTGTTGTACAACAACAGGCCCTGATGGTTTCAATGAAAGAGCTGTACGGCTGGCTTATTCTGTTAGCTTTGTTTTGTCTGTTGGTGTTCTTGGTTTACGAGAGTGACATTCGGCCGTATAAAGTACTGCATCCTACTTATCGCTCTATTCGCCGTTTTGTGAAGCATGAGTTGCGTATGGACAAGAAATTGGAAGCCACAGGCTAAGTTGAGATTTTTTTGTTCTTATATTGGATAGCTTTGAATAAAATAGGTAGGTCTCTTTGCTCAAATGTGCCGCATTGGCTTTAGGTTGCAGTTTCTGGATTTATGAACTCCTGTTGCTGACAGTTCTCTTTATGATGGGAATGACGTTCACTACATCTACTGCGTTGGCTATGGAATGTGAGCGCGACAATGCCGGGACAGCCTCGGCATTGTTGGGGGCTGTCTGCTTTTCGTTTGGTGGCATTGTCTCTCCTTTAGTAGGTATTGGAAACATTCTGGTTTCCACGGGGGTAATATTTGTCATCTGCTCTCTTTGTTCCCTTTCCAGTATTTTACTGGCTTTGGGCAGAAGGCGGGCAAGACTTTATTTTGCATTCAGTACATCCCAGAAACGCTGAGGCAGGTGGATATTGGGCACGTTTGCAGCTTCTTTAAATAGAGGAGCAATTTCTTTCGGGGCAAAACCGGCAATGCCGCATCCTATTTCTGTAACAAGGAAAGTGTATTGTGAGTGTTCTTTAGCAAAGCGGATAAATTCATCTACATAAGGTTTGATGGCTCCCGGCCCTCCGTGCATAGTCGGAATACCATAGGTTTGTCCTTGCAATCCGGTTCCTTGTCCCCAGATGGCTCCCCATTTTTTCCATGCCAGATAAGCGGCTCCGCCACCATGTGCGCCTTCCAGGTTACTACCGAAAACGAATATCTCGTCCGGGCGTAGTTCTGTGATACGATTAGAGGTAATTCTTGTTTTCATACTCATGTGATTAGGTTATAATTAATTATTTTCTCTTTTTCTTCATTTTTAAACTCTTGCTTTTCAGCAAAAGTAACCTTTAGGTAACTATCTTACTTATTTGTAACTTCTTGTTTATAAGTAAAATAGTGAATAGCTTTGCACTGTCGGAAAGTCACTGACTACATTTGCGAAGTTAGTGAAAAAACTGATGAATGCAACTATCTTATAAACAATTTAAAAACAAAAAGACAATGAAAGAACTTGCAGTAAAGAATTACAGGACCGCAGAAGGTCAGAAAATTAGCCAGGATGGTAATGAATTTACAGTAAAACCGATTGTTGCGCAGGCGGATGTGAACCAGTGCCGTGTGAACTTTGTAGAAGTGGAACCGGGTAGTTTTGCCTATGGATACCATTATCATGAAACGGATGAAGAGGTATTCTATATTATCAGCGGTACAGGTATCGTTCGTACCATCAATGGGGATGTTACAGTGAAAGCCGGTGATGCAATTACTTTTCCTGCGGGTCCGGAAGGTGCGCATGTTATTCGCAACGGATCGGATACGGAAAAGCTGGTTTATATTGATTTCGACACGAATAATCTCCCGGAGATTGTACACTTCCCTGATACGAACCAGGTGATGGCTTATGGAAAATTCTCTAATGGAATTTATGATAAGAAGTAGATTAGGACGTAATTCCTGATTTCTCATTTTGGAGAGTCCTTTTATGCCTAAAGCAAAACTTCAATTTGTGGTTACAAGTGAAGTTCAGCTTTAGGCATTGTGCATTTTATAAAGGGAAATTATATTCTTCCGTTTTTTTTCTTTTATTTTGTGGAAAATATGTGAGACAATAGAATGTATATTTTATCCTTTTAAAACATCAGATATATGAAGACTTATTATTTATTACTCATTTTTGTGATGTTAACACTTCAGTCCTGTGGTGTAAAGCAACCGGTCCAAATGTCAGGTAATCCTCTTTTTGAAGGATGGTATGCCGATCCCGAAGGTATTATCCTGAACGATGAATATTGGATATTTCCCACTTATTCTGATAAATATGAGAAACAAATATTCATGGATGCTTTTTCTTCAACAGACTTGGTAAATTGGACTAAGCATGAACGTATCATTGACAATAAGGCTGTGAAATGGGTATGGCGTGCTATGTGGGCTCCCGCTATTGTTAAGAAGGATAATAAGTATTTCCTGTTCTTTGGAGGTAATGATATTCAGAATGATAATGAGTACGGTGGTATCGGTGTCGGTGTGGCAGACAGACCGGAGGGACCATATCAGGATTATTTAGGTCGGCCACTCATAGATAAGATATATAATCGTGCTCAACCGATTGACCAGTTTGTATTTCAGGATAAAGATGGTTCATATTATATGTATTATGGAGGTTGGGGAAGATGTAACGTTGTTAAGCTGAAGGATGACTTTACGGGACTTTTACCTTTTGAAGACGGAACTTACTACAGGGAGGTTACACCGGAAAATTATACGGAAGGTCCTTTCATGTTCATTCGCGATGGAAAGTACTATTTTATGTGGTCGGAAGGAGGTTGGGGTGGTCCTGACTACTCAGTGGCTTATGCCATTGCAGATAATCCCTTTGGTCCGTTTAAGCGTATTGGCAAAATACTACAGCAAGATCCGGAGATTGCTACCGGAGCTGGACATCACTCTGTGATTCATGAACCAAAATCTGATAAGTATTATATCATTTACCATCGTCGTCCGTTAACTGAGACAGACGGGAACCATCGTGCAACCTGCATCGATGAAATGACTTTTGATAAGCATGGATATATCAATCCGGTTAAGATAACTTTTGAAGGGGTGAAAAGTAATCCTTTGAAATAATGTGATAACTTTCTAATGCATAAGATATATGGAAATAGATCTAACTACTCCGGCTCTACTGTTTTCAGCGATTTCATTGATTATGCTGGCATATACCAATCGGTTCATGTCGTATGCCCAATTGGTACGTGCATTGAAGGAACAGTATCGTGCGAACCATTCATCAGTGACTGCAGCGCAGATTGCCAATCTTCGAAAACGCTTGTATCTGACGCGTGCCATGCAGGTGACAGGAACAGGCAGTCTGTTGCTGTGTGTTGTAAGTATGTTCTTTATTTATATACAGCTCTATCTTGTATCCATCTATATTTTTGGATTGGCAATGGTGTTATTGATTATTTCTCTGGCTATTTCTGTATACGAGATTTATATTTCGGTGAAGGCATTGGAAATACATCTGGATGATATGGATGAATAGGAAAGCCACTTCTTATTTGTCCTTTGTCCAGCGGTTAAAATGAATATTTTCCGGTTTCCATTTATCTTTCGGAAGTGGATTCTCAGCCGGATAACCGATTGGAATTACGTTCAGGGGAATAATGTCTTTGGGCAGTTGGAGTATTTTCTGTACTTCTTTTATCCGTTCTTCCATAGGATAAACTCCTGACCATACGGCCCCTAATCCTAAACCTTGTGCAGCCAGCAGTAGGTTTTCTGTTGCAGCCGAAGCATCTTGTACCCAGTACTCCATACCTGCACCACTGATAGCTTTATTTAAATCTCCACATACTACGATGGCCAGTGGAGCATCCTTTGCCATTTTGGTATAAGGAAGGGTAGAACTCAATTCGTTTAGAATCTCTTTATCCCTAATGACAATGAAAGCCCAAGGTTGTTTATTGGTTGCTGTGGGAGCAGCCATAGCAGCTCTTAACAGCTGCTCTATTTTTTCATCCTCTACTTCTTGTGGCTGATAAGAGCGGATACTGGTTCTTGCATGTATGGCTTCAAGAACGGAAAGTTTATCATCTTGTTTCATAATAGGTTCCTCCATCTTATTAGGTTGATTTGGTCTCGGTTGAATAGATAATGCAGTTACTACTATAACCAAGGCAAGACTGAAAGTGTTCAGTACATATTGTGTCATTTGCCCTTTAGGTTTTCTGGAGAAATATACAATAATCAAGGTGCACAGTGCAATGCCTGCCAGTAAACCCAGGAAAAGTATCCAGTCAAAACTGAAAGCAGTTGCAGGCTTGTCGGCCGGATGTTCCTTTGCATATTCCATTGCCCTGTGGATGGACTGGATAATAGCTACCGAAGACTCTGTAGCTCCGGATATTCCGTCTACTTCTTTATTGATTGCTTCTTCCGGTGATAGATTATTCCATTGTTGCAGCAGGTCACTGTTTCGTACCTTGGCAAAGTAGCTGGGTGTTTCAGAGTTTTCCAATGCCACCACTTTTGTAATGCGGTTATCCTGCATATAGATTTCAAGAGGGACATTTCCTCCATATCCGTTGATATCTTTCGTTATTTGCCGGGTTGATATTATCTGTACTCCTTCATCCGTATGCCGTAATATATCGGAAGTTCCTATAGGGCTTTCTGTTGCATTTTCCTTATCGGAGAGAATGCTCCCGAACTTGTTTCCCTTACAAATAGTTACTGCCAGAATCAGGAAAAAGCAAGTTGTTAGGCTTATGATGGTTTGGACTCTCAATGTTTTCATATTTAGTTGGTATTTATATCGTATGCAAATTTAGGGGAATTTTATTGAAAATATCAAGTACTTGCTAAAAGTAGTGGGTGGTTTTGCTTTATTTATCATAAAAGTAATAGATAGTTAATGTTGATATATTTCTGTTTTGTGTAAGCTTTGAATTATATGAGGTGTTTTTAGAATGATTTTATTTATTTGATTTTATTGGTCTTTTATTTGTTTATTAGTTGTAAATGCTGTATGTTTATGTAGGGATAATGTGCTAAATATGTTCTTTTTATAAATAAAGTATGAAGAAGTTATTATTGTTATTTGTATGTATTTTTGCATTGCTTTCATGCGAGGTGAAAAATTCTTATCAGGAACCGGAGACTGGCAAAGACTTCTCTTTGGTTGATGAAATTAGCGTGAGTGTTAATACTACAGAAAATACTCGCTGCCTGCTCTATGTCGGTGACCCTTATGTGGATGGTCATCTGGTAGGTGAACCAATTTTGATTGGCTATGCTCCGTTTACGGAAACTGTCAGAATTCCTAAAGCTATAGATAAGTTATATCTGTTGATGAATGGTCAGATGTATACCTATTCGAAGGGGGATGTCGTTGTAAATAAAGGTGTTACGAGAGCAGAGAGCGAACTGAGTGATGCGTTGATTACAGCTATCAATAATTTTTATCCGGAAGGGATTAGGAATACGCCAAGTGATTGTTATACTGAGTGTTCCGATTTGATAGTTGGAAACGAGGAGACTGAAGTCTGGATTACTTATGTGGGTAATGGTGGTGCTCATCTCAATAACAGTTTGTACTATTATACCTATACGGATGATGTCAATGACTATCGAGATTTGGATATGAAACTTGTATTCGATGGAACCCAGACGATTGGTTCAAAGATAGCGCTTGGTAAATTTACCGATTGTAAGATAGGCTTTGCATGCTCGTATTCGTCAGGTCTTTATCGGTATTCAACTCCGAGATTTAATCTGGGGCATAACGACATATTGTTGACGTCAGGAGTCATCAGAACACTGGTGTTTGGCGGTAAGGAGTATCAGACATTGGGTATGGAAGATCAAATTCCAAGTGGATGGTTTGATCAGGATTACAACGACCTGCTGTGTCTGATCGAATCGACTCCGACTTTGAAACCTGAAATTGAAATTCCGGTTCCGGAACTGGATCCGTCTAAGATTGTATGGCAAGGAATGTGGTTGTTTGAGGACAACTATCCCAGCCAGGGAGACTATGACTTTAACGATGTTGTAGTGAGGTTCCGTATTGAGGAGTCCGCCAATATTAAGAATGAGGTGTTGGCCTATATTCAGGTTATGGCAACAGGAGCAAATTTCAATAATAGTTTTGGAATCAATGGTAAGATCTATGTTGAGAATCTGACCGGTTATATGAATGTACGTAAAGGTACTTCAAGGGTGGAAACTGAGGTCATTCAGATAACCTTGCCAAAAGCTAGTGAATACATTCCGATGCTGAATAACGGAAAGGCTACCTTTGATCTTAATTCTTATAATGTACATAGTGCTGATTTCCCGAATGTACTTGAGATTCCATCAGTTGATTTCAAATGGTGCTTGGAAAATATCCGGATTGATGAGGCTTATCCTATGTATACGAAGTGGGTTGATAGTGGATGTAAGTCATATACTGATTGGTATAAAGGTGAGAGAAAGGACGATATGGTCTATATGGAATAAAAGACTTTTAAAGAAGTTCCTTTAGTTGAAGTAAATAGGTTTCTGTCCGGACTTGATGAATGACAGAAACCTATTTTTTTGTGTATTCAACTCGGGTTATAGTTTTAGTATATAAATGCTTGATATAATACTAATTCCTTACAATAATTTAATATTCGGGGCATAGTCATATATTGAGGGTACTTCAGTCGTATACTTAGGGCATCTCAGTCGTATACTTAGGGTACCTCAGTCCTATATTGAGATAAGGCTATTATAACTTTATTGATAACCAATTAGTTGCAAAAAAACTCTTTTGACGTTGATAAATCAAGACAAGTAATTGGCATAAAAATAAAAAATAATTCCATTTTTTATACTGAAATGAAATCATTTAATCAAGCATATATTTGTTTGGCTTAAACCATAGTTGCAATAATCTGGATAAACAGTATAAGGAATACCATTGCAATAGGATAAACCGTAGCGTAAGCTACACTCGGAATGTTACTGTCAGTCATAGAATCCGCTGCTGCAAGTCCCGGAGTACTGGTCATACCACCGGTGATGGTTCCCAGTAAGTCGAGTATACTGATTTTGAAGACAAACAGCCCGACGAACACAGCTACTAACATAGGTACCAGCGTAATAGCAGCACCTACTCCGAATAGCAGCCAGCCACTTTCCTGGAAAGTTGCCACCAGATTGGTACCAGCCGAGGTACCGACTTCGGCTAGGAAAAGCAACAATCCCAACTGACGCAATAATTGGTTAGCAGGTCCGGACATAGACCACAGAATAGGTCCTGTCTTACCAATTGCACTTAAGAACAGAGCCACAATCAAAATACCGCCCGTCAATCCCGGAGAGAAAGATAAACCACCGGGGAAAGTAATATTCAGTTTGCCGAACAGTACTCCCAAAACAATACCCATTGCAATAGGGAAAAAGTCTGTATCAGATAGCTTTTTAGCATTGTTTCCCAGTAAGCGGGCCAATCCTTTAAGTCCTTCTTTTTCTCCTACCACCATCAGTTTATCGCCGAATTTCAGAGTTAAATCCGGTGACGGAGACAGATCAATACCGCTTCGGCGGATACGTGTTACCGTACATCCGAAGTTTTTCATCAGGTTCAAATCCCCTAATTGTTTATTGATCATATCCTTTTTGGTCAGTAATAAGGATTCGATTTCCTGTGTGTCTACCAAAGGTAATTCACCTTCTTCGCGTTCTCCGACTAAGACCGAAAGTTGGTTCAGAGCTTCTTCACTGCCTACTGCCTGTATGTAATCGTCTTCATGTAACACCGTATGAGCTGTAGGGATGGAAATAACTTCATCATGTTTATGGCGTGAAATAACAGCCCCTGTCATAGCTCGTGCATTGATTTGCATCAAGCTGCGGTTGAATACGGCAGGATTTGTGACGCGATAAATGCAGGTAGTCAATTCCGGGAACTGTCCGCGACGTTCTTTTTCCAGTCGGCGGGCTTCCTTATCCAGATCAATGCGCATAATGCGGGGAAGCAGCTTTACAAACAGTATTACACCGATAACTCCAAACGGATAAGCGATACCGTAGGAGATGGATGCCAACGGAGAATTTGTACTGTCGATGGCTACGGCAAGTCCTGGTGTACTGGTCAGTGCTCCGGCTATTAAGCCTACTACACTGGGGGTATCGATGTCGAAAAGATATTTGAGCCCGATAGCCGTCAGAGAAGCCGAGCAAATAATCAGCATGGTGATTATGATCAGGGTCTTACCTTTACTTCGGAACGAGTCGAAGAAACCGGGACCGGCCTGAATGCCGATAGTAAAGATGAAAAGTACCAATCCGAAGTTTCCTAATTCTTTAGGAATGACTACACCGAAGTGTCCAAAGAGAAGAGCAATGAAAATGACTGCGGAAACGTCCAGAGATAATCCTTTAATTTTGATTCTCCCCAACATGAAGCCCAATGCAACAATGAGGAAGAGGGCGAAATAGGAGGAATTGAGTAAGTCAGCAAACATGAATTTAGATTATTTGTTAGTTTTCAATAATTCTTCTACTGCTACTTTCAATTGTGTATCTTCGCCTCTCACGATTGTTTCGGGCGAATTGGCTACTTTTACATCCGGTTCCAACTGCGTATTTTCCAGATAACTGCCATCGGGCAAACGGTAACCAATCACAGGAATACCGAATACCAGTGTCGGATCTTGCAGGCGCTCCCATGATACACTGGTCATAGTGCCCGGCACAGGCATACCTACCAGTTTACCCAGTTTCTGATGACTGTATACCCACGGTGTACCGTGTGCATTGGAATAATTGGCTTCGCACGTCAGCATGATGGAAGGCTTGTTCCAGCGGCGGCTCGGCATATCGCAGGCTTCACGGCCGCGAACCACCTGTGTGAAGTATTTCTTGCCACTGAACAGTATTTCTATATCTTCATGTAGACGACCGCCTCCGTTGAAACGGGTGTCGATGACAATACCTTCACAATTGTTGTATTTTCCTAAAATGTCCGAGTAGATGGAACGGAAGCTGTCATCACCCATTGATTTGATGTGCACATATCCCAGTTTACCGTTCGACCATTTCTCAACGTCTGCTGCACGTTGCTTAACCCAACGTTCGTAAAGTAATGCACTGAGTTCGCTGTCTCTGATAGGGATTACTACCTCTTCCCAGCGTTCTTTCGTCTTGGGATCATACAATGAAACAAGTGTTTTCTTTTTTACCTTGTCATTGAGAAGCACATAATAATCGGCTTCGGGAGTGATCTCTTTACCGTCGATCTTTTCAATAACGACACCGGCTTTCACCTTTGTAGTGGCTTTGTCGAACGGACCCTTTTCTATCACTTCAGCAATGAGCATTCCTTTATCCTGATAATTCCAGTCGAAAAGTAGTCCCAGGCTGGCTGTCGGTTCGCTTTGTCCGTCCGGATAGAAACGGCCTCCGGTATGGGAGACATTCAACTCGCCCAGCCATTCACTCAATAGTTCGGCGAAGTCATAGTTATTATCGATGTGTGGCAGGAACTTCCGATAAGCAGCTGTCATGGCGTCCCAGTTGACCCCATGCATGTTGGTGTTATAGAAACGCTTCTGTTGTTGTTTGTATACATGGTCGAACATGTATTCGCGTTCGGCGCTCAGATCCAGTTTCACTTGGGCAAGATATTTAATGGGCTTCAAGTCATCGGAAGCCAAGTTCATCTTTTGCATATTCTTACCGTTCAGGATGAAGAGAGTCTTCCCTTCTTTATCCATTTCCAGGGAGGTCCAGCCGGCATCTACTTTATGGAGCAACTTGGTCTCTTTCTTGTTCAGGTCCATTTTCCATAAGTTACGGCCGCTTTCGGTACTGGCCAGATAATAGAGGGTTTTTCCGTCTTTGGAGATGAGGGTACTTCCCATATTAGACGAGTTTGGTGTCAAGCGTACGATGCGGTCTTCTATGTTTTTCAATTCCACTACGACATCCTTTACCTTACTACTGTCTTTTGCGGCAACCTTTTTCCGGTCAGAGTTTGCTTCTTTGTATAGTTCGTAGTCTTCTTTGCTCAGGCTGAATTTGTCGTATGCATCCTGATTCAGGAATACCAACATAGCATCGTCCAGCGAACCCCATGAAGCATGTGCGCGCATACCGTAGCGTTCGGTAGTGAAAAGAATGGCATTGCCATCGAGCGCAAAACTGGGTGAACCGCTGCTGTATCCACTATTGGTCAGGTTGATAATCTCGCCATTGCCTTGTGCGCTGACCAGACCTATATCCGAATATGGGTCGTGCTTGTTTCCGATAAATTCCAATGTGAACCACTTGCTGTCCGGAGACCAAGCATAGTCGAACCCTCCGCTTGTGCTGTACCAGGTAGAACCATCGGTGATCCGGCGTACTTTCTTGGTTTCCAGATTGAGTACCATCAGACGATTGCGGTCTTCAATGAAGGCTAACTCCTTACCATCGGGTGAGAATTGCGGATGCGAACGTTCTACGGTGGTAGAAGGCAATAATACTTCTTCTTTTATTAAAGTTGCATTCGGAAAATTCGGATCTTCCTCCCGAACTATCTTGGCTAGATAAATCTGCCAGTTACCACTGCGTTCACTGGCATAGGCCAGCGTCCGGTTGTCCGGGGCAAACGAGAGACCATCTTCCTCTGCTGCCGTATGTGTAATCTGTTTGGTGGTGGTATAGTCTGTCGATGTTACGAATACTTCACCGCGTACAGTGAAAGCAATTTGCTTGCCGTCCGGTGAAACTGTAGCAGAGGTTGCTCTATCCGGATATTTCAGATAAGCTATTTGTGGCTGGTCGTCGCGAATGATTTCTACATTTATCTTCCGGGGATTCGAGCTTTCCTGCTGGGTATAGATCTCACCATCGTATCCATAGCACAAGGTGCCGTTGTTACTCATTGAAAGGAAACGCACGGGATGGGTTTTAAAGCTGGTAATTGTTTTTATCGATTGGGGTTGCGAAACCGGGAAAGAATATACGTTGAATGAGCCGCCATTACGTTCGCTCAGGAAGTAGACGGTTTGTCCATCCGGTGATACAATCGGATTGCGGTCTTCGCCTGCGTGCTGGGTAAGGTTGGTATGTGAACCTGTTTTGGCATCGTACATCCATACGTCACGGGTGATGGAAGAAGTATGGTGCTTTCTCCATTCGTTTTCACCTCCCTTGCGGTCCTGATAGAAAAAGCGATTGCCAGACTTATCGAAACATACCGCTTCGGCAGGGGTGGCCAGTACTTGTTCGGTGCGTCCGCCGACTGAAGGAACTTTGTAGAGTTCAGTCATGGCGGCTGAAGGAAAGAGGGCACTGCTTGCCGGATCCTGAATAGATGCTGAGAATAAAATATATTTGCCGTCCGGGGTAAAAGTGGAGGGTAGCTCAGTGGCTGAATGAGTAGTCAGTCGCTGGGCTGTTCCGCCATTTGCCGACATGATGAAGATATCGAAATTCCCGTTTCTATCACTGGCAAAGGCTATCTGTTTGCCATCCGGCGACCATATCGGAGTACATTCGTAAGAGTCTTGCGTAGTGAGTTGTGTAGCAGTTCCGCCTTTGGCAGGCACTTTGTAGAGGTCTCCCTTATAACAAAATACGATTTCTGTCCCATCAGGTGAGATTTGTACGTCACGCATCCAGAGGGGAGTGGTTGCATAGCTGGTTATTGCCGCGAAACTAAGGGCAATGTAAGCAATAAGTTTCTTCATAAGTATATTAAATGTGTTTTTATGCAAAGATAGGTATTAGTCTGTAAAAAAGAAAAAGCTTGGGATATCAATGATAATTTATTCCCCATTTTATTGCCGGCTATTACTGAACTGTTTTTCTCCTATTGGGAAAAAACATTTCTCCTACCGAGGAAATAAAAACATCTGTTTATACGGAGGGCATTTTCTGGAAAATAATTCAACCGCCCCGCTAAGTATAACCCCATAAAAGAAAAAAGCATCGATAATCTTACGATTATCAATGCTTTATCGGTAGTCGGGATGACAAGATTCGAACTTGCGACCACACGCCCCCCAGACGCGTACTCTACCGGGCTGAGCTACATCCCGAATTGCGGTTGCAAAAGTAGTGCTTTATTTTTAAATAGCAAATAAATCGCTGATAAAATATATATGGACGCATCCTAATATTGTCATATCTTGCTTATTATCATCTATATATGTGCATGCTTTAAGTCTTTATTTAGACATGGTTCTAAATAGTATCCCGTGTGTTTCGGTGGTTGTTTTGTATCCTACACAGTGCAAAATACATGCAAAAAGCCTCGTTTTATTGCAATAAAAAGCGTCTAATCATCCCGAAACCTTAATCAAACCTTAATCGAACCTTAATCGAAAAACAGGACGAACAATTGGGATGCAAATAGACTGCAAAGTTAATGTAGGTTAAAGTCTGTCTCAATTTCGCCATGTTTTAAGTGCCCCTCCTTGTTGAGCCATTGCAATGATGTAGTTTTAATCATCGGAATTATCTATCTTTGCATTGAGCGAGAGTGAAGCTCTATACTTTATTCCTATGTAAAGTATAAAATAATTTCGTCGGCCATATAACTTAAAAAGAAAAACAACAACATGGCAAGGACAAAAATCGTGCTTTTCAAAAGCAACATTAGAAGGGACGGAAGCTGCCCCGTCTGTTTAAGGGTGGCAAAAGAGGACAAAACAAAGTACATCGACTTGCAACTGTCGGCAACGAAAGGACAATGGGATGAATTGGCATCCCGATTTAAAAAAGACAAGCGTGTCAATCCTAACTACGAAAATTACAATGCGTTGCTGAACCGTTATGAAGTTCGAAAGGATGAAATCCTACAAAAGTTCATGGAGGAACGGGTAAACTGGACGCTTAACCAGTTCGAGGAGGAGTTTCTTGGTATGTCAAAGCAGGGTAAGGTTTATGACTACTTCATGCGACAGGTGGAAAACCTAAAAGCCACAAGGCATATCGGTAACGCAAAGGTCTATGAGCGTACTTTGCATATGCTGGCAAAGTATGATGACAAGATTGAGGAACGGCTGTTTTCCGAGTTGGATGTAAAGTACATCAATCGGTTTAACCTTGAAATGGAAAAAGACGGCTGTTGCGGAAACACCCGTAAATACTACCTCAAAACATTGAGGGCGGTTATAAACAAGGCGATAAAAGAGCGTGAAGCCTCATCAAACACCTATCCTTTCGGTAAGGGTGGCTTTGAAATCGGTAAGCTGGCAGAGGAAACAGCCAAACGCTACCTTTCACCACATGATTTGGAGCTGATAAAAAACTCGCCTCAACAAAATCCTGTGTTGGAGTTGTCCCGTAGGATGTTCCTGTTTTCCTATTTATGTTTCGGTATGAGTTTTATAGATGAAGCCATGCTGACTAAAAACAATATTGACACGTTTGGGACAGAGGAGCATATCGTTTATAAAAGACAAAAGACACAAAACGCTAAAAATGCAAAGCCTATAACAATACCTGTAACCCCTGCCATAAGAGAGCAGTTGGAATGGTTTAAGGCAAATACTGCTTTGACAGGCAACTATTTGCTGCCAATAATAACAAGGGATTATGAGGGGGAACAACTGTATGACCATATCCGTAGTCGTTACAAACGTATAAATGACGGTTTAAAGCAATTAGGCAAGTTGCTCCGTATTCGTATGAACCTGACTACCTATGTCAGCCGTCATACAATGGCCATGACCTTACAAGGCAATGATGTCCCCCGTGAAATTATCAGCCAAGCGTTGGGGCATCGTAATCTTACAACGACAAACGTATATCTTGACAGTTTTTCAACAAGCGTATTAGACAGAGTAGCTAAAATCCTTTAATTATGAGTATGGCAATAAATATGCCTTTGGGCGGCTTGATAGACAAGTCGCTCAAAGGGGAAGCCCGTTTTGCGCATGAGGAATGGTTGCGCACCTATGTAAAAAGACTGACGAATGGTAATAAGACAAAGCTAAAACAGGCTTTAAATGAGGTGGATGAGGCTATAAACCAATGGCGGGACGGCTTCTTCATATCCACTTATGACGAAAAGTTATCAGCCGTCCGACAAGGCAAACTAAACATGGACAGCCAAGAGTTGGAAGATGTCTATAACGAGGAAACCTATTTGCAAAAAGAGGGTAAAACAGGTTTGGTTGCAGATTTCCTGTATAATTCCATAGCTCAATACGGCTTTATCAATGAACATCACCGTGATGCAATAGAGAGCGCATGGATGTTTCACGACATGGAGTTTTTACAACAGCAATGGGAGTATTACGCTTTGGCTCAAATAAGGTCGTTACGGGCAGTTATTGTTTCCATGCTGGGAACAGTACCAACGATACCCGAAACCGAACCACAGAACGCCAAAAGAGAGCCAAAACGGATAGAAGATTATCCCGAAGTGTTTGATATTACACTTTGTTGTGAGCTTACGAACTATGCAAAGGACACTATTTACAAGTGGACCCGTACCCGTGAAATACCTTGTCATCGTTCCGGGACAAACGGGCGCAAACTTGTGTTCAAGCGTGACGAAATCGTAGCGTGGATGACTGCCCGAAAGCAGGAAACCAAGGACGAATTTATAAAACGAATGGAAAGCCAGTTAGCTGCACGGCTTCGTAAATAGTTAATATGCTTTATTATGTATAACTTTCTATATACATTCCAATCTCACAGCCATGTATGACAAAATCAAATTAATACTATATGACCTGCCAACAGGGTACGACTGGCAAACAGTCCTGCAACGTACAGTTGTAAAGGACTATTTTGCCAATGGTACGGGTGGTAAGGGGTATTGGCTTGGACGTAGGGTCATAGCCACTGAAACGTATGTGTCATTTGAGGGCAGTCTTCCTAAATGTCTGTGGGGACATAATCTAAAGACCTTGTCATTAAGGCAGGTCAAGTGGCTTATAATGAAGTTGAGCAAGGACTTGGGTGTACCTATGTATAAGGCAGTGGTGGAGTCTGCGGAGTTTGCACATAACTTTAGCATGACAGAGCCTCCTATTATGTATATGCAGAAGTTGGACGCCATGAAGAAATTTAGACCTAATGAGTGGAATGGTACTAAGGACATAGAGGACGAAGAGGTGCGTTGCAAGTTTTATGATAAGATACAGGAGGCAAAGAAGAAGCGTGAGTTGCCTAAATATGGAAGAGAGAACTTGCCGAGAAATTTATTGAGGTACGAGGTGACATTTAGCACCAAAGGACTGAATAGGTTGTTTGGTAGGGATATAGTGGCAGAGGAGCTTTGGAGTAAACAGGTATTTTGGACGCTGGTTGCAGAGTGGTTTGGATATTATGAGGATATGGTGAAACTGCCTAATGACTGTTGGGATGTGGATTACCATATTTTTGAGAGCGCCAAAGACTTTGCCAAGTGGTGTATTTGTATAGCAAATGCCGACCAAAACCTGTCTTATTATGTGAAGCACGTCCTTTTTAAACTTCGGGCAAATCCGCAGCCAGCCGACCGTGTCCTACATGGGCAAATACAAAAGAAAATCCAAGAAGCGTTGGAGTGGGGCAAAAAGCATTTGGCTCTCCCTAACCTGACCTTGGAACTAACAGGCAAAATAGAACAATATCTTGCTGGGCTGTTGGAGCAGTCGGCAGACGGTATGAGCGTCGCAGAGGAACGACGAATATTCAATACCGCCTGTTAGTCCTCTCTCTAATCAAGTAAGGCTTGGTAATCATCATAGGGTGTAAACTTCACTTCCTAAGTTTACTCTTCGGGTGATTATCAAGCCTTATCTTTTAATAGAGGGGGCTATTGGTCGTGCACAGCCAAAAACTTATCAGATACAATAAAAGTGTTCGGTGGGGTGTAATAATGGCTTAAACGCTCTAATACGAGGTTGCTTAATTCTATGTGATAAGGTGGTTATGCTCGGTCGATAGAATCCATGCAGGTGGTAAGTAGAGAGGATGTAACACTCTCAAATCTTCATTCTATGATGATAAACTTATGTAATGACAGGGTATTACGTCATAGAGGGCTTGCAATGTGGGGGACAAAAATGTCATGCAGCACCTAAAAACGAGTGGAATGTAATCGAATGGTAAGGTCTGTTTGAGGTCGTGGGTATGATGATGAGGCTGTTTCGAGGCATCCATAAGAGGTACGACATTTCAAAATGCAATAGCCTCATCGGAGTTCCTTCTCTAAAATCTTGTGAACTATCAATAAATGAGTAAATTTGTTCCACGACATCCCTAAAAACGTTTGTAGAACGCTGGATTTTAGTTATATTTGTCCCGCTAACAGGTTAAAGACCTGTTGGTGACATATTAATTAAAGGATGCGTTTAGCTTTATCCCGTATTTAGAAATCTGGACAATTTCGAACCACACGGGGATAGACGATACAAACGCTCATGCTAATCTTGTATATATCAGTGATATATATGGCTTGGCGTGGGGTGTCGTTTTATCTCGTGTGGTGGGTTTGTCCAGAACCTCTAAAACAGATAATTCTAACAGCCTCACGCTATCTTTTTATATAAACCTTTCCTGTCGGGGCTGTGGAAAGTAAATCACAGTATTATGAAAAGAACTTTTCTTATTGTACTTTCTCTTTGTGCTATGTTGATTGGTAAAGCGCAAGAAAGACCCGTTTTAGACCTTTCCAATAATAATTGCCGTTTTGAGGTGGGCTATAATAAAGTAAAAACAATCTGTACGGGAGCGCGTTCTATCGAACAATTACACGACCTGTATAATATGGATGTTTGCAGTTACTACAATCTAACCCAATATGATACAGAACTAAAAAGGAAGACATTTGCAAATTCAGAGGACGGCAAGACATTGCTTGAAACAATGAAAAACATAAAAACTAATTTAAATGCAATGAAGCATTATTATATCTTTCCTTTTTCGGCAAATATGGGGTGGGACAAAGCGTATAATTTAAAAACAAAGACGTTCGACTTTGGATATGTCGTTGACGAGACAGGTTTTCTTCCCGTTAGCGGATATTTGAACTTTCCTCAGTTTGCTATTAAATGCACTCCTAAAATAAGGCAAACCGTACAAAAAAGACAAAGCACTGACAGGGCGAGTTATTTAACAACTATAAAAATACCAATGACGGAGAGCGAGGCTTTGGCTATTGAGGAGCATATTGCCGATTTGGCATTGGCTGTTCAGTTTACTATACAAGGTTGGGGTGAAACAAAAAGGAAAATAAACTTGGGCGGTGCTGTATTCATCACAACAACCTGCGTAAAGGCTGTATCACCTAAAATATATATCATCGATAAAAACACCAATGAAATTTATTTTGAGTTATAACTCTTCAATGCAATAATGCAAAATCCACATAGTAAAAGGCAATAATCGGATTAAATAAACCAAGTTTCCCGAAAACCTTATTCGTAGGATATTCGTAGGTAAAAAATAAGGAGTTAAGTGATTACTTAACTCCTTGATTTATATGTTGTTGTAATTTTATTATCGGTAATCTTATTCAATTCCCCCAGACGCGTACTCTACCGGGCTGAGCTACATCCCGAATTGCGGATGCAAAAGTAGTGCTTTATTTTTAATCTGCAAATAAATCGTTGATAAAATATATATAAATATCTCTGTTTGTACTGTATCTTATTTGTTATCAGTGTTATATAATCGTGTTGTGAAGTGCTGCTTAGATTAAACTCTAAATAGGATAAAACAGCTTCGTTAGCTGTTTTCTTATAACACTGGCATATAAATCTTGATTTATAATTCAACTACTGATTCGCTTTTATATCTAAATTTGCATCACCGAAGAGTAGTTATATGGATGTAGAATTTGAAAAGGAGTATTTGGCAGAACTTTATGAAAAAGGAAAAACCGATGATAAGAAGCATCGTTTCCAACCTTAAATAGTCAATGGTTATTTGAAGTGTGTCAAGGCTCTACTAAATGCCTCTTGAATGGAAGATTTACATCAGTATAGATCTTTGAACTATGAACAGTTGAAAGGTGATAAAAAAGGACTTTCTTCTTTACTTATTTGTTATAATGGGTTTGTCCCTAATAGACGTGTTTAAGAATGTCTGCAAAATTTTTCAATGCAATACGGAATCTTAATCACTGATATTCCTTCGGTGTATTATGCTTGAGGGGATGCTGAAAGACATTCTTTGAAAAGATATTGCTCCTCAAGACAACACCTTTTATCCTTCAAGACGACTCCCTTATCCTTCAAGACGATTTTTTTTATATGCTGAGGTAAAAGTCGTTACATGCACTCTCTATAGAAATCGAACATTTCGAATATCGTATCTTTATCAGCCGTCTGGTTCAGACAAATGTCTCCGACTTCTTTCAATAGCGTAAAGTTAATGACACCGGAGGTATTCTTCTTATCGTGCTTCATCAGTTCATAAAGTTGGTCGTACTGCTTACAGTTAAAGGCAAAACCACCGTAGTTCTCTTTTACGAACTGAATGGTTTGGCGCATTTTGTCTTTTGGAAAGCCTACTTTTATATAAGAAAGGTACAGTTCGCAAACAATTCCCCAGGCAACGGCATAGCCATGCAGCACAGGGCGTCCTTCGGCAAGGGCAAGGCTTTCGAAAGCATGCCCTACGGTATGTCCCAGGTTCAGGGCCTTGCGGATGCTGTGTTCCAGCGGATCTTGTTCCACGATGTTTTCTTTTACTTGTACGGAGCGACCTACCATTGACTTCAGGGCTGCGTAATCTATCTTGTCCGTATCAAAAGCCAATAATTCCGCCAGATGTTCCGGAGTGCTGATCAGTCCGTGCTTCAACATTTCGGCATAACCGGAGAAGAAGTTATGGGCATCGAGGCTGCGCAGAAATTCTGTTTCAAGGAGTACGCTGGCGGCAGGAGCGAAGACGCCGATTTCATTCTTCAGCCCGTTGAAGTTGATACCTGTCTTGCCTCCTACGGAAGCATCTACCATAGCCAGCAGGGTAGTAGGGATATTGATATAAGCAATGCCCCGCTTAAATGTAGAGGCGGCGAAACCACCCAGGTCGGTCACCATGCCACCTCCCAGATTGATAAGCAATGAATGGCGCGTTGCTCCTTTTTCACTCAGGGCTTGCCAGACGGAAGCCAGGGTTTCGAGGTTCTTGTGTATATCTTCGGCACCGATAATGATTTCCGTTGCTTCTTTCAATGTCGGAATGTTGCTGAGTTGTGGCAAGCAAAGGCGATGTGTATGCTCGTCAGTCAGGATAAAGAGCTTGTCATGGGGGCAGTTCCCAATGGCAGTTGTTAAGCTGCTTTCCAGTTCTTCGCAGAGGATTACTTCTTGTTTACTCATGATGTATTTGTCTTTTTTTGCTCTGCAAAGATAATGCAAATCAAGTGCAAAACTTCCATACCGACATGAAAAAGTTATGCTGAGATGCAGCTTATCTTTTTTAAAGATAGGATTTCTCTGCGAAAGAAGTATCTTTGCAAATCATAAAACTTACATCACTTGGATAAATATTTCAGACTTCATAACTTATAATTTATAAAAAAATGAAAGCATTATTACCGGTATATTGCCGTCCGTTAGGATATTTTGTGATAGCATTGGCATTGTTTCTCCCTTTCCTGATGTTGATGATAGGGAAAATGACGGATGGTAACCTTTTGTTTTATAAAGAGTGCTCCAAGCTACTGATGATGCTGGGCGCGATGATGATTCTGTTTGCTTTTACAAAGAATGAAAGCAAGGAAACCGAACAGATACGCAATAAGGCTACCCGTAATGCCATATTCCTGACGGTGTTATTTATCTTTGGCGGTATGCTCTACCGGGTATGGAAAGGTGACATCATGAGTGTGGATACTTCCTCCTTTTTGATCTTCCTTATACTGAATATTCTTTGCTTGGAATTTGGTATAAAAAAAGCGACGGTTGATCGGTTATTTAAGCGAGATCGTCGATAATTAGGATATTTTATTTAATCCTCATTAAACTTTTCCATTGAAAGCTTGTCAAATGAAACAGTGTAAAAACAGACATTTTGTTTCATAAAAAACAGGCGCATGAAAAAAGTAATCATCGGAACAGTGTTATTGCTGACAACCACACTTTCCGTTTTCTCACAGACTAAGAACATTACCGTAGCGGGGCGTGTCATCGAGGATGACACGAAAGAGCCCGCAGTACAAGCCACAGTACAGTTACTTTCGTTACCTGACAGTGCATTTGCGGCGGGTATCGCCACTACAGCACAGGGATATTTTACCCTGCCCAAAGTAAAGGCTGGGAAGTATGTATTGAAAGTTTCCTATATCGGCTTCCAACCGACAATGCTTCCTTTGCAACTGTCGGCTCAAAACCCCAATAAGAATGTAGGTACGCTGGCTCTGAAGACAGATGCCGTGATGCTGGCAGAAGCGGTGGTTACCGCAGAAGCTCCACAAGTCACTGTCAGTGAAGATACATTAATGTATAATTCGTCAGCTTATCGTACCCCCGAAGGAGCCATGCTGGAAGAATTGGTGAAGAAACTTCCCGGTGCCGAGATTGATGACGATGGTAACGTGAAAATTAATGGTAAGGACCTGAAGAAGATCATGGTAGACGGAAAGGAATTCTTCGGTGGAGACGTGAAGACGGGTTTGAAGAATTTACCGGTGGACATGATTGACCGGTTGAAGACTTATGATAAGAAATCGGACCTGGCACGTATCACAGGTATTGATGACGGTGAAGAAGAAACCGTGCTCGACCTGACTGTTAAGAAAGGTATGAATCAGGGTTGGTTCGGTAATGCCGATGCTGCCGTAGGTACTGAAGATCGTTATGCAGGACGTTTGATGTTGAACCGCTTTGTGGATAATACACAAGTTTCTCTTATTGCCTCTGCCAACAATGTGAATAATCAGGGCTTTTCCGGTGGTGGCGGTGGCCCGCGTTGGCGTCGTAACAATGGTTTGAATGCTCCTAAGGAACTGGGACTTAACTTTGCTACCGAAACTGCTAAATTGGAGTTAGGCGGTAGTGCCCGTTACAACTACAATGATGCTGACATTGCCAATGTCAACTCATCCGAGCGTTTCTTACAGAATGGTAATTCATATTCCAATTCAAACTCTCTCAACAGGAACAAGAATTCGACATTTAATGCTGATTTCCGTTTGGAGTGGAAGCCGGATTCAATGACGAATATCATCTTCCGTCCGAACTTCTCTTATGGAAAGACGGATAATTCTTCCAGTTCCTTGTCGGGAACCTTCAATGCGGATCCTTACAGTCTGGTTACTAACCCGAATGACTATCTTGATTTTGATGTGATAAATAATGAAGACCCGTTGAAGGATATTCGTGTGAATGCTACAAACACGGGTTCACTTTCCGATAGTAAGACCGTTTCAACGGATGCTACTTTGCAGATCAATCGCAAACTGAATGATAAGGGACGTAATGTTACATTCCGCGGACGCTTTGGTTATGGAGATAATGACAATAACCAGTATACGGAGTCGATGACACGTTATTATCAGATTCCTACAAACCCGGACTCTACGTTGATCCGTAACCAGTATATCACTACGCCGACGAATAATTATAGTTATAGTGCACAGGTTACGTATAGTGAACCGATTGCACGGGCTACTTTCTTGCAGTTCAGTTATCAGTTCCAGTATAAGTACAGTGAGAGTGACAAGACGACTTTCGACTTATACAAGATCAATCCAGAGTGGGGAATTGGCGACCCGTTGCCAGTGGGCTATCAGAATCATGCGGTAGATAGTTTAGGTAAGTATGCCGAGTACAGATACTACAACCATGATGCTTCTGTATCCTTGCGTTTCATCCGTGAGAAGTACCAGTTGAGTACCGGTGTTTCTTTCCAACCGCAGAACTCAAAACTGTCTTATAAGAAAGGAGACTATATGATTGATACGACGCGTTCGGTATTCAACTTTGCTCCGAATATTGATTTCCGTTACCGTTTCTCGAAAGTAAGTCAGTTGCGCTTCAACTATCGTGGACGTACCGGCCAGCCCAGCATGGAGAACTTGTTGCCGATTGTAGACAACTCTAATCCGCTGAATATCCGTGTCGGTAATCCGGGTTTGAAACCTTCGTTCACGCACTCTATGCGTTTGTTCTACAATACGTATAATGCAGAACTCCAGCGGGGGATCATGACTCATGCCAGCTTCTCGGCTACGCAGAACAGCATCAGTAACAGTACCGAATACGATGATCAAACCGGTGCGCGTACTACTACACCGAAGAATATCAATGGTAACTGGAGTGCTTTCGGTATGTTTGGTTTCAATACCGCATTGAAGAATAAGAAGTACACTATCAACTCATTCACCAATGTCAATTACCAGAATAATGTGGCATTTTTATATAATCAGGATACCAAAGTGGATGATAAGAATAAGACAACAGGGTTGACGTTGAGTGAGCGCTTGAATGGTGCTTACCGTAACGATTGGTTCGAATTCGGTCTGAATGGTTCTATCTCTTATACTGCTGAGCGTAGTAAACTGCGTCCAGAGAATAATCAGGAACCTTACACGTTCTCTTATGGTGCCAATACTCAGTTGATGGCTCCCTGGAACATGACTTTCACTACTAATATTGCTAATCAGAGCCGTCGTGGTTATACAGATGCCAGTATGAACCGTAATGAATTGATCTGGAATGCACAGCTTTCGCAAACCTTCCTGAAAGGCGCGGCTACTATCAGCCTTGAACTCTATGACATTTTGAAACAGCAAAGTAACATTAGCCGTTCATTGACAGCAGATGGCCGTTCGGTTTCCGAATATAATGGTATCAATAGTTATTGCATGGTACACTTCATCTATCGTCTGAATATCTTCGGTAGCAAGGCTGCCCGTGAAAAGATGCAGGGTAGAGGTGGATTCGGTGGTCATGGAGGTCCCGGCGGACCTGGTGGTCGTCCCGGTGGTTTTGGTGGCGGACGTCGTTTCTAAAGTTTCCTAACCAGTTTTTGTGATAAGTTGAGGTTGTGTCAAAACGTTGGCACAACCTTTTTCTATAATTTATCGTCCTGTTATCTTTTCTTTTGTCTACGCCGCTTTTTTCTCATTCATTTGGTAACAAGTTGCTATATTCCCGTTGTATCGGGTTATAAATAGTCCAATAAATATAGATTTAGTAAGTGTAATGAGCTCCTTTCCTGTTTTTCTCAGTTTTGCACACATCTTTTTGATATTAAAAGCTATGGCAAAGAAGGCAAAGTCCATTGTCACCTTGTCTTCTCCCACATGCCGGAACCTCCTGTATGCCATGTTGTATTTCATTTGTCCGAACACAGCTTCCGGTTCTATACACCGCCTGCCCCTATGCCTGACTCCTTCTTCTGAGACTAACCTTTCCCGTGCCTGCCGTTTGTATTGGTTTAACCGGTGGTTGACTTCTATAATACGGTTCCCCCGTGCTTTAAAACAACTTCCATGCAAAGGACAACCTTCGCATCTTTGTGCTTTGTACCGGGCACTTTCGGTGATGTATCCGCTCGCTGTTTTGTCATGTCTGGTTCCTATGCGGTTCATGTGTTGCCCCATCGGACAAACGTAATAATCCTCCCCCGCATTGTAATGGAGACTTTCCG